>Ga0181536_10003771_pt1 | contig 16364 bp, 17 predicted proteins | sample PEATcosm2014_Bin_41_FD_121105 | JGI IMG/M metagenome (GOLD analysis project Ga0181536, IMG submission 121105) | Peatland microbial communities from MTU Mesocosm Facility, Houghton, MI, USA - PEATcosm2014_Bin17_60_metaG | ecosystem: Environmental > Terrestrial > Soil > Wetlands > Peat | place... | reverse complement strand
CTGAACCAGACCGGTACTCGTAGCTTCTGCGCTTTTGAAGACGCTGTGGTTCGCGTGCAGCCCACCGGCGCCGCGATCGCCAGCGAAGCGGCTTGCCAGGCTCTCCTGCCGCTCAACCAGTAAGTTCGATTTGGCAAAGTACCTGGGGGAGGGTACAAGCCAGGGAGCAGCGGACGCAAGTTCGCTGCTCCTTCAGTTTTATCTGCCCATTTCCTCTCCTTTTCACCCCTGTCACGTTCTGCTCTGCACTTGACAATAATTGGCGAGATGCTCCTGCCAGGCCAGGGTTTGCCCATCGAAGTGCGCCTCATCGGCGCATGAGTGGTTGAAAACAAAGCGTTTACCCACTATGACCCTCGATCCCGGCATCCCGCCAGTTTGGCCCGCCGCGTGCCAAAGCAAGAGTGTAGCTTCCAAACAAAGCTGACTTCTTAGAAAGCTGACTTCTTAGACGGAGAATATTCTCGATGCGCAAACAGAACGGTTTTTCGCTGATTGAGCTGCTGATCGTGGTAGCCATCATTCTCATCATCGCAGCCATTGCAATCCCGAACTTGCTACGCGCCCGTGAGGCGGCTAACGAGGCGTCTGCGGTGGCCTCCATCCGTACCATCAACACGGCCGAAATCACCTACTCGTCCACGTATCCCACGGTGGGATTCGCGGCCAGCTTGGCGGTCTTGGGTGGCGTAGCTCCATGCACGCCGACCTCGACCACGGCCTGTTTGATTGACAGCGTGCTGTCCGGCGGCAAGAAGAGCGGCTTCAACTTCGCCGAGGCACCAGGAACGGTGGCCACGCCTCAGACCACTTATTACGCCACCGCCGTTCCAATCACCCTGAACCAGACCGGTACCCGCACCTTCTGCTCGTTTGAAGACGCGGTGGTTCGCGTGCAGCCCACCGGCGGTGCCGTTGCCAGCGAAGCGGCATGCCAGGCTCTGCTGCCGCTCAACCAATAGTAAGGCGAGCTCGGCGACAGGGGCGGCTGGATCGCTGTCCAGGCTGCCCCTCTGCGCTGGGCCCGATCCACTCAGCAGTCCCGGGTCCGCTGTTCTGGCTTTACCGTTACCCGCTCCTTTGTGACATTTTCTGTCAGGGTATCGCCCGAGAGGAACCCGCGTTCTTATTCTCCTCCCCCTGCCCGTTCCGCTAACTTATTGATTTACAGAAGTATCAAGGAATTGCAAGATTGGAGTGAGACTGTAAAGGAATGGCGCTGAAACTGCTGTTGAAGTACCGATAGCGCTCCGCGACGAACCATTGGTAACCAACCTTTGAGGGAAGCTTGTGGGCTCAACGAAGGGATTTTCGCTCATCGAGTTGCTGATTGTGGTGGCGATAATCCTCATCATCGCCGCAATCGCGATTCCCAATTTGTTGCAGGCCAGAATCTCGGCCAATGAATCCTCGGCGGCGGGAGCGCTGCGTACCATCACCAGCGCCGAAATCACGTACTTTAACGCCTACCCCACAACCGGGTATGCCAATGCGATCGGACAGCTGGGCGGAGCAACCCCCTGTACTCCTAGTTCGACTACTGCATGCATCATTGACAATTTTCTGGCCACGGCCACGCCCGGGGGAACCGGGAAGAGCGGCTACTACTTTCTGGCAACCGGCATCGTGACTGGCGGCGCAACTTACAACGACGCCTACGTCATCGGCACCGCTCCAATCGCCGTCCATTACTCCGGGAACCGCGATTTCTGCTCAGTCAACGACGGTGTTCTCCGGTCCCAGATGGCCAGCGTCGGCGACATTCCGGTTAACGTCATCGCCACCTGTCTCGCATTCCCCGTCGCTCAATAACGGTCTCACGTCTCATATCAGTCTGAGATTTGCGCGGCCAGATCGCCCCTTTCCTACCCTGCGTTCCTCCCTCTTGTGCGGCCCCAGTAACCGTCGTAACCAGCCTGGATGTCATTTCCCCGGCTTGTCTTGCTTATAATCTTCTTTCGGAAACCCGTTTGAGGGAGTCCACTTTCGCGTTATGGCCGCAATTGAGATCCTCGGTCTGCAAAAGACATACATGATGGGTTTCTGGCGGAAGCGCCCCAAGCGCGCGCTTGAGCCGCTTCACCTGACCGTCGAAGAAGGCGAAATCTTCGGCTTTCTAGGCCCCAACGGTGCGGGCAAGACCACCACCTTGAAAATGCTCATGGGGCTCGTCTTCCCCACGGCCGGCACGGCCAGGATCCTGGGACATGCATGGACCGATCCCGAAGTCAAAGCCCAGATCGGGTTTCTTCCCGAGCAGCCTTATTTCTACGACTACCTCACTGCCCACGAATTGCTCGACTACTACGGACAGCTCTCCGGGGTCCCGGCCCACGATCGCAAGCGCCGAATCGAGGAGGTTCTCGCCCGCGTCGGCCTCACCGACATCAAAGGGCTGCAACTGCGCAAGTTCTCTAAGGGTATGCTGCAGCGCGCCGGAATCGCGCAAGCCATTCTGCACAATCCCCGGCTAGTCTTCCTCGATGAACCTATGTCGGGACTCGATCCGCTGGGTCGCCGTGAAGTCCGCGACTTGATCGAGCAACTCAAGCAGGAAGGCAAGACTGTGTTTTTCTCGACGCACATTCTCTCCGATGCCGAGGCGCTCTGCGACCGCGTTGCCATCATCCACAAAGGCCAACTGCGCGGCGTAGGAGAGGTAGAAGAGTTGACCTCCAGTGTTCAAGGCAAGGTCGAAGTCATCTGGCAGGGCACGCAAGTACCGGCGTCGATGAAGGCCCTGGGCGCCGAATGCCACGTCAGCGGAGACACGGTTCGCGCCGTCCTCCCCGAGAACCAGCAGGACGCTGCCATTGACGCGCTCCGCCGCGAGCGCATTCGCCTGATTGCCATTACCCCGCTGCGCACTTCGCTGGAGGCTTACTTTGTCGAAAAACTCCAGCACTCTCCCGCCGGGGGAACAACCGTGGGTACGGCCGCAGGGACCAACGCATGACTGCCCGCATCGTCCATATCGCCAGGAACACTTTTCGCGAAGCCGTCCGCGACCGCGTTCTCTACAACCTGATCGCCTTCGCCCTGCTGCTCTCCGGCGCGGCCATTTTCGTGGGCCAGATTTCGATTGATATCGAGCGCCTCGTCGTCGTCAACCTCGGCCTCACCGCCGTCTCCCTGTTCGGGGTGGTGATCGCCATCTTCATCGGCATCGGCCTGGTGTCCAAGGAAATCGAAAAGCGCACGCTCTATACGGTTCTCTCGCGGCCTGTCCGCCGCTGGGAATTCATCGTCGGCAAGTTCTTCGGGCTGGCCGGCACTCTGGTGGTGAATACCTTCTTCATGGCCATCGGAGTTTTCGGCGCTCTGCTCTATGTGGCGCACAAGTTTTCGAAGCCCGATGCGCTCATCCTCGTCGCGCTCTACTTTATCGTTCTCGAATTCTTCATCATCTGTTCGCTGGCTCTGCTGTTCTCGTCGTTTTCGTCTCCGCTGCTGTCTGCCGTATTCGCCTTTTCGCTATTCGTAATCGGCAGCTTCGCCGACGACCTCCGCGGATTCGCCGGCCTGACGCATGGCTTCACCCGCTGGTTTGCCACCGGCGCGGCTTATCTCGTGCCCAATTTTTCCGCGCTGAACGTCATCAGCGCGGTCGCGCATCAGCAACCCCTGGGCGCGCAACTCATCCTGCAAAACACGCTCTACGCTCTGTTCTATACCGCGATGGCCCTCAGCGGCGCTGTCCTCATCTTCGAGCGCAGGAACCTGAAATGACCGCTCCACGCCGCACCACCCTGATCGCGGCGTCCTGCCTGGCCGTTTCCATGACCGCCTGTGTTCTCCTGCTGCGTCACCTCGACCGGATCCGCCCCAAGGCCACCCTCGAAGACGTCCTCTACATCGACTCACCCAAGACGGTGAAACGCGCCAGCCTCGGCTTCGACGGCCTGATGGCCTGCATCTACTGGACCCGCGCCGTGCAGTACTTCGGCCATCGCCACTACGAACGCGCACACACTTACAACGAGCTCGCCCCACTGCTTGAAATCACCACCGCGCTCGACCCGCACTTGCTTCCGGCCTACCAGTTCGGCGCCAGCTTTCTCGCGCCCACGCCGCCCAACGGCGCCGGCCAGCCTGACCGCGCCATTCAGCTCATGGAGTACGGCATCGCTCACAACCCCGACAACTGGCAGCTCTACTACAATCTCGCGTTCGTTTACTACACCGAGCTCAAGAACTACAAGAAGGCGTCCGAAGTCTTCGACCGCGGCTCACGAGTGCCGAACGCGCATCCCTTCATGAGGATTATGGCCGCCCAGACGGCGCAGCACGCAGGCGACTACATGACTGCCCGCATGCTGTGGAGCGCCACCTTCGAAACCAGCCGCGAAACCAACATCCGCCAGAATGCTCTCGAACATCTGCGCGCCATCCAGGTGGATGAAGACGTCGCCCGCCTGCAAGCAGCCGTCACCCGCTTCGGCGAGCGCACCGGACGCCTGCCATCAAGCATTTCCGAACTCTGCGCCGCCGAGCAGTTGCCCGGCATTCCTGCCGATCCTGATGGCAACGCCTACACCATGACCCCTGAAGGTCGCATTCTCGTACAGAAACCCGACGACTTCCCCTTCATCTCCAAGGGCCTGCCTCCGGGATACAAACCCTCCGGGCTGCCCAAGTTCCACACCAAGGGGTAGAGTGCGCGTGTGCGGACGGGCGCTCGGCCGTCCGGTCAGCGAAGCTCGACAAATGCCACCCGAACTTCGGCGCGCCTGCTACGGACTGGGTTACGATTCTCCTGATGCCCTCTCACCCACCCCGCATCTTTCCCGCCGCCCTTGACTTCTGGACCGATGCCGCATCCCGCGTAGGCCGCCTCGCCGCCACTCGCGCCCTTTTTGCCGCGCTCTGGGACTTCCTTCGCGACTCGACGCCCTCCCGCCGTCGCCAGCGCTATGGCGACGCCGACTACGACTGGGACCATCGTGTCAACACCACCAGCGCTGCAGTCGGCTGGCGCGATCGCCTCCTCGGCGCGCTACATTCCGCCTATCAGCCCACCGATCTCCCTGGGTTCCGCGAAATGCTTACCGCGCTCGCCGAGCACTCGCATCTCAACTTTCGCGATTTCACCTTCCTCGATCTCGGCTCGGGCAAGGGACGCACGCTGCTGATGGCCTCCGACTATCCCTTTCGCCGCATTCTCGGTGTCGAGCTTCTTCCCGCGCTGCATCAGATCGCGCAGGAGAATCTGCGCGCCTACAAAAGCGATTCGCAGCAGTGTTTTGCTCTCGAATCCCTCTGCGCCGACGCCACCACGTTCCGTTTCCCCGAAGAACCGCTCGTCATCTATCTCTTCAATCCGTTCGGAGAACCTGCCCTCCGCCGCGTCGTCTCGAATCTCGAGCAATCCACCCGGGCGAATCCTCGGCTCGTGCATGTGCTCTATTACAACCCGCTGCTGGAGCACGTCCTCGCCGAGAGCGGGTTCCTGCGCAAGCTTACCGGGACGCACCAGTACTCAGTGTTTAAGGGACCAGTCGTCAGTGATTAGTGGTTAGTGGTCAGGGGCAGATCAGTTCGGCTGCCGGCTGCGTGCCCCATGTCTCGCGTCTCTTGCGAGGCGCGGGATTTTTGTGTCCCAAGGAGATTGTGGAGGTATGGCTTCAGAGACTGCGCTAGAAGGAGGACTTTGGGTGTCACCGCGCCAAGTACATCCGCCGAACTGGCGCTCGGCTTGGCCGGGTTCGAGACCCGGCCCACACGAACCTACGATCCTTGCTTTTCGAAAACGATCTCTGCCTTTTTGGCAGTCAGTTTCTGTTTGCGGTAGGCGCGGGCCACATCACCCAGAGGCACCGGTTCACAGACGGGTCCGAACTCCCACAGCGGCCGCTCGCCCTGGGCATAGGTGTAGGCTGAGGGCGAGCCCCCGACCAGAGACTGCTCGGGAGCCATCTCATGCAAGGCGGCGTGCCCCGGATGGTCAGGAACTTCAACGATTTGCACCTGGTTGGGCAGCACCGGAGCGGTCTGTCCGAAAGCCACGGCTGCACATAAAATGAACAACACAAAGAGTGTGGTTTTCATGGTATCTGGACTCAACTTCACCTCTCCAAGTGCACCCCCTATACCAACCGAAGCGCCAATCGTTTCAATTACTTACAGCGGCTTCATGAACTAACAGGCAAGACTTTGCACATTTTATGGAATCCCCGCCGTTCGCCGAGCTTGGTTCGCCGCTTCCAAGAGCGAGACAAAGGCTCTCAGCCCTGAGGATTGCTGAAGCAACGGCGGTTCGCTGTCCCAGGTCAGGCGGTGGCTTTTCGGGATTGCTCCATGGCGGTGTATTGCTTCGACTCGCTCTGTAGCCTTACAGTGAAGAACATGATGAGCCGCCATCCAAATGGATCCTGGAAATTGAGGGAGTTCGCGTCTTCGGCCCTTCTCGCGATGCTTCTTGCGGTGTTGATTCCCAATCATGCTCTGGCGCAGACCGACTGCTCTGAGGGCAACAGCGTTCTCGAAATGACGCCGCCGAAGAACATGACGCCGCAGCAACTGATAGAGAAATTTGCCGTGCAGGAGGCGAAGGTCAAACAGGCGCGCACCCGATACACCTATACACGCGACCTTATGATCCAAACCCTCAACGGCACCGCGGTGGATGGGCAGATGCACGAAGTCACTACCGTCTCCTATGACGACAAGGGCAAGCGACTGGAGAACGTCACCTTCGCCGAGCAGTCCACCCTGCGCGGCGTGCAGTTGACGGCGGAAGACTGGGACGACATCCGCGTTTTCATGCCCCTGATTCTCACTACCGAAGATCTGCCGCAATACAACCTGGCCTATGCCGGACAGCAGCATGTGGACGACCTCGACACCTACGTGTTCCACGTCGAACCCAAGAAAGTAGAGAAGAACGCCCGCTACTTTCAGGGCCGGGTGTGGGTGGACAACCAGGATTTCGAGATCGTGAAGCTGTGCGGGAAGAGCGTGCCGGAGATAATCCCGAAAAAGAAAAACGAGTCGCGGGACGTCAGGCCGACGTTTGTGACCTATCGCCAGCCGGTGGACGGCTACTGGTTCCCGGCGTTCACGAAGGTGGACGAGACCCTGCAGTTCGGCGCCCAATCGGTTCACCTGCGCGAGATCATCAAGTTCACTGGGTATAAGCAGGCAGGAACGGGCGCCCCGGCAGCCAAGCCCTGAAACCGGAACAAGTCTTAGCGAATCTAAGGGGATACCGCAGACCACTTGATGCGTTGCTTGCGTCTGTGTTGTACTTTGGTTATGGCAGAAGAGAAAAGCGGCAGCAAAAACATAATTCTGTGGATCATCACGGTTGTCCTGGTTGCATTGGCGATTTTTCTGTACAAGAGGTAGTTCCGGCGAAGCTCACTCTGGGCTCCCGATGCCTCGGTCGCAACTCTCTTGCGGCGCATACCTTGGTGCCTTCGCAGGGACCCCAGGACCGCGAGTAACTTAGACTTCCGCACTCGCACCTTGATGTTCAATATCACTGGCTAGAATCGCCCGGTCGCCTCGTGGGGTGCCGACGCTCTGTCATCGGGCATTGGCTACAACGTAGACATAGCGCAACGTTCCCGCACCGGTGTTTCTGACGTCGTGTTCGGTCTCGGGAGGGCAATAGAGGGCTGTACGAACTTTGAGCTCAAGCTTCGAGCCATCGTCAAAGAGCATTTCACCCTGGCCCTCGAGGATGATGAGCATCTCTTCGTGGTGCTCGGTGCTGTGTTTGCCGACGGAGCGCCCGGGTTCGAGCACGACATAACCGGATTTCATGGTGACGGTTTCCGGCGGCCCGGTGAGGATGGGAAGAATGCCATTGTCGGATTTGTCGAGAGCAACGACTTTGGCGTGCGGCTTGGGTTGGGACTGCGCGGCCGCGAGCGCGGCCGCGAGAAATATCACGATGAATGCGAGCCTGCTGGCAAACAAGGAGCGAGTGGGCATCAGCGCCTCCAAAGTTCTCATCCTCGATGACGATAACACTTCGGGACTCTTCCGTTAGGCTGAGTAACCCCGCATCGGGTAAGATACTTCGGCTGCCAGGGAGACTTTGCCGGCAACGTCCCTGCAGAGGCCGTTCTGGGAAGTCAACTTTCACAATGAACCGCGAATATCACAAGGGATTCAGCCAGGAATTGCATCGCGACATGGAGGCGCTGGTCTTTGGCCATGCAGGGACGCCCCTGCTGGTGTTTCCAACTTCCATGGGGAAGTTCTTTGAGTATGAGGATCGGGGAATGATCGGCGTGCTGGCCCCCAAGATCGAGCGCGGCGAACTGCAGGTTTTTTGCCCGGATGGCGTCGATACAGAGAGCTGGTACAACAAGGGCGTGCATCCCAGGGTACGGGTGCTGCGGCATCTGCAATTTGAACGCTACATTTTGAATGAGTTTCTGCCCTTCATCCGCTGGAAAAACCAGGCATGGCGACTGGCGGTGACGGGATGCAGTTTTGGCGGATATCACACGGTGAATTTCGCGCTGAAGCATCCCGACGTGGTCACCCATTGCGTGAGCATGAGCGGGGCGTTTGATATCCACCAGTTTCTGGACGGGTATTACGACGACGATTGCTACTTCAATAACCCACCCGACTTTCTGCCGAATATGTCGGATGATTGGTTCTTGAGCCGGTACCGGCAAATGAAGATCGTGCTGGGCTCGGCGGATTGGGATATGTGCCTGGATCAGAACATCAAGTTCTCGGCGGCGCTGAATGGCAAGGCGGTTCCGCACTGGCTGGACGTCTGGGGGGACAATTCGAAGCACGATTGGCCGCTGTGGCAGCGGATGGCGGCGAAATATTTTTAGGGGGGCGCCGGTCGTTCGTCGTTGGTCGTTGGCCGCCCAGTGGACGGGAAGGCGGATTCGACAAAGCCGGTTCCTCACCCAGCTTTCGCTCGGTTCGGAATGACAAAAAAGTGGACTTGGCAGGAGCGCTTGTGATGAAGAAGATTGGGATTCTGTTTGGCATGGAGAATACCTTTCCGCCCGCGGTGGTCGAGAAGATCAACGCGATGAAAGTCGAGGGCGTCGAGGCGGAATTCGTGAAGATCGGCGGCATCCGCATGGATGAGCCGAAGAAGTATGCCGTCATCATTGACCGGATTTCGCAGGATATCCAGTTCTACCGCGCCTATCTGAAGAACGCCGCGCTGCACGGAACGATTGTCATCAACAATCCGTTCTGGTGGACGGCGGACGACAAGTTCTTCAATTACGCGCTGGCGCACAAGCTGGGCGTAGCCATTCCGCCGACAGTGATTCTGCCGCACAACAAGCATCCGGAAGGAACGACGGATCAGTCCATGCGGAATCTGATTTTCCCGCTGAACTGGCAGGAACTGTTTGATTACGTCGGCTTCCCGGCGTTCTTGAAGCCGTATTCCGGCGGCGGATGGAAGCATGTCTACAAGGTGCATTCCCCGGAAGAGTTTTTTCATCACTACAACCAGACCGGCGACTTGTGCATGACGCTTCAACACGGGGTTGAATTCGACGAGTATTACCGGTGCTACGTGGTGGGGCAGGAAAAGGTGCATATCATGAAGTACGATCCGAAAGCCCCGCATCACGAGCGCTATGTGAAAGGAAACCCACCGCCGTCGTCGGAGGCGCTGCGCGATCGAATGGAGAAAGATGCGCTAACGCTATGCCGGGTGCTGGGCTACGATTTGAATACGGTGGAGTTTGCGGTGGAAGGTGGAGTGCCGTATGCGATTGACTTTCTGAATCCGGCGCCGGACGCGGATGTAAATTCGGTGGGGCGGGAGAATTTTGACTGGATCGTAAACGCGGTGGCGGAGATGGCGGTGAAAAAGGCGCAGAGCGGCGAGAGTCCGGTGAAGGAACTGCGGTGGGCGGCGTTATTGGCCGGATCGCCGAGTGGGGAGTCGAAGCCGGACGCGCGGAATAAAAGCAAGGTGAAATAGGCGCCCCATGAACAGGGGCAAACCTCCGAAGGACGTGGACGAATATCTGGCCGGGGTGCCAGAGCCGGCGCGGACTACGCTGGACAAAGTTCGTGCGACGATTCGGTCAGCCGTGCCGGAGGGGGCGACGGAAGGGATCAGCTACGGGATTCCGACCTTCAAGTACAAAGGCGGGCTGGTGGCGTTTGCGGCGTTTAAGAACCATTGCAGCTTTTTCCCGATGAGCTACGCCGTGACTAATGCTTTTAAGAAAGAACTGAAAGACTTTCCCGTCTCCAAGGGAACGATCCGCTTCCGGTTGGACAGGCCTTTGCCGACTGTACTGGTGAAGAAGATGGTGGAGGCGCGGATCGCGGAGAAGGAGCGGAAGTAACACCGATCCGGGCCAGCGTTTTTTGCGCCATTGATATACTGTTACGGTTTAGTTTTTGCCCCTTTCGCGAATAACGCGAAAGGATGGGGATCCGGGATAGGGTCTCGATTTCAGATCCTGGTTAGATTTCGCGGGCAAGAGTGCCCGCGCCACTTGAACTGCATCGCGAGGATAGCCGAGACTGTCCCAATGACTATGTTGCCGACGTTCACCATCGGGATTGAAGAGGAGTATCAGACGGTAGATCCGGAGACGCGGGATCTGCGGTCGCACATTCACGCCGAAATCCTGGAGAAGGGCCGGATGATTCTTCAGGAACGGGTGAAGGCGGAGATGCACCAGTCGGTGGTGGAGGTGGGGACGTCGGTCTGCAAGAACATCAGGGAAGCGAAGGACGAGGTCAAGAAGCTGAGGCGCAACATGGCGCGCCTGGCCCGGGAGAACGGGCTGCGGCTGGCATCGGCGGCAACCCATCCTTTTTCTGACTGGCGGACCCAGGAAATTCACCCCGACGAACGCTACAAGAATATTGTCGAAGACTTGCAGCTTGTGGCGCGGGCCAACCTGATTTTTGGTTTGCACGTGCACATCGGGATTGAGGATCGCGAGACGGCGATCCATATGATGAATCACGCGCGCTATTTTCTGCCCCACATTCTGGCGCTCTCGACCAACTCGCCGTTCTGGCTGGGGATGAATACAGGCCTCAAGTCGTACCGCTGCAAGGTATTCGACAAGTTCCCCCGGACCAACATCCCGGATTACTTTCCCAGTTGGGGCGAGTACGACAACTTCATCAAGCTTCTGATCAAGACCAACTGCATTGATAACGCGAAGAAGATCTGGTGGGACATTCGTCCGCATCCGTTCTTCAATACGATTGAATTTCGCGTGTGCGATATTCCCATGCGCGCCGATGAGACGATCGCGCTGGCTGCGCTGATTCAGGCTACGGTAGCCAAGCTCTATAAACTCTATGCGGCCAATCAGGGATTCCGGTTGTACCGGCGGGCGCTGATCATGGAAAACAAGTGGCGCGCGGCGCGCTACGGGCTCGATGGCAAGCTGATTGATTTCGGCAAGCAGAAGGAAGTCCCGGCGCGGGACCTCGTCAGGGAATATCTGGAGTTCATCGACGATGTGGTGGATGAACTGGACTCGCGCGAGGAATTGAATTACATCCACAAGATCCTGGAAATGGGCAGCGGAGCAGACCGGCAGCTGCGCGTCTTCCAGGAGACTGGAGATTTGAAACAAGTGGTCGATTTCATCATCGAGGAGACGGAAGCGGGGCTCGAAGAAGAGCCGGCTTCCGTACGAAAAGTAGGGTAATGAGTATTCCTGTCAGTTCTAATCAGCGACAACTCAACCAGATTCCATTTGATCGCGAGTTCACGCCAGGCGCATGGAACGCCGTGAATGTTTGCCTGCGCGTGCAGCCGAAGGAGCAGGTGTGTGTCATCACCGACGAGGCGACGCAGGAGATCGCAGCCGCGATTGCCGCTGAACTGGAGAAGATCAACGCACCCTATCACTCGTGGGTGCTGGAGGAATTGGCGGAGCGTCCGCTGACCAATTCGCCGCACGAGATTCTGGAAGATCTCGAGACCAGTCAGGTCTCGATCTTTGCGGTGCAGGTGCAGCCCAACGAGCTGCGTTCGCGGATTCAGATGACTGACGTGGTCAACCGGCGGAAGATTCGCCACGCCCACATGGTGAACATCAATCGGCAGATCATGCTGGAGGGGATGCGGGCGGATTTTCAGCGCGTGGACCGGCTCAGCCAGAAAGTGGTGGAGATGGTGCGCAAGGCATCGAGAATTCACGCGACGACTGCCTCCGGCACAGATCTGACGGCGGATTTGAATCCGAAATACAAGTGGCTGAAGACCAGCGGAATCATCACTCCGGAGAAGTGGGGCAATCTGCCGGGGGGCGAGATCTTCACGACGCCGGGCGAGGTCAACGGGACGTTTGTGATTGACGGTGTGGTGGGCGATTATTTGTGCGCGAAGTTTGGCAGCCTGCAGGAGCATCCGCTGACTGTGCACATCAAAGGCAACCGGCTGACCGAGGCGCACTCCGAGAATCGCGAACTGGAAAGTGATTTCTGGAAGTATACGCACACTGACGAAAACAGCGATCGCGTGGGCGAGTTCGCCATTGGAACCAACATAGATTTGAAAGATGTGATCGGGCAGATTCTGCAAGATGAGAAGTATCCCGGGGTGCATATTGCGTTTGGCAATCCGTACGGCGCGCACACGGGCGCGGATTGGGATTCGACCACGCACATTGATGTGGTGGGCCGGAAGTTCAACATCTGGGTGGATGACGAGCAGATCATGCGCGAGGGGAAGTTTCTGGTGGAGGCGTAAGGGTCTGCCACAGCCAACGAAAAGCAGGTTCCTCGCTTCGCTCGGAATGACAACGCTTTTAGTGGTATTCACAGCACTGCAGTCTTCTGGCTATGATTCCCTCCCTGCGCCGGCAGTTCAACGACGGCTTCACTCCCGAAAAATATCAGGCATTTCTGCGGCGGGTCGATGACGCTTGCGGGACGCATGTGCCGTTCCGGCTGTCGGAGACACCATGTTTTTTCTCCAAGGAATTGATTGACCGGATGGCGCGCGATGGCCAGCAGTTGATTCGCCAACTCGTGGACAGTCCGGAGTATCGCGCGAAATCGGATGAAGCAGTGCCGTCCGAGTTCGAGGTTCCGAACGAGGCGCCCCACCCGATGTTTGTGCAGGTGGATTTTGGCCTGGTGCGCAATGCGAGCGGTGAACTGGAGCCCAAGCTCGTCGAGTTGCAGGCCTTCCCTTCTCTCTATGCTTATCAGGGACCGCTGGCGGAGGCGTACATCGACGTGTATGGGCTGGGGGCTTCCGGGCTGAAATACTTCCTGAGCGGCCTGGAGACGGATTCCTACCGCGAGCTTCTGCGGCGAGCGATTGTCGGATCGCACGATCCGGGGAATGTGATTTTGATGGAGATTCATCCCCAGGAGCAGAAGACGCTGCCGGATTTTCTGTTGACCGAGAAAATGCTGGGCGTGCGAGTGGTTGACATTGTGGACATCAAGAAGGAAGGGACGCGTCTTTATTACGAGCGCGGGGGGAAGCGCGTACCCATCCGGCGGATTTACAACCGGACGATTGTGGACGAACTCGAACGCAAGCAGGTCAAGTTGAATTTCGACTGGCGCGACGAACTCGACGTGGAGTGGGCAGGGCATCCAAACTGGTATTTCCGCATCAGCAAATTCTCGATTCCTTATCTGAAACACGCGTCGGTGCCGCAGACTTGGTTTCTTGACCGACTGAAGGAGATCCCTCCGGATCTCGAGAACTATGCGCTGAAGCCGTTGTACTCGTTTGCCGGGCTGGGCGTGGTGATTGCGCCGAAGAAGGAAGATATTGCGGCGATTCCAGCGGAGAAGCGTCCTTATTACATTCTGCAGGAGCGGATGCACTTTGAGCCGGTGATCGAGACTCCGTTTGGCGGGACGAAGGCGGAGGTGCGGGTTATGTACATCTGGCTGGAGGAACTGACGCCGGTGCTGACGATTATCCGCATGGGACGCGGCCTGATGATGGGCGTGGATCATAACAAGAATATGGAGTGGGTGGGAGCGTCGGCGGGATTGTGGGTGGAGTAGGGCTGCCGCGTTAGTATCGACATCAGGCCGAGTAAGAGTTAAAGTGCGTGTTGGCTCGTTAGCGCCGCTGCCCAATCGCTGTAGGCAAAGCAAGTATTACTAATTCGCGAGCGATCCTGTATGGCTTTGTTCCGTGCAGATTCGATCGTCCTTAGCTACTCAAATATTGAGGCGGCCAAGGCGTGGTGGATCAAGGCTTTTGACTGCAAAGTGGCGAAAGTGCCGTCGGATTGGGACAACCCGCTTCCATCTGATGTGGCGCTGACGCTTCCGGGCTGCGATGAGCCCACAATCCTGCTGACTGACCGCGGGGAAGTGGAGCGAGCGGGCTTGGATATGACCTCACCGGTTGCATCCGATATCTTCTGCGGCAAACTGAAGAAAGCGCACGAATGGCTCTACGGTCGTGGAATTGACCCCGGTCTCATCCAGGACGGTGGTGACATGCAGTTCTTTGAAATCCGCGACCCCGAGGGGCACATTATCCAAATCTGCAAAGAACCATAAGAACAATAACGAATCCTGCTTGCCGAATTTAGCAGTTCCCCGCCCTGTGTTATAACTCTGACAACATGCCGACTCGCCAAGGATCGATCCGCCTGTTTCGTTTCAACGGAATTGACTTGTTCCTGCACTGGTCGTGGTTTGTGGTGGCGGTGTACGAGATCAGGGGCGGACTGGGGACCTATTCTTCAGTCGCCTGGAACATACTGGAGTACCTGGCGCTATTCCTGATCGTGACGCTGCATGAGTTTGGCCACGCCCTGGCCTGCCGGCAAGTGGGAGGCCGAGCAAACCAGATCGTGCTGTGGCCGCTCGGCGGCGTGGCCTATGTTGATCCGCCACCGCGGCCGGGCGCAACGCTGTGGAGCATTGCGGCCGGACCGCTGGTGAATGTGGCGCTGGTACCGGTTCTGCTGATACTCGGCACAACGAGCCATTCGCTCGGATGGGCAACGTCCATGCCCGATGTCCACTTGTTATTGCGATGGGTCTGGCGCATCAACCTGGGCCTGCTGATTTTCAACATGCTGCCCATCTATCCGCTGGATGGCGGCCAGATACTTCGCTCCCTGCTCTGGTTCGTGCTGGGCCGCGCCCGCAGCCTTATGGTAGCCGTGATCTTCGGCTTCATCGGCGTGGTGGCTTTTATCGGACTTGCTCTGTGGATTCATTCCGTGTGGCTGGGAATTCTCGCCGTCTTCATGATGATGAACTGCTGGGGCGGACTGCAACATGCGCGGGCGCTGCTGCGCTTCGCCAAGCTGCCGCGCCGGAATGGATTTGCGTGTCCGGAGTGCAAGACCGCGCCGCCGGTCGGGGAGCTTTGGAAGTGCGGTCAGTGCGGGGAGGCATTCGATACGTTTCAGACTGGGGAGGTGTGTCCGCGCTGCGGCATGCAGTATCCGGTGACAAAGTGCCTGGACTGCGGGAGGGCTCACGCCATGAGCGAGTGGGCGGAGGCAGCGGTTGCCTCTCCGAAATTCTGAATACGACTGGTACGCGTTCGCGAAGGTGAAGAGCGCTGCGGTATCCGTGAATCGGAGTGCAAGCTCGTCAACCGACTTTTTGACGATGGTGGTTTCGAGTTCCTTGCCGTTTGGGCGTTTGACGAACATCTTGCCGCCCTCGAAGCGGACGGGAACCCGCGCACCCGCCCCAAACTCCCCGGGTGTGTAACCCCCGGAAGATGCGGGGTCGTATTCGCCGACGTATTTCACTCCGTTGACTGTAACCACGACGGCGGTCCTGCGGGCTGGGAACGCGGTGGGTTCGTTCAGGATTTCTCGTTCTGCCTGGGCCCAGTTTTCCAGGTCGCGGCCGGGGATTCTGCCGTTGCGGACGTAGATTTCTTCGGCGCGGCGGCGAATGGCTTCGTGCAGAACGCCGGGAGCGCTGGGCTGGGGCTCCGGCGCCGGTGCGGATTTGGTTGGCATGGACAGAATCTCCAACATGCGAGCCAGCGGTGAAGACTGGCACCTCTAATGGTAATCCCGCTCAAGCCCAGCTGCTACGAGGAGCAATCTTACGGAAGGACGGCGTTGTGGCGTTTTGGGAATCCGGGGCTGTTCGGTTCCATAACGGTTTGAACCGTGGAGAGCACCGCAGGACCCAAAGGAACGTCGCCAGGTGCGGTCACCGAGGGTGTGCTGCATTTCGCGGGATTCTCCACAAAGGACGCGCCCGTTCAGCGGGCCGGCAACCGGCCATCCAATCCGCTTCCAACCGCCCGGTGGCCCGGTAAAGCAGTAGTTGACGGGGTGAGAGAGAGGAGAGGAGTTATGGAGTGCACCCAAAAACTGAGACAGGAAATTAAGGGGCCAGCTACAGTGAACGGAGGAGAACAATGCTGGTGCCCCGACAAGAATATTCCCGCGAATTGAAGATCGCCTGTATGCGCGAGT
>Ga0181536_10003768_pt1 | contig 16371 bp, 15 predicted proteins | sample PEATcosm2014_Bin_41_FD_121105 | JGI IMG/M metagenome (GOLD analysis project Ga0181536, IMG submission 121105) | Peatland microbial communities from MTU Mesocosm Facility, Houghton, MI, USA - PEATcosm2014_Bin17_60_metaG | ecosystem: Environmental > Terrestrial > Soil > Wetlands > Peat | place... | reverse complement strand
CGTTTGTGCTAACGACCAACGAGATTCCACAGTACGATATCCGGTACCTAGGCCCGCAGAAGGCGGATGAGATACCTTGTTACGTGTTTTCGGTGAAGCCGAAAAAATTAGAAAAGGGCCATCGCTACTTCGAAGGTCAAATTTGGGTGGATGACCGGGACTTTCAGATCGTCAAGACGTACGGCAAGGCTGTGGGAATGCTCCGGCGTGGAGAGGATCAGCAGTTTCCGAAGTTTGAGACGCTCCGCGAACAGGTCGATGGCAAGTACTGGTTCCCGGTTTATACTGACGCCGACGACACCTTGCACTTCCGGGCCGAAGCGATTCGCATGCGTATGATCGTGAAGTACGAGGACTACAAGCAGTTCAAGAGCGATGTAAACATCCAGTTCGGCAACGCGGTCGACGAGCAAAACAAAGAACAAAAGGGCCAGCCGCCGGCGCAGAATCCGATTCCGCCGAAGTAATCGCCGCATCTGCTACGATCGTGCCATGACAAAAATCACGGTCGTGAGCAACGGCCCCATACGCGTAGAAGGCGATTTCTCGATTGTCGATCCGGAAGGCCGTGAGTTCGGTCTGGCTGGCCGCACCCTGATTTCTCTGTGCCGGTGCGGCCTATCGCAAAATAAGCCGTTTTGCGACGGCAGTCATGGCCGCCAGGGTTTTCAGGATACCGTGATCGCGCGCGAACTGCCGCCGCCCAAGCCCAAAGTGTAGGATCCCGTCTTACTCCGAGATTTCAATCTTCGGACCCGTGGGCGGTCCCACTTCGCCAATTCTCTGGATCGTCCTTTGAGCCAGTTCGCGGAACACCGCACCCTGCGGATTATTCCCGTTGTACGCCACCGGGTGCCCGGAATCGCCGCCCATGCGCACCGCGGGATCAAGCGGCAATGCGCCCAGAAACGGCACGTTCATCTCACGCGCCGTGCGCTCACCGCCGCCAGTGCTGAAAACATCCACGCGCTCCTTACAATGCGGGCACACCAGGTAGCTCATGTTTTCGACGATACCCAGGATCGGAACCTTCACTTGGTCAAACATGTGGACAGCCTTGCGCGCATCCTCGAGCGAAACGTCTGACGGCGTGGTCACCACCATGGCGCCGGTCACCGGCGCTGTTTGAATGAGCGTGAGTTGCACATCACCAGTGCCCGGCGGCAGATCAATCACGAGATACTCGAGATCACCCCAGTCCACACCGCGCAGAAACTGCTGAATCACACTGTGCAGCATGGGGCCGCGCCATACTAGTGGCTTATCTCCCGGACTGAGAAACCCCATGGACATGAGTTTGACGCCCATATTCTCCAATGGCTGGATACGTTCCCCATACGCCATGGGCGCCTTATTGATGCCCATCATCATGGGCACGTTGGGTCCGTAGACATCCGCGTCCATTAAGCCCACTCGATGGCCCAGTGCTGCCAACGCTACGGCGAGGTTCACGGCCACTGTGGTCTTGCCGACTCCTCCTTTCCCGGATCCCACGGCAATCAAATTCTGCACACCGGGAATAGGAAGTTTCGGGGGTTGATTGGGCTGTTGCGGGCTCATCTCCACTTCATATTAACTTAGGTAGCAAATGCCGCGTTGACTATTGAGATCGGCCGGCTTACCGATGCCGCTCACAACATATTGATCCTTCTAAATATCTTTATTTATCCGGAAATTAACTGTATTTTGTGCAAATTATGCTAATCTGATTTCGGAGTTTCCTCCGTGATCCAACAGCTCGCTTCCCATGGTGTCACGCAAAAGGCTGGTGCGGCCCCGCGGCGTCCCGCGTTTTGGCCCGCCCTTCCCATGCGTCTCGCTGATCTGCGGATTCCGAAATCGGTGGTGATGGACCTGATCTTGCGGCATCTCCATCTCGATGGCATGACCAGTCTCGAGGTCACCAGCCGCACCATCAAAGTCTCGATCCCGATTCTCGATTTGCTGTTCCGCGAATTGCGCCAGCAGCATCTCGTCGAGGTCAAAGGCTCGGTTGGGGAAGATTACGCGTTCATTTTAACCAGTGCCGGCCGTGAACTCGCCTCCGAGCGCTTCCGCATTTGCCGCTATGTCGGGCCGGCGCCGATATCTATTCGTGACTATCACCTGGCCACGAAAGCACAGTCAGCCAGCATCGAGATTGACCGGAACCTACTTCGTGACGCGCTGAGCGACCTGGTGCTCTCCGATCGCATGCTCGACCAGCTTGGTCCCGCCGTTATTTCGCAGAGATCACTGTTTCTCTACGGACCCTCCGGCAACGGCAAAACCAGTCTCGCCGAACGCTTGTTGCGTATCTACCGTGATTCCATTCTGATTCCACACGCTGTCGAGGTCGACGGCAAAATCATCGTGCTCTATGATCCGGTCGTTCACCAAACCATTGACCGCGAAGACGCGGAGCTCGACCCGCGCTGGGTGCCTTGTAAACGCCCGTTCATCATGGTGGGCGGTGAACTGGTGGCCAGCATGTTAGAGCTGCACTACGATGAGGCCGGCGGCGTTTTCGCTGCGCCCATGCAAATGAAGGCCAACAACGGCATCTTCCTGATCGACGACTTCGGCCGCCAGGTGCTGTCCCCCCGCGAGCTGCTGAACCGCTGGATCGTGCCGCTCGACCGGCGTGTCGATTACCTCACGCTCTCCTACGGCATCAAGTTCCAGATTCCGTTTGAAATGATGGTCGTCTTTTCCACTAACCTGAATCCGGACGATCTCGCCGATGCCACGTTCTTGCGGCGCATTCAGAACAAGGTGTTCGTCGAGCCGGTGGATGTCCCCACATTCAATGAAATCTGGCGCCGTGTGGCCATCATGAAAAAGCTGCCCTACGACCCTGAAATCGTGGACTACGTGCGCAGCCTGGTGCTCTCCGACGGCCGCAGCGAGCTGCGCGCCTGCTATCCGCTCGATCTCTGCAACATCATCGTGTCCATCAGCGAATACGAAAAGCGCCCCCCGCAGATGACCAGGGACGACCTGCAGCGCGCCGTGAACTTGTACTTCACACAGTCGTACCAGAAGAACACCATTGACCACGCCTGGTAGCGGGTAACCAAGCCCAGCAGTAAGTGAAGTGTTGTTTGCAGGTCTCATGATATCCTAGGAAAGAGCGTCATTCCTCCAAGGAAATCAGCACTTGAAAGTCGGTTTTGTCAGCCTGGGCTGTCCCAAAAACCTGGTAGACAGTGAAGTCATGATGGGGCAGCTCGCCTCGCACGGGCACGAGCTGACGCCGCATCCCGATCAGGCTGATGTGCTCGTCGTCAACACCTGTAGCTTCATCGACCCCGCCAAGAAAGAATCCGTCGACACCATTCTCGAAATGGCCGAGTATAAAAAAATCGGCCGCGCCAAGAAGCTGATCGTCGCCGGTTGCCTGGTCGAGCGCTACCGCGACCAAATCCGCAAAGAGATGCCGGAAGTCGACGCCGTGATCGGCACCAACGAGATCGAGCAGATTGTTCCCTTGTGCGAGGGCATTGAGGTGGCAAATCCCATCGAGCCGTATCTCTATCACGACCTCACGCCTCGCGTTCTCGCCACGCCGCGCCACTATGCGTACATGAAAATCGCCGAGGGCTGCGACCATCCCTGCACCTTCTGCGTCATCCCGCAATACCGCGGCAAGTTCCGCAGCCGGCGCTTCGAATCCGTTATCGCCGAGGCTACGCGCTTGTTTCAACAGGGTGTGCGCGAGATCAACCTCATCGGCCAGGACACCACCTGCTATGGCGAAGATCTCGGCCTCAAAGATGGGCTGGCCGCCCTCCTGGCTCGCCTGGCGCAGATCGAAACCTCCGTTGAAAACTGGATTCGCTTTCTCTACGCCTATCCGAATAAAGTGACCCAACGGCTGCTGGACACCATCGCTGAGCATCCAGCGCTGGTCAAATATATCGATATGCCGCTCCAGCACTCGAGCGCACGCGTGTTGAAGCGCATGAAGCGCGGTGCGTCGGGCGACATTTTTCTCAGGCTAATCGAACGCATTCGCCGCACCATTCCCGGCGTGGCGATTCGCACCAGTATAATCGTCGGCTTTCCTGGCGAGACGGCACGGGATTTCGAGGAACTGTGCCAGTTCATCCAAGCCGCGCGCTTCGACCGCCTTGGCGTCTTCTCCTATTCCGATGAGGACTCGAGCGCCAGCTTTCATCTCGATGGTAAAGTCGACGGCCGCACCATCTACAACCGCAAGCGCCACCTGATGGCCGCGCAGCGCAAGATCGCCCAAGCGCGCAATCGCCAGTTCATCGGCGGCGAAGTGACGGTCTTGGTCGAGGGCGTTTCGAAGGAAACCGACCTCCTGTGGGAAGCTCGCATGTCCACGCAAGCCCCGGAGATCGATGGCGTAACTTTAGTCAACGATTTCGAAGGCGCCGAGCCCAGGCCGGGCGAGCTGCGCCGCCTCCGCGTCACCGAAGCGCACGATTACGACCTGGTCGGGACACTGCTGCCGGGGCCGGTGGAACCAGTGCAGCCGCCTCCGCCCTTTCCGCTGCTTCAAATCCAGCCAAATCCCAACCCCCGAATTCCCACGCCCGCTTTATGACGTGCCCCATCTGCCGGAAGGAGGTTGCGGAAGGGAATCCCGAGTTCCCTTTCTGCAGTGAGCGCTGCCGCCTTCTCGATCTGGGAAACTGGGCGTCGGGCAAGTACATCATTTCCACGCCCGTGAACCAGCCGGACAATGAGGATGAAGAGTAAGGCCGTGAATCTCATCTCAACCTGGTTCGGCTGCGGCTATGCGCCTTTCGGACCGGGAACCGCGGGGTCACTCGCCGCGCTAGCCATCGCCTGGCTACTGGTGCGTTACGCCGGCTGGCATGCGATGTGGCTCGCACCGCTCGCCATAGCCGGTACCGGGCCCGCTATCTGGGCCGCCGGCGTCACCGCGCGCGAACTCGGTCAAAAGGATCCACAGCGGGTGGTAGTCGACGAAGTGCTCGGCCAGTGGCTGGCCCTGGCTGCGGCCGGGCCCCTGAATTACAGGTCGTGGATCGGCGCATTCGTCCTGTTTCGGCTCTTCGATATCTGGAAACCCCCGCCGGTCCGCCAGTTGGAAAAAATTCCAGGCGGCGCGGGCATTGTGGCCGATGATCTTATGGCCGGTATATATGCCGCACTTGTCTTATTGCTGGCCAGGTGTTTCAATCTTTATTAAAGATGGGTATTCGGAAAGAGAGCAACGGACGGCCCCAAATCGCGCAGGTTTCGCCCGTTGCGGCCATTGCGGGTGGGGAATTTCAGATTCAGGGGCGGGGGTTTGCCAAATCGAGCCGGCCGCGCGTTACCATCGGCGAAGTCACGGCGCCCGTGATCATTGGCTCGGATTCTTTCATGATCGTGCGCGTCCCGGACGGCGTTTCCGAGGGTGAGCTCGTGGTGCAAAACGGAGAGCAGGCCAGCCAGGCGTGGACCTGCGATATCGGCATTCAGATCGCCGAGAGCTTGCACCCGGTGGCCAACCCGGCGGTCGACGCTTTTGGCAATGTCTACACCACCTTCAGCGGATCGCGCGGACAGAAGGTTCCGGTCGCCGTCTATAAGATTGACCTGAACTACAACGTCAAGCCATTCATTAATGACCTGATGAACGCCACGGCCATGACCTTCGATGCGCAAGGTCTCCTGTACATCTCCAGCCGCTTTGACGGCGTCGTGTACCAGGTAACGCCCACCGGCAACATGTCGGTTTTCGTCGAGGGCATGGGTGTGGCCACTGGGCTGGCGTTTGACCAGGAGAACAATCTCTACGTCGGTGACCGCTCTGGCACCATTTTCAAGATCGCTCCCAACCGGCAGATCTTTGTTTTCGCCACGCTTGAGCCATCCATCGCCGCCTACCACCTGGCGTTCGGCCCCGATCAGTATCTGTACGTTTCCGGACCCACCACGTCAAGCTTCGATTCCGTCTTTCGCATTTCGCACACCGGTGAAGTCGAGGTGTTTTACCGCGGTCTCGGCCGTCCGCAAGGAATAGCGTTCGACGTGGAAGACCGGCTCTACGTCGCGGCCTCGCTCGGGGGCCGCAAAGGCGTGATCCGTTTCAACCAGAATCGCGAACCCGAGCTGTTCCTTTCCGGTCCCGGGATCGTGGGCCTGGCTTTCACCCCTTCCCGTTCGTTGGTTGTGGCTACCACCAACGCCTTGTACCGTGTGGATGTCGGCATTCAAGGGCGTCTGCTCTCCTAAGGGATGAACGCGGAGATTATTGCCGTCGGTTCGGAACTTCTAACGCCGCAACGGCTTGACACGAATTCACTTTTCCTGACAGAACAGTTGAACAACTTGGGTGTCGAGGTCACTACCAAGTATGTCGTGGGGGACAATCGCGACCACGTCGCCGACGCGGTACGCCGCGCCATGTCCCGCGCCGAAATTGTGATCCTTTCCGGCGGCCTGGGTCCCACCGAAGACGACGTCACCCGCGACGCCGTCGCCGTCGCTATCGATCGCAAGCTGGTGTTTCACCCAGAGATCTCCGACCAGATCGAACAGCGCTTCCGCCAGACGAACCGCAAAATGGCGGAAGTGAACCGGCGGCAGGCGTTCGTCATCGAAGGGGCCGACATCCTGCCCAACGACCGCGGCACAGCGCCTGGACAGTGGATCGATGAGTCGCACACCTCTATCGTTCTCCTGCCCGGCCCACCGCACGAACTGAAGGCCATGTTCACCCGGCAGTGCCTGCCACGGCTCGCCCGTGTGGTCCCGAAACAGGTGATCCGCACTTTCGTCTTCCGCGTAGCAGGCATGCCCGAGTCCGATCTCGACCAGGCCATCTCGCCCGTCTACAAAAAGTACGAGAACCCGGTGACGACCATTCTGGCCGGCGAGGGGGACATTCAGGTGCATCTGCGCGCGCACGGTGAGTCTGAGGCTGATGTGCTGGCCCTGCTGGCCGAAGTCGCAGCGCCGATTGAGATGCTGCTCGGTGATCGCATCTATTCGCGCAATGGCGATTCACTAGAAGCTGTCGTCGGCGAATTGCTCAAGAAACGAGGCGCCTCGCTGGCGGTGGCGGAAAGCATGACCGGAGGGCTACTGGCACAGCGCATTACCTCGGTGCCAGGCAGTTCACAATATTTTCTGGGCGGATTCCTGGCCTACTCGAACAAGATGAAAACCGAGCTGCTGGGCGTAAGCGAGGAAATCGTCGAACGGCACGGCGCGGTGAGCAAGGAGACGGCTGAGGCCATGGCCACCGGTGCGCGCCGCCGAACGGGTGCCACCTTCGCGCTCTCCATTACCGGCGAGGCCGGCCCCGAGCCCAGTGAGAACGTTCCCGTTGGCACGGCATATGTGGGCCTGGCCGACGCCACGGGCTGCCAGGTCGTGCACCGCGTATTCCTCGGCGACCGCGCACGCATCCGCGCCTTCGCCGCACAAATGGCGCTGGACCTGCTGCGAAGAAAGTGCACAATTGTTGTCTGAGGCACTTAACCGAATAAACTCAGAAACCTTCGCCTGGAAATCACATCCAACAAGCCAGGAGCTGTGTTGGTCGATTGTCTCTGATTGTGCGCACGCTGGTTGCTTTGACGATTCTCCCGGGCGCGTTGCTGTGCCAGCAAGATTCGCCCGGCGATCCCTCATCCGGCAGCAGCCAGCCGGAACAGCCTGATAAGCGAATCTTCTGGCTTATTCCGAATTTCCGCACGTCCCCAACTTTGGCGGAGTACAAACCCATCACCCCGAAAGAAAAGTTCAAAATCGCCGCGTTGGATACTTTCGACCGAGGCACTTTTGCCCTGGCCGCGGCATTTGCGGGCGAACACCAGATGTCGGATGCCACTCCGGCATTTGGGCAAGGAGTGCAGGGGTATGCCCGGTACCTCGGCACGGCATATGCCGACTTTGCCATTGGCAATTACATGACCGAAGGCATTTACCCCACGATTCTCCACCAGGACCCCCGCTATTTCCGCCGCGGCACCGGCAGCGGATGGTCAAGACTCGGGTACGCCATAGGACAGATCTTCTGGACCCACACCGATTCGGGCGGTACCCAGTTCAACTTTTCAGAAGTCGTCGGCAACTCTACGGCCGTGGCCATTTCCGAAGCCTACTATCCGAACAATCGAACCGCAGGCGACGCGGTATCGAGCCTTGGGGCCCAACTCGCCGTCGATACGGCCTCCAATATTCTCAAAGAATTCTGGCCGGACCTCAGCAGGAAATTCTCAATAAAGCACAGCACACCGCAATAACGCCCGGCCCCCCTATCTTACAGATTCTAAGCGCTAAGAAAATTTCAACGTTTTGTTAACGACTTTTTAATGGCGCCGCACCTAGGCTGGAAGCAAGACAGACCATTATGCCGACCAGCCGAACTCTGCCGGAGCAGCTCGTACTGCGACTCGACGAGCGCAGTCTGCGCGGATTCGCCAAATTGCGGCGCGGCGACGGCGAGCTTCGGGTGTTTGTGCCCTACACGTCACCGGATCTGACGAGAACCGCGTTAGCCGAGGCGGCGGTGCTCACCAGAAGCCTGAGTCCGCATATTACACTGTTCCTCGTGCATGTGGTACCGTTTCCTCTGCCGCTGGATAAGCCGGACGTTTCGGCGGCATTTCTGGAGCGAAGGCTGGCCGCAGTGGTCCGGGATGCGGGCGTGGAGGCAGACATTCGTATCGGATTCGCCAGAGACCGGGACTTCGGCAGCGAGCAGATTCTGCCTCCTAACTCGCTCGTGGTCATGGCCACAAGGAGGCGCTGGTGGCCCACGGCCGAAGCGAAACTGGCCAGGGCACTGGCGCGAGCCGGCCATAGTGTGGCATTACTGGGAGTCTGAAAGGATCAGATGCTGGATTTGCTGTTTATCGCTATTGCTGTTCTCTTTTTCTTCGTGAGCTGGGCTTACGTTCGCGGATGTGACCGTCTCTAGAGGTGCTCCATGGATTATCTAATTGCTGCTGCGATTTCGTTGGCGCTGGCCGTGTACCTGGTATACGCGCTCTTGCGCCCGGAGAAATTCTGAACGAAGGGGCCTCATGACTGTTAATGGACTGCTTCAGATTGGCGCGTTCTTCCTGGTGATTCTCGCGCTCACCAAACCGCTGGGTACGTTTATGGCCCGTGTTTTCGCGGGCGAGCGCACCTGGCTACATCCTGTACTGCGGCCGCTCGAGACCGGCATATACAAGCTTTGCGGGGTCAAAGAAGATCAGGAACAGCGCTGGACCGGATACGCCGCTTCGTTGCTGATGTTCAGCTTGGCGGGCCTACTGCTCACCTACCTGATCCAGCGCATACAAGGTTTCCTGCCGTTCAACCCGCAGGGATTTGGAACCGCCCACGCCGCGCAGGGTGCGACGGCGATGACGCCCGACCTGGCGTTCAACACCGCCGCCAGCTTCACCACCAACACAAACTGGCAAGCCTACACGCCAGAGACCACGATGAGCTATCTGACGCAGATGGCCGGTCTTGCCACGCACAATTTTTTCTCGGCGGCGTCCGGGATCGCGATCGCCATCGCCCTGGTTCGGGGTTTTGCACGGCACTCGGTCGACAAGATCGGCAACTTCTGGGTCGATATGACGCGCGCCACGGTTTACGTGCTGCTGCCGCTGTCGGTTGTGATCGCCCTTCTGTTCGCGTCGCAGGGAGTGATCCAGAACCTAAGCGGCTACACGAAAGTCACCACGCTGGAGGGCGGAACCCAGATCATCGGGCAAGGGCCGGTGGCTTCGCAGGAAGCGATCAAGATGCTGGGCACCAATGGCGGCGGTTTCTTCAACGCCAACTCGGCGCATCCATTTGAGAATCCCACGCCGCTTTCGAATTTCCTCCAAATGCTCGCCATCTTTGTGATTCCGGCGGGCCTGACATACACGTTTGGAAAGATGGTGAAGGATTCCAAGCAAGGCTGGGCGATTTTCGCCGCCATGAGCTTCCTGTTCTTTGCGGGCGTGTTCGTCGTGTATTCGTCGGAACAGGCCGGAAACCCGACCGTGACGGCTTTGGGCATACAGGACTCGGCCACGGCAACGCAGCCCGGCGGCAACATGGAAGGTAAGGAAGTGCGCTTCGGTATCGCCAACTCGGCCCTATTCGCGACGGTTACGACGGACGCGAGCTGCGGGGCCGTGAACAGCATGCACGATAGCTTCACGCCGCTCGGTGGCCTCGTGCCGCTCGTAAACATCGAGCTGGGTGAAGTGGTCTTCGGAGGTGTTGGCGCTGGGCTCTACGGCATGCTCATGTTTGCCATACTCTCGGTGTTCATTGCCGGATTGATGGTCGGCCGGACACCCGAATATCTGGGCAAAAAAATCGAGCAGAAGGAAGTGAAGATGGTAATGCTGGCGGTCCTGGTGCTCGCCGGCAGCATTTTGTTGTTCTCGGGCACAGGCGCGGTCGTCCACCTCGCCAAGGATAGCTGGATCAATCCGCCGGGGCCCGCGACGGCCAACCTGGGCAACAACGGCCCTCACGGCCTTTCCGAGATTCTATACGCCTACACGAGCGGCACCGGAAACAACGGCAGCGCGTTCATGGGCCTCAATGCCAACACGCCCTGGTACAACATCACGATCGGCATGGCCATGCTGATCGGCCGGTTCCTCATGATTATCCCGTTGCTCGCTGTAGCAGGTAGCCTCGCGCAAAAGAAACTGGTGCCTGCGTCAGCCGGCACGCTGCCGACGAGCGGTCCGCTGTTCGTCGGACTACTGGTCGGCGTGGTGCTGATCGTCGGGGCACTGACGTTCTTCCCGGCGCTGACACTGGGTCCAGTAGTCGAACATTTCCTGATGATGCGGCACCAGCTCTTTTCCATGCTGATCCTGCCGGTCTGGAGTTAAAACATGCTCGTGGAGAGTCAAAACCCGACGGTCAACATTCTACCCACCAAGCGGCGGCGCGCCCGTCCGCTGTTCGATCCGCCCATAGTCAAACGAGCCGTCTGGGACTCGGTGGTTAAATTGAACCCCGTCACCATGATGAAGAACCCGGTCATGTTCGTGGTGGAAGTGGGCGCCGCGCTGACCACGGTTCTAGTTTTGCGCGACTGGCGGGCGGCGGCTCCCGACCTGGGCTTTACCTTCCAGATCACACTCTGGCTCTGGTTCACGGTTCTGTTCGCGAACTTCGCGGAAGCCATGGCGGAAGGGCGCGGCAAGGCGCAGGCCGACACGCTGCGCAAAACCAAGACCGAAACGGTGGCGCACCGCCTGAAGAACGGGAATAAGATCGAGGACATTGCCGCGAGCCAGCTCCGGCAGGGCGATATGGTAGTGTGCCACCCCGGCGACATCATTCCCGGCGACGGGGAAGTCGTTGAGGGCATCGCGAGCGTGGATGAATCAGCCATCACCGGGGAAAGTGCGCCAGTGATTCGCGAATCGGGCGGCGACCGTAGCGCTGTCACCGGCGGAACCAAGGTACTGTCGGACGCGATCAAGATCAAAATCACATCGAACCCCGGCGAGACGTTCCTCGATCGCATGATCGCCCTGGTCGAGGGCGCACAGCGGCAGAAGACGCCCAATGAAATCGCGCTCAACATTGTGATCGCGGGGCTGACTCTCGTATTCTTGCTGGCGGTAGTGACGCTGCCGCCGTTTGCGCAATACAGTGTGACCACAACTGGCGCGGGGAAGGTGCCCAGCATCGCGGTGCTGATCTCGCTGCTGGTATGCCTGATTCCCACTACCATCGGCGGCTTGCTATCCGCCATTGGCATCGCAGGCATGGATCGCGTGATGCAGCACAACGTGCTGGCCATGAGCGGCAAGGCAGTGGAAGCAGCGGGCGACGTCAACACGCTACTGCTGGACAAGACCGGCACCATCACGCTTGGCAACCGTCAGGCCGTGGAGTTTATTCCGGTGGACGGCGTTTCGCCCGCTGAGCTCGCCGATGCCGCGCAGCTTTCGAGCCTCGCCGATGAGACGCCGGAGGGCCGTTCCATCGTGGTACTGGCGAAGGAGAAGTACGAGCTTCGCGGACGCGAAGTTTCGGACCACGAAGCCAAGTTCATCGAATTCTCAGCGCAGACGCGTATGAGTGGTGTGGATCTGGACCACCGCAGCATCCGCAAGGGAGCCACCGAGGCCGTCATCGAGTTCGTCAAGGGGCATGGCGGGACGATTCCGCCGCGTCTCACCGAAGTGACGGATCACATCGCCCGCTCGGGCGGAACACCGCTCGTGGTGGCCGACGGTCCCAGAGTGCTCGGCGTGATTCATTTGAAAGACGTCGTTAAAGGCGGCATGCGCGAGCGCTTCGATCAGCTTCGCGCGATCGGTATCCGCACCGTCATGATCACCGGTGACAACCCGCTCACCGCCGCCGCGATTGCCGCGGAAGCCGGCGTAGATGACTTTCTGGCACAAGCTACGCCCAAGCAGAAGATGGACCTCATCAAGAAAGAGCAGGCGGGCGGGCGCCTGGTGGCGATGACGGGGGATGGCACCAACGACGCACCGGCGCTGGCGCAGGCTGATGTCGGTGTGGCGATGAACACCGGCACCATGGCTGCGAAAGAAGCCGGCAACATGGTGGACTTGGACAGCAATCCGACCAAGCTAATCGAAGTTGTGGCGATCGGCAAACAACTGCTGATGACGCGCGGTGCGCTGACTACGTTTTCCATCGCCAATGACGTTGCGAAATACTTCGCGATCCTGCCGGCGATGTTTTCGGTAACCTATCCGGCGATTGCCGCGCTGAACGTGATGCGGCTGCACAGCCCGGAGAGCGCGGTGCTCGCGGCCGTGATTTTCAATGCGCTCATCATCATCGCGCTGATCCCGCTGGCGTTGCGCGGAGTTGCCTACAAGCCTATGAGCGCGGCGGCACTGCTGCGCCGAAACATTCTGGTGTACGGCGTCGGCGGCATTATTGCGCCCTTCCCCGGAATTTGGATTATTGACGTGCTGCTGGGATGGCTGCACCTGGCGTAAACGAGGAGAAAGAAGATGTTGGAACAGATACTACCCGCGGTGCGAATCACGCTGGTGCTGACGATCCTGACCGGCATGCTGTATCCGGCGCTGGTGACGGGAATCGTGCAAGTGATCTTTCCGCACCAGGCTAATGGAAGTCTGGTGGAAGTGAACGGAAAGGTGGTGGGCTCGGAGCTCATCGGGCAGAAGTTTACTAAGCCGGAGTACTTTCAAGGACGCCCTTCGGCCGCGGGCGATGGATACGATGCCGCGAATTCTGGTGGCTCGAATCTCGGACCGACGAATCAGAAGCTCATCGACCGTATCAAGGCCGACGCTGACAAGTTCCGCAAAGAGAATCCCGATTTCACGGGACCGATTCCCGCGGACCTTCTCACCTCCTCTGCCAGCGGCCTGGATCCTGATCTGAGCCCGGCGTCTGCCGCGGCGCAGGTGACGCGAGTGGCAAAAGCCCGCGGTGTCTCGGCTGCGCAGATTCAGGAATTGGTGGACCGGCATGTCACGTCCCGCCAGCTCGGTTTCCTGGGAGAGCCGAGGGTCCATGTACTGCAACTCAACCTGGCGCTGGACTCCACGTTCCCGGTTAAGCGATAACCGACCACGCGATTCGTTTTGGGCGGTTTGAAACCCTCCAAAAGCCGGCGCCGGCCGCCCATGAACTACAATAAAGTCGTGGCAACGGATGCGCGGCTGGAGCAGGCGGTTTCCCGGCTGAACAAGGTTCGTGATGAAATCGCCAAAGTAATTGTGGGCCAGCAGGATGTGGTGGAGGGGGTGCTGATCTGCCTGATCGCGGCCGGCCACGTACTGCTCGAAGGTGTGCCGGGCCTTGGCAAGACTACGCTCCTTCGCACCATGGCGCGCGCACTGCAACTGAAATATTCCCGCATTCAGTTCACGCCGGACTTGATGCCCGCGGACATCGTGGGCAGCATGATCATCGAAACCAATGACCACGGCTCGAAATCGCTGCGGTTCCAGCCGGGGCCGATTTTCGCCAACCTCGTTCTGGCCGATGAGATAAATCGCGCCACACCCAAGACGCAATCCGCACTGCTCGAAGCCATGCAGGAGCGAACCGTCACCAGCGGCACCACTACTCATGAACTCGATGCTCCGTTTCTCGTGATGGCGACACAGAACCCCATCGAGATGGAGGGCACCTATCCCCTGCCCGAAGCGCAACTTGACCGCTTCCTGATGAAGATTCTGGTGCAGTACCCTTCGCGGGAGGAACTGAACAGGATCGTGGAGCGAACTATACAAAACCGCGAGGAACAGGTCCGGCCGGTGCTGGACCGCGACGCTATTCTCGAGGTGCGCGCGGTGTGCCGCGAAGTGCTGGTGGCGCCCCACGTACAGGAGATCGCCATTCAACTGGTGATGGCCACTCAGCCGGAACACGCCGAAGCGCATGAGCTGTCGAAGAAATATATCCGTTACGGCAGTTCACCGCGGGGCGCGCAAGCGCTTGTCGAATGTGGCCGTGTGCGCGCGCTGATGCGCGGCCGTTATCACTTGAGCGCCGAGGACGTCGAAGCCGTAGCCGCGGCCGTTCTTCGGCACCGTGTGATTCTCAACTTCGACGCTCATGCGGATGGCCAGAGCCCCGACACCATCCTGAGCGCGATCATCAGCGGAGTGTCCGCGCACGCTTCAGCGGCGTAGGTCCGCCATGCCAAACGGCCCTCTGCTCGAACGCCAGTTTCTGGAGAAACTGGAACGCCTGACCATACATTGGCGGAAGTCCTTCAACGGTCTGGTTGGCGGGCACAACAGCTCGCGCTTCGCGGGCGGCGGCCAGGAGTTTCTAGACCATCGCCATTTCCATTCCGGTGACGACCTGCGCGCGGTGAACTGGCGCGCCTATCTGCGCCTGGAAAAAATGTTTTTGAAGATGTTCCAGGTGGAGCCACGCGTGCCGGTGCGCATGCTGATCGACATCAGCGAATCCATGAATTCCGAGGAGGGATTTAAGTTCACGTACGCGCGACAACTCGCGGCGGCGCTCTGCTACGTAGGGCTGGTGCGGCTGGATACCATTGCGGTTCGGCCCTTCAGCGCGCGTTTGGGCGAGGGCATGCACGGCGGTGGCGGCCGGCATCGCTTCAGCCCGGTGATGGATTACCTCAGCAGTCTGAAGACCGCGGGCCGCACGGATTACTTTGAGGTGGTTCGCCAGTTCATCTCGACACACCCGCAGCGAGGGCTGCTCATCATCGTTTCGGATTTCCTGGATGACACTGGTTGCGAACGGCCGCTCCAGTACCTGGCGGACTTCGGCCACGAGCTGTTGTTGGTCCAGGTGTGGTCGGAAGAGGACCGCAACCCACCATGGTTGGGAGATCTTGACCTGGTCGATGCGGAAACCGACTCACGGCTGCGCTTGCAATTCGACGAAGCCGCGCGCTCTTCCTATACAAGCGCATTCGACAAGTACGCGGCTGGGCTCGAGCAGTTGGCCCACCGCAACGGCGGACGCTATGTCGGCGTATCGACGGGAATGGCGATCGAAGACATCATCTTCGGCTCGCTGGTGCGCTCGCGAGTGATTGCCTGATGTACTTCCTGAACCTCTCGCTGGTGCAGTTCCTGGCTCTGTTCGGCGCTATTTCCATCCCGACCGTTCTCCTGTATCTGCTAGGGCGCTCGCGGCGCAAACAGGTAGTGGCCACGCTGCGATTTTGGGTAGCGGCACAGCAGCCCGTTGTCGTCGAGCGGCGCAAGAGAATTCAGCAGCCCCTGTCTCTCATCCTGCAACTCGTCGGCATGCTGTTGTTGCTGCTGGCGATTGCACAGTTGCGGCTCGGCACGCCGCTCGCGACGCCGCGGGATCACGTGATGATCCTCGACACCTCGGCGTGGATGGCGGCCGGCATCCGCTCCGCCGCACGCCGCGTGACTCTGATGGACGAGGCACGGGACAAAGCGCGCGCCTACCTGAGGTCCGTACCTGCCTCCGACCGATTGATGCTCGTGCGTGCCGACGCACTGACGACACCAGCCACCTCGTTCGAATCCAATCGCCCCAAGCTCGAGCGCGCCATTACCGAGTCCGTGCCCGGAGCAACCGCCTTGAACCTGGATCAGGCGCTGGCGTTTGCCCAGCATGAACAGGCGCTCAGCCCCTACCGGACCGGCGAAATTGTCTACATCGGTCCGGGCCGCGTTGCGGCGGAGGTGGACTCTCCCACTGCGACTGCCCCGAAAAATCTCCGCATCCTGCCGGTAACGGATTCCGTGGAGAACTGCGGCTTGCGCAAGATCGCCGTACGAAGGTCCGGTTCTGATCCCGACGTGTGGGACATCTACGCTTCGGTGCGGAACTACGGCACGGCACCAAAAGCAGTCACGCTGGCGCTAACTTTCGGTGGGGCTCCGGCTGGCGCGCGAAAACTTGGCGTGCCGCCGGGCTCAGATCGCGAGGTCACCTTCGAGTATCGAACCCGCG
>Ga0181536_10003759_pt1 | contig 16395 bp, 18 predicted proteins | sample PEATcosm2014_Bin_41_FD_121105 | JGI IMG/M metagenome (GOLD analysis project Ga0181536, IMG submission 121105) | Peatland microbial communities from MTU Mesocosm Facility, Houghton, MI, USA - PEATcosm2014_Bin17_60_metaG | ecosystem: Environmental > Terrestrial > Soil > Wetlands > Peat | place... | reverse complement strand
CGCTTAGGGCTGCGCGCGGTAGCGGTCGAGCGAGCCGAGGACGTTTTGCACGTAGTTTTGCGTCTCGGCGTACGGGGGAACATCACCGTACTTTTCAACGGCTTCCGGACCGGCATTGTATGCAGCCACGGCCAAACGCGTGTCGCCTTTGAAGCGGTCGAGCAAACCGCGCAGGTAGCGCGTTCCGCCGGCGACGTTCTGCGCGGGGTCGTAGGGGTTCTTCACGCCCAGCGAGGCGGCCGTCTCGGGCATCAGCTGCATCAGCCCCTGCGCGCCGACCGGCGAGGTGGCGTTGGCGTTGAACGACGATTCGTTGGCGATGACGGACTTGATCAGCGCCGGATCGACTTGCCAGATGTCCGCGTTCTGCTGCACGAGCTGATCGATCTGCTCGGGCGGCAAGGGCGCAGCCGCATTGGTATCGTCGGTCGGTGCGGACGAGAGCTCCGGCAGCAGCGCTTGCGCGAGCGCGACGTTGAACGACGCGTTGGACTGCGGCGCGACGATCGCGCCGGCCGGCGGGGCCCCGCTGATTTCGGCGATCCGGTTCTGGATCGCCGTGATGTCACTGAAGATGTCCATCGTCGAGACTATCGGCGATTTCGCCCAGGAGCATGAGGGTCTGCTGCGGGTCGGCGGCTGCCTCGGCCTGCTGGAGAAACGCCCCGATCCGGCGTTCGGCGGCGATCGCGCGCGCCAGCATGGGGTCGCCGGCAGCCGGGTCCAGCCCCAGCGAACGGGCGTCGCGGGCGGCCTCGAGGGCGGCGGCGGCGGCCCGCAGCCGGCCCGCCGCCCGGCGGTGCGCCGGATCGGCCACCTCCGCCAGGGTGCGGCTGCCGCTCGCGGGCAGGTCGATGGCCGGGAACCAGCCGGCGGCGGCGAGACGGGCGCTCAGCACGAGGTGACCGTCGAGGGCGGCGCGGGCGGACTCGGCGACCGGGTCATGCTCGAGCGGGCCCTCGGAGAGCACCGTCGCGACGAGCGTGACGCTGCCGGCCACCGTCGGCCCCGCACACTCCAAGAGCTGGGCTTGGCGTGCCACGACCGAGGGCGGAAAGCCGGCCCGGCCCAGCGGCTCGCCACGGGCGATCGCAACGTCCCGCGCCGCCGCCGCGACCCGCGCCAGGCTGTCGAGAACCAGCAGCACGTGCAGGCCGCGCGCGCGCAGCGCGGCGGCCTGGGCGAACGCCGCTTCCGCCGCTTGCACGCGCTCCGCGGCCGGCCGATCGCTCGTCGCACAGACGACGTTGGTACGTGGCCCGGAGCGGCGAAACCAACGCTCCGCTTCGCGACCGCGTTCACCGATCAACGCGACGATGGTCGCGTCGGCCGAGCTGCCGGCGACCAGCTGCTCGAGCAGCGTCGATTTGCCGCTTCCGGGTGCCCCGAAGATGCCGATGCGTGCGCCACGGCCGAACGTGAGCGGACCGTCGATCGCCCGGATGCCGGTCCAGAACGGCTCCGTCACTGCCAGGCGTTCGTCGGGTGCAGGGACGATCAGCGCGGGCGCGCGTTGGCCGGCAAGCAGTGCTTCCAGCTCTGCGACGCGCGCGTGCAGCGCGAGCACGTCGCGCGTCAGTCCGGTGGTTTCCGGTGCCGGTGCGGTTACGGCGAGATCCCGTGGCGGTGCCGGCGCGACCGGTTCGTCGTGCGCCGGCGGCGCGCACAGGGCGCGGGCCAGCGGAACGAAGCCGTCGTCAGCCGCGAGCACGCAACAGCTCCTCGGGATGCGGCACCAAATCGCTGGCCGCGCGCGCGAGACGGCGCACGATCTGCGCGCGCTCTTCGGGCGGATACAACTCGAGCACCGCCGCCGCGGTCGCGGTCGGCAGCGCCGAGATCACCGCGGCAGCGACGTGCGGCGGTTCGCCGGCGAGCGCGCCGCGCACGCGTGCCGGCGGAAGCCCGGCCGACTGGCGCGCCGTGTCGCGCACGCCGGCCGCTTCGACGGCGCGCACCAGCAGCGCGTACGCGGGCCGCGCCGCGCGCACGGCCAGCGCGACCGCACCGGCGACGAGCGCGAGCTGCGGCAAGAGGCCGGCAAACAGTCCGGCGATCGCCCACGCATCGATGCCGCGCACCGCCGGCGGCGCGGTCGAAGCGAAACGCACCGCTTCGACGCGCAGCGTATCGCCGCGCCGTTCGTCGATGCCGGCGGCGGCCGCGGCGAGCGTGCGGATCGCATCGAGGTCGATCGCGCGCGACCCGTCGACGAAGATCGCGACCGATAGGCGCGCCGTCGCATCCGGCGCTGCGGTGTGGTGCACGTCGCGCGTCTCGCTGCCGCGCTCTTCGGTCGCGGTCTGCTTCTGATACTTCTTCTGCGCGCCGGCATAGCGTTCGTCGGCGCTCGTGCGGGTGAGGTCGCCGGCCAGCGGCACGCGCTTGACGTCGCGCTCGTCGCGCGCTTCACCGAGCGGTTCGCGGTGCACGCGCACGATCGTGGTGCCCGCACCGAGCGCGGCGTCGAGCGCCGATTGCAGCGACGACTGCACCGATGCGTCGTCCGGTTCGGACGAACCGCCGTCGAGCGCGCCGCGATCGTCGAGGACCGTGACGCGATCCGCGTCGAGCCCCGGCACGCCACCGGCGACGAAGGCGCGGATGCCGGCGATTGCCGCCGGTGCCAGGTGCGCGCCGGGGGTGAGCGTGATACGCACGCTCGCCGACGCGTCGCGCGACGGCTCGTCGGCGTACGCTCCGGAACTGGCCGGTGCGACGATGACGCGGGCGTCGGCAACGCCGTCCAGCCCGCGTAAACCCTGTGCGAGATCGGAGGCCAGCGCGTCACGCGTCTGCGCTTCGAGAATGCTCTGCGGCGTGAGCGCGTTGACGTGCGCGAACGTTTCGTCGGACGTCGCGAGATGACGGTGCGGCACGCCGGCCAATGAGAGGCGCAGCAACAGCTCCGCGCGCTTGTGCGGATCGATGCGCACGTTGTCGGCCAGCGGCGCGTACGGCACGCCCCAGCCGGCCAGCCGGTTCTGTACCTCGGTCAGCTGATCGGCGTACAACGGCGTCGCGAAGAGCGCGACCCGCGTATCGCGCGTCGCGTCGAGGCCCCACCCGAGCGCGCCGGCAACCAGCAGTACGGCGGCGATCGCACCCGCTTTCAAGCGCGGCGGCAACGCGCCGAGACGCGTCATCACGCGCCGGACGTCTTCCATCGCCTAGATCTGCATCCCCAACAGCGTCTGCAGCCCTTGCGTCACGCGCTGAATGCTCGCGCTCGCGAGCTGCAACGCGATGTCGGCGCGCGCGCGTTCGACGACCATCTCCTGCAAGCCGCCGCGATGCGCGGCGAAGGCGCGTTCGGCCGCGTCGGCATTCGTCAACACGTCCCCGGCCGCGTCGACCAGATCGCCGAACGCGTTCCCGGCACTCGGAATCGGGGCTACGCGCGGCGCGTCGGGCGCGACGTCGGGAACCAGTGCGTCAACCTGCATCAGCGCTCGATGTCCAGCGTGCGTTCGGCCAACCGTTTTCCGATGTCGAAAATGGACGCGTCGGCTTCGTACGCGCGTTGCGCGTCGAGCGTTGCGATCAGCTCGGTCAGCGCGTCGCCGCTGCCGGGTTCGGTCGTCACCACCACCGGATCCGTCTCGTCCGCGTCATCCGGATCGGGAACGTCGAAGGCAGCGTCGGCGTCGGGAGCCGCTACGATGCGCGCGACGAGCCGCTGGTAAGGATGGCCGGGAACGGCCGCCTGCGCCGCGGCAACGTTGCGCGCGTCGACGTCGAGCAGCGTGCGCTGCGCGGCCATCCCGCGGGCCGCCACGTCGAGCAATCCGAAATCCGTCACTTCGCGACCAGCTTCAGCTCGTCGACGCGCGCTTTCACCGCCCCCAGCAGCGCTTCGGCAAACAGCGCCTGCTGCGCCACCGCCCCCATCGTCCGCTCGTTCGCATTCCGGCCGGCCGCCGTCAGCGCATCGCGCGCCCCGGCCGCCGCGGCCGCAGCAGCATCGCCGATATCGAGATTCATGCCGCTATGCTAGCGGCCGGAAATGAGCGCGATGTTACCGGCAAGAGAAAAGGCCCGCATCGTCTGCGGGCCTTCGCCGTGTCTAGCGTTTCGAGAACTGGAAGCGTTTGCGGGCGCGTTTGCGGCCGTACTTCTTCGATTCTTTTTCGCGCGGGTCGCGGGTGAGCAGGCCGTTGCGGCGTAGCGGCTCGCGCAGCGCCTCGTCCATCTCGAGCAGCGCGCGGGCGATGCCGTGACGCACGGCGCCGGCTTGTCCGGCGGGGCCGCCGCCGACGCACTTGACGTCGACGTTGAAGCGCGAACCGGCTTCGGTGACGACCAGCGGCTGGCGCACGATCTGCTGCAGCACCGCGCGGGGGAAGTAGTCGTCGATCGGCTTTTTGTTGACCGTGATGACGCCCTGACCGAGGGTCATCTTGACGCGCGCGACGGCGCGCTTACGGCGGCCGGTCCCGAGAAAGTTTTCTGCTGGTTGCATACCCTACGCTAGCGCCGCGGGCTTTTGGGCCGCGTGCGGATGAGATTCGCCGACGTAGACGCTGAGGCGCCCCAACTGGACGTTGCGCATCCGGTTGGTTGCGAGCATGCCGCGCACGGCGCGCTCGATCAGCCGTTCCGGGTGCTTGGCAAGCACCTGCGACGCCGTCTCCGTGTACAACCCGCCCGGGTAGCCGGAGTGATGGCGGTAGACCTTCTGATTCCACTTGTCGCCGCCGAGCTCGATCTTCTCGGCGTTGATCACGACGACGAAGTCACCGGCATCGATGTGCGGCGTCCAGGTGGGTTTCTTGCGGCCCGAGAGGGTCCGCGCGATCTTGACCGCGAGCGTGCCGAGGCGTTGCCCCGCCGCGTCGACGATGTACCAATCGTGCGTGGCCTCTGCCGTGGTCTGCTGGTAGGTGCGCATGTCTTCTAATCTGTCGGCAAGAGAAAGGTACCGTCCCGGCTCGGAACGGCAACCGTAGGAGTATACCGGCCCAAGCCGGGGATGTCCAGGGGGAGCCGGGCCGGCTAAAGCAGGGTAAGCGAGCTGCCGGCTAGTTCCGTCCGGCTTCCTCGGAATCGAAGCCCGGGTAGCGGACGCCGACCAGGGTCAGGCCGCAGGCCGGGGCGGTGTAGCCGGCGCGCCGGCGGTCCTTCGAGGCGAGGATGGCCGGGATGTCGCCGGGGTCGCGGCGGCCGGCGGCGATCTCCACCAGGGTGCCGACGGTGATGCGTACCATCCGGTGCAAGAAGCCGCTGCCGGTGAGCCGCACGACGACGCGGTCGTTGCTGCGCGTGATATCGATGGAATGGATCTGCCGCACCGTGCCGCCGCGCTCGGGCAAGACGCCGCAGAACGCCACGAAGTCGTGCTCGCCGATGAGCGCCGCCGCTGCGTGGCGGGCGCGGTCGAGATCGAGCGGGCGGTGGACGTGGTGCGCGAAGCGGCGCTCGAGCGCCGACGGCATCGGCCGGTTGATGATCCGGTACTCGTACGCGCGCGCCTGCGCGTCGAAGCGCGCCGAGAACCCGTCCTCGACGAGGGCGGCGTGCCGCACGCTGACGTCACGCGGCAGGTTGCCGTTGAGCGCCAGCGCCAGCCGGTCGCGCGGGAACGCGCGCGCGGTGCGGAACGATATCACCTGGCCCGATGCGTGCACGCCGGCGTCGGTGCGGCCGGCGGAACTGATCGCGATCGGTTCGGCGAAGAGCGCGCTCAGCACGCGCTCGAGTTCGCCGGCGACGGTGCGTACGTCGCTCTGGAATTGCAAGCCGTGAAAGTTCGTGCCGTCGTACTCGACGACGGCGCGATACGTGGGCACGGCTTACGCGGAGAGAAGCCTAGGCGGCGACGCGATGCGGAACGGGGCGCTTCTCGTCGAGATCGAGCAGATCGGCCCAGGCCGTCACGTCGGTGCGGTCCGGCGCGACCTCGCCGCGCAGCTTGAGGAAGTAGCCTTCCTGCGGGCTGCCTTTGTCGGGACCGTACTTCAGCCAGTCGCGGTTGAACGCTTCGATCTCGGCGTCGTCTTTGGCGTGCACGTACGGCGCGACGAACTCGCTGATCTCCGCGTCGTTGCTCGCGCTCTTGATCACGTCGAGCAGCGTGTCGCCGTCGAGGTCGAGGAATGCGAACAGATGCTTGTCCATCGGGCAATCATATTGATAGTCGCCGATCGTGCCGGCCGCGAGGGCCTTGCCTTTGTCGATCGTGCGCTTGAGCTGGACGATCCCGTGCATCTCTTCACGAACGCTGGCAGGGTAGGTTTTGGTAAGATCCATGACGCGACTTTCCGTTCGGCTGAAGTGCTCTGGGAGTAATCGCTCGCTGAGACCGCGCGTGATGCGCGAGGGTTGCGAGCGCGTTTACGGCGGTAGGGGGCGCTGGAGTGGGAAGAGGACCACGTCGCGGATCGATGCGTTGTTGGTCAGTAGCATCACCAGACGGTCGACCCCGATACCGATCCCGGCCGTCGGCGGCATACCATATTCCAGGGCGTTCACGAAATCCCAGTCGGGCGGGGGCACTTCCTCGTCGCCGGCGGCGCGCTCGGCGATCTGCAACTCGAACCGGCGCCGCTGGTCGTCGGGATCGTTCAGTTCGGTGAACGCGTTCGCTATTTCCATCGACGAGCAGAAGAGCTCGTAGCGGTCGGTCAGCTCGGGGTCGCTTGCCTTACGCTTCGCCAGCGGCGAGAGCACGACCGGATAGTCGTGCACGAACGTCGGGTGGAGCAGCTCCGGCTCGACCACGCGCTCGAAGATCTTATCCAGCGCGTGGGCATGCGACGGCGACGCCGGCAACCCATACGCGTGCAGCGCTTGCTGCGCGCCTTCGAACGAGAGCAGGGTCTCGCGCTCCAGCTCGCCCCACTGCTTCATCGCGTCGAAGTAGGAGATGCGCGCGAACGGGCGTTTGAACGAGATCGCATCCTCGCCGTACATCAGCGTGTCGCTACCGTGCACCTCGGCGACGAGATGCGCCATCAGCGCCTCGTTGAATTCCATCATTTCGTGGACCGACCAGTACGCCGCGTACAACTCGAGCATGGTGAACTCGGGATTGTGCGTCGTGTCGATCCCTTCGTTGCGAAAGATCCGGCCGATTTCGTATACGCGCTCGATTCCGCCGACGATCAGCCGCTTGAGGTTCAGCTCGGTCGCGATGCGCAGCGTCATGTCGATGTCGAGCGCGTTGACGTGCGTGACGAACGGGCGCGCCGCGGCGCCGCCGGCCACGTTGAGCAGCGTCGGCGTCTCGCATTCGTAGAATCCCTGCGCGTCGATGAAGCGGCGCATCGCGGCCACGATCTTGCTGCGCTGCATGAAAACGTCGCGCACGTGCGGGTTGACGATCAGGTCGACGTAGCGCTGGCGGTAGCGCTTCTCGATGTCGACCAGGCCGTGCCACTTGTCGGGCAGCGGTGCGAGGCCTTTGCTCAGCACTTCGAACGACCGCACGTGCAGCGCGAGATCGCCCATCTTGGTGCGAAAGACGAAGCCTTCCGCGCCCAAGAAGTCGCCGCGGTCGAGCGACTTCAGCAGCGTGAACGCGTCGCCCAGCTCCTTACGCGCGAAGTAGAGCTGGAAGCGCCCGGTGCGGTCGGAGACGTCGGCGAACGGACCGCGCAACGACATGACGCGGCCCGCGATCCGCCACGTCTCCGCTTCGGCGTGTTCTTCCGGGCCGAGAACTCCGTAGCGCTCGGCGAGCGCGCCCGCGTGCGCGGTGACGTCGTAACGCGTGGCGGCAAACGGATCGACGCCGCGCGAACGAAGCGCGGCCAGGTTTGCACGCCTGGCCGCAATCAGTTCCGCTTCGCGTTTGCCGAGATCGGATCCCGACTCAGGATTATCTATTTACCTTCACCATTGCGGTCGTGTGGACCGCAGCGTAACGGAGCGCAGCGTAGTGCAGTCGAGGACCACACCTACGAAGCTTTCTTCGCCACTTTCTTCGTTGCTTTGTTGATCGACTCGATCTTGTACTTCATCGCGCCGCGCGGCGTCGTGACGTCGACGGTTTCGCCGTTCTTGTGCCCCATCAGCGCGGCGCCGACCGGGGATTCGTTGGACAGGCGCGCGTTCTTCGGATCGGCTTCGGCCGAACCGACGATCGTGAACTCGTGCGAACGCCCGGAGACCAGCTCCTTGACCTTGACGGTCGCGCCGAGATGAACGGCGTCGGCGACGAAGTCGCTCTGATCGATGATGCGCGCGTTGCGGATCATCGATTCGAGCTTGAGCACGCGGCCCTCGACGAACGCCTGCTCTTGCTTGGCGTTTTCGTACTCCGCGTTTTCCGAGATGTCGCCGAACTCTTTGGCTTGGCGAATGCGTTCGTTCACTTCGCGGCGGTGCACGGTCTTGAGCTCGTCGAGCTCATCCTCGAGCTTCTTGAGGCCGTCACGGGTCAATATGATCTCTTTGTCGTTCAAAACCGACTCCTGGGACGAGCATCCCGAGCACGCAAATTGCTGCGGCTCATAAGGAAATATCGACCGCCGCCTTTCAAAGCTGAGGAGCGGAGGACCTTCCTGGGGCTCTCCACCAGGCGAACCCGAAGCCGGCCAGCGCCGTCGCGAGCAAGAACAGCTGGGTCGGCCGGTCGCCTTGCGCGACCGAAACGGCCAACACGGCGGCGAGCGCGAGGATGGCGAGCGCCGGCAAGACGACGCCGTCGCGCCACGTGCCGCCGCGTGCGTGCGCGAAGATCCGCACGGCCGCCGCGGCGCTGAGCATGAACAGCACGCCCAGAAACACGGTCGCGCCGCTCAAGATGAAATCGAACGCCGCGCGCACGCTCGGAAAGAACGCGCTGGCGACGAGGCCCGCGACGCCCACGGCGGTCAGGAGCACGATCGCGAACGCCGGTTGCTCGCGCGCGTCGAGCGCACCGAAACGCTGCGGCAGCACGCCGTCGCGCCCCATCGCAAAGAAGCTGCGCGTCAGGTAGACCAGCGTCGTCTGCAGCGCCGCGGCCAGCGACACCAGCACGGTGGCGGTGATCGCGATGCGCCACGGTCCGCCGCCGATCGCAGCGCCGACGTACGCCATCGCGTCGCCCTCGTTGCCGGCAAACCCGCCGGGGGTGCCGACGCGCAGAAACGCGCTCATGCACAGCCACAGCACGGCCGCCGTCAACAGCAAGCCGGCCAGACCGCCGGCGCCGGGCGCCGTCTCGGCGTGATACGCCTCCTCGGCGGTCGAGGCCGACACTTCCCAGCCGTCGATCATCCAGATGCCGATCGCAATCGCGCCGACCAACCCGCCGGCCGCCGGCGGCGGTGCCGCCGTAACCGCATCGCGTACCGGCGCGTGCAGCAGCGCGGCGCCGGCCGCGACGGCGAGCACGATCAGTTCGGCGATCGCGAGCGCGTTCGCCAAGCGCGAGGTCGGCCGCAAGCCGCGGTAGAGCAGCGTGCCGGCCCCCAGCACCCAGGCCGCGCCGACCAGCCCGTCGGCGAGCGGCGTGCTCGCGATCCCCGGCACGAGGAATCCGAGCAGCGCGAGCGTGTAGATGCCGGCCGGCAACGCGGTGGCGACGATCGCGAACAGGTTGGCGACGATCAGCACCCAGGCCGCGTACGCGCCGGCGTGCGCGCCGAACGCGATGCGCACCCAGGTGTAGGCCGAACCGGCGTTGGGATAGCGCGCGCCGAGCCGCCGGTACGCCAGCGCGACGCAGACCATGATCAGCGTCACGAGGAGCAGCGCGAGCGGCGTCGCGCTGCCGCCCGCCGCCTCCATTGGGCCGAACGTCGTGGCCAGCGAAAACGCCGGCCCGATCGACGCCGCCGCCAGCAGCAGCAAGTCGCCGAAACTCAGAACGCGGTTTAAATGCGCTACGGCCCTGCCTCCGCGCCCCCCACGCGTTGCGTGGGGCCCCCAAACCATAGCTCCCTCACGGTTTGGGATATGGCGACATTCCCCATGGGGTCGCTAAACAACGTTGTCTCCGCGCAAACGCGAGTGACGGAAGCCGTAGGCGGCGTAGATGACGACGCCGATTGCGAACCAGACGACGAAGCGAATCCACGTCAGCGTGCCGAGGCCGGTCATGACCAGCACGCACAGCAGCGCGCCGAGCGCGGCGCTGACGAGCCCCAGCGGCGCGCGGAACGGCCGCACCGCGTCGGGCTTGCGCAGCCGCAACACGAACACGCCGGCGCACACGATCGCGAACGCCGAGAGCGTTCCGACGTTGACCAGCGCCAGCAGATCGGCGATCGGCAACACGCCGGCCAGGATCGCGACCAGCACGCCGGTCGTCAGCGTGGTGATCACCGGCGTGTTCGTGCGGTGGTCGACGTGGGCCACGATCGGCGGCAGCATGCGGTCGCGCGCCATGACGTAGAAGATGCGGCACTGTCCCAGCAGCGAGGTGATCATCACGGTCGTCGTTCCGGCGAACGCGCCGACGAAGACCACCGCGTTGAGCCACGGGGCGTTGCCGGCATGCTTGACCGCATCGGACATCGCGGCGTTCGGGTCGATCGTCTGCCACGGCACGATGCCGACCGTCACGTACGCCGCCGCCATGAAGATGCCGATGCCGATGATCAGCGAGCCGATCACCGCGCGCGGCACGTCGCGGATCGGGTCGTGCGCTTCTTCCGAGGCCACGGTCACCGTGTCGAATCCGATGTAGGCGAAGAACACCAGCGCCGCGCCGGCGATCACGCCGCTGCCGCCGAGCGGGAATGCCGGCACGAAACGCGCCGGGTGCACCGCGCCGAACAACGCCAGAACGAACACCACCAGCGCGATCACCTGGACGATGACGAACAGCGTGTTGGTGCTCGTCGACTCGCGGATGCCGATCGCCAAGAGCGCCGCGATCGCCAGCACCACCGCGATCGCCAACACGTCGATCTGCGAGTGCGCCAGGTCGATGCCGCCATGCGTGAAGACGACGTGCGCCACGCGCAACGCCGCCGGCAGATTCACGTTGTAGCCGGCGAGGAAACTCTGGACCGAGCCCGACCACGTCGCGGCCAACGGGGCCACGCTGATGCCGTACTCGAGGATCAGGTCCCAGCCGATGATCCAGGCGACGAACTCACCCAGCGTCGCGTAGGCATAGGTGTAGGCGCTGCCGGCGATCGGCACCATCGAGGCCAACTCGGCGTAGCACAGCGCGACGAACACGCAAGCGACGCCGGTCAGCGCGAACGAGGCCAGCACGCCGCCCGCGCCGGCCGCCTGCGCGCCCGAGCCGATCGTGCTGAAGATGCCGCCCAGCATCGTGCCCAAACCGACGCCCATCAGGCCGTAGATCCCGAGCGCGCGGCGCAGCGGGACGCCACCGCCGTCGGCCGGCGAGATGCGATCGTGCGGCTGCGTCGCGAGAAGCCGCTGCGCGAGGTTCACTTTGCGACGAGGTGCACGACGCGCGGGCGCAAGCGCAGCTCGTCGAGCACGCGTTCGTAGTCGGACGCCGTCACGTCGGCCCAGGTCTTACCCAAGAGCGCGAGCAGCGCGGCTTCGACGACGTTGGTGCCGAACGAGCGGCCGTCGAAATCCGGCGTGGTCGTCACCAGCAGCTCGACCCCGCGCGAGCGCAGCTCCTCGACGTCGTTCGCCGTCAGCGTGTTGGTCAGCACCATCTTGCCGTCGAGCCGGTCGGGCATGTACTGGCGCATGAAGTGGAAGTCGCCGGCGATGATGTCCGCGTCGTCATAGTACTCGGGATACTTGGGCTGCGGCGGGCGATCTTGCTTCTTGCCGGTTGGATAGAAGAATTGGAACGGCAGCTTACAAGCGTCGGGGAGATACTTGCGCGCCATCTCCTCGAACTCATCGAGCCCGCGCACCGGCCGGTCGAGGTCGAGCGCGAAGATGAAGTCGCCGAAGATCATGTCGGCGCCGGCCGCAACCAGCGCTTGAGCCATGCCGAAGCGGTCGAGCGCGCTGACCATCAGCACGCGCTTGCCGCGCAGCTCGAGGCCCATTTCCGTCTGCAGGTACTCGACCGCCGCGCGCTCGAGCGTGTTCTTGAGGCCGCTGCCGTCGACGACCGGCGTCTTCTTCACCGCGTTGAGCAGCCGCAGACCGTCTTTCAGCGCGAACCGCTGCGTGCCCGCATAGAGGTACACGTCGATCCCACCCAAACCGATCGCGTCGACCGTCCCGTCCAGTTCGCGCAGCCGCTTCAGCGCCCGGTCGATCGAGCCGTCCATCCCTTCGCGCGCGATATCGAACTGCTCGCCCAGCAACTCCACCTGCGCCCGATGATCCCGCGACGACGAGCCCAGACTAACCGAAACGATCTTCTTCACGCGCGCCCGCCATCAGAGCAGCGTCGTGACCCACTATCAGAGCAGCGTCGTGACTTGCTGTCATCCCGAGCGGGGTCGAGGGATGCGCCACCATCCACACCACCGAGTGTGAGCGCGAAGGCGCGAACAGTGGAGTACGAAACAGAAAAGACACCACTGCTCGCGCCTTCGCGCTCGCACGCAAATCGCCGAGATCTTCTCTCATCCCTCGACAACGCTCGGGATGACAGCAAGTCACGACGCTGCCCTGACAGTAAGGCACGATACTGCCCTGACAGGAGGGCACGATACTGCCCTAACAGTCGGGCACGATACTGCCCTAACAGGAGGGCACGATGCTGCCTTGTGTCATCCCGAGCGGGGTCGAGGGATGCGCCACCGTCCACGCCACCGAGTGCGAGCGCGAAGGCGCGAGCAGTGGGGTCAGCAAAAGACGCGTTCATTGTACCACTGCGGCTCGGCGGGTTTGGGCGGCGGCGCGGCGGGCTGCGATCTCGGCGGGTAGGATCACTTTGTCGAATGCGCGCATGTCGGCCAGCTCGAAGCCGGCGCGCGCTGCGAGCGCGTCGATCTCGCGTACTTTCTCGAGGTCGACGCCGCGGCCGAGCGTGTACGATTCGCAGCGGTTCTCGAGTGCCAGCACCATCGTCTCCGACATGCAGGCCAGCGCCGTGCCGGGCGAGAGGGCGAGGTCGAAATCGGTGCCCGGCTCGCGCACGCGTTCGGCGCGAAAATTGCCCGGCACACGCATGTTGCCGCCTTCGACGACCAGCACGTCCGGCCGTTCCTGCGCGACGCGGCGGCTGACGTCGTGCGGCAGCGACAGCTCGCACACCACAGCGCCGGCCCGCAAGTGCTCGGGCTCGATCACGTCCTGCGTCGACGACGTCGCGGTGAGCACGAGATCGGACTCACGCAACGCGGCGGCGAGGTCGACGGTATAGCGCAATTCGCACGGCACCTGCGGCGCCAGGTTCGCGACCAGCGCGCGCAGGCGCGTCTCGTTGCGCGCGACGCAGATCACGGTGCGCACGCGCGCGGCGATCAGCTGCACGCAGGCCGCGCCGATCGAGCCGGTGGCGCCCACGACGACGACCGTCGCCGACGCGGCGTCGATCCCCATCTCCTCGGCGCCGCGAAAGAGGCTGCGCACGCCCGCCGCGATCGTCAGCGAGTTGCCGGTGGTGACCGGAATCGGCGCGCGCTCGGCAATCGTGACGCCGCCGTCGCCCACGACGCCGGTGAACGCGCCGAGCCCCGCCACGCGCGCGCCGAGCGCCACCCCGACGTCGATCGCGGCCAGGATCCGGGCGTACACCTCGTCCCGCGGAAACGACAGCATCTGCGCCGGCAACAGCGGTGCGGCGACGAACCAGCCTTCGGTCTCGCGACCGTCGGGCGTGCGGATCCCGGTCAGGTGGGCGGCCGCATAGGCCGGCATCCACTCCAGAATTTTCGCCACGATCGGTTTGCCCTTACCGGCCGCGCCGGGCTCGTAGCGGATCACGTCCTCGAACGAGAGCGGGTGGATCACGAAGCAGAACGGGACCATGCCCGGCTAGTCTTAGCGAACGACGCGCCGCGCCCTAGTCGACGCCTCAGCCTCGGCCTTGAGCGCTGCCAGCATCATCTCAGCGTTTTCGCGAACCTTCTTTTCGAGCGTCGGGCCGATCAGTTCGGCCAGCGTCGGCACGCCGAAATCGTAGGTGACGTCGAGCGCGACCAGCGTGCCGCCCGCGTCGGGCACGAACGTCCAGGAGCCTTCGAACGTGTCGAGATCGCCTTCGAGCAGCCGGTAGTCGATCCGCAGCGCGGCGTCGTCGAAACGATCCTCCTCGAGCCACTCGATCGGTGCGTCCTCGATCAGCGTCTTCCAACGCGAGAGCACGCGGCCGGGGTGACGCTCGACGATCGTGACCGACTCGACGTCGGGCATGAACTGCGGGAAGCGCTCTTGATCTTTCGCGAGCTCGTAGATCAGCGCGGCGGGCGCGTCGATCACGATGGAAGTGGCTACGAAGGGCACGCGAGAACTCCGAGACGGTCGAGCGCTACGGCCACCGCCTCTTCGAATGCCCGCAGCGCCGTTGCGATCTGCGGGCCGGTAACGATCAGCGGGGGTTCGAGGCGGATGACGCGTTGCTGGTTGAGCGTCCACGCCGCGGTCACGCCGCGCTTCAGCAATTCCGGGATGATGGTTCCTCCATACCCCTCGTTGCGCAGTTCGACACCGACCAGCAATCCCAGGCCGCGCACCGCAGCGATCGCATCGGGATATCGCGCGGCGATCGCCCGCGCCCCCGCCAGCAATTCGGCGCCGCGCTCGCGGGCGTTGGCGGCGAGATCGTCCTCGACCAGCACGTCGAGCGCGGCCAGCGCCGCGGCGCACGCCAGCGGGTTCCCGCCGAAGGTCGAGGTGTGCAGCAGCGGCGCCTTGGCATAGGCGGCGTTCCACACGTTCGGGCGCGCGATGTACGCGCCGATCGGCACCACGCCGCCGGAGAGCCCCTTCGCCAGCGTCATCACGTCGGGCACGACGCCGGCCAGGTCGCAGGCGAACAGCGCGCCGCAGCGGCCGAGCCCGGTCTGCACTTCGTCGGCGATGAAGACGGCACCCGAACGGTCGCACAGGTCGCGCACGCCGCACAGGTAGCCGCCGGGCGGCACGTTCACGCCGCCCTCGCCTTGCACCGGCTCGACGATCACCGCGGCGGCATCGTCGACCAGCGCGGCCAGCGCGTCGAGATCGCCGAACGGCGCGTGTACGACGTCCGCGAGCAGCGGTGCGAACGGCGCGCGAAACGCCTCGCGGCCGCTGACCGAGAGCGCGCCGAACGTCTTGCCGTGGAACGCGCCGTCCGTACCGACGAACTTCGCGCGCTGCGTCGCCGCCCGCGCGAGCTTGAGCGCGCCTTCAACCGCTTCGGTTCCGCTGTTGGCGAAGAACGAGATCTTCAGATCGCCCGGCGTCAGCTCGGCCAGCCGTTTGGCGAGCCGTCCCAGCAGCGGGTTGAACATCGTGCGTCCGGAGAGCGCCATCACGTCGAGCTGCGCGTGCACCGCCGCGACGACGCGCGGATGGCGGTAGCCCAGCGTGAACACGCCGTAGCCGCCGGCAAAATCGAGATACCGCTTCCCGTTGTGATCGACGATCGTCGCGCCGTCGGCCGTCACTTCGACCGGACTGCCCGAGAGCTTCATCACCCGCGCGAGCGGCGGGTTCACGAATTCGCGATAGTTCTCGTAGGCTTCGTCGTAGAGCGCCTGCGCGGACGCGCCGTCGCTCACGACGCGACGGCAAATTCGCGCGGCGGCGCTTCCAGCGTGAGGATCGTTTCGGCCACGATGCGCAGGGTTTCGGCCGCCGTTTCGGTGCGCATCAAGCGCTCGCGCAACGCGCTCGCGCCGGGGAAGCCCTTGAGGTAGTAGCCCAGGTGCTTGCGCATCTGCGGCACCGCGCGCGCTTCGCCCCACTCCTCGACCATCGCATGATAGTGGCGCACGGCGAAACGCAAACGATCGGGCGCCGCCGGAATCGCTTCGGGCTCGCGGCCTTCCATCAGCGCGCGCAACTGCCCGACCAGCCACGGGTTGCCGAGCGTCGCGCGCCCGAGCATCACGCCGTCGACGCCGCTCGCGCGCATCTTCGCGAACGCGTCGCGCGCGTCGGAAAGGTCGCCGTTGCCGATCACCGGGATGTCGATCGCGCGCTTCAGCGCGGCGATGTGCGACCAGTCGGCTGCACCTTTGTAGAACTGCTTGGCGGTGCGCGCGTGCAGCGTCACGGCCTTGACGCCGGCGGCCTGCGCGCGTTTGGCGACGTCGATGTAGACGAGATCGGTCTCGTTCCAGCCGAGGCGCATCTTCATCGTCACCGGACAGTCGACGGCACCGACGACCGCGCGCATGATCGCCTCGCAGCGATCGACGTCGCGCAGGCACGCGCTGCCGCCCTCGGTCTTCGTCACCTTCGGCGCGGGACAACCGAAGTTGATGTCGACGATGTCGGCACCGCACTCGCGCACCAGCGTCGCGGCCTGCGCCATGATCGCCGGATCGTTGCCCCACAGCTGCGTCGAGACCGGACGCTCGACGCCGTGCTGGTCGATCAGGTCCATCGTGCGCTCGTTCTTGTACTGCAGAGCGT
>Ga0181536_10003758_pt1 | contig 16396 bp, 14 predicted proteins | sample PEATcosm2014_Bin_41_FD_121105 | JGI IMG/M metagenome (GOLD analysis project Ga0181536, IMG submission 121105) | Peatland microbial communities from MTU Mesocosm Facility, Houghton, MI, USA - PEATcosm2014_Bin17_60_metaG | ecosystem: Environmental > Terrestrial > Soil > Wetlands > Peat | place... | reverse complement strand
CTTCTGTTGGGTCAAGCAATTCCGGGCCATCGCGACGCGCTATGATAAAACCGCCAGGAACTTCCTCGGGGCATTCCAGATGGTCGCCGTACTCTGTTGGCTCAATTGACGACAGGCCCTAGTCCGGCAACGCGGTTTGGATATTCGGGGTTAAGATGCCCAACTATGCCATTGTTGTTGAGGGCGCGCACGATGCAAGCTTCCTGGGCCAACTGCTAAAGGCGCGCGGATTTACAGCTGCGACTAAACTGAGCTTGGTTCCGGTCGACTGGCAGGTGTTGTTTCCCAAATCGTTTCCCATGGACGGCGAGACTCTCGAACGGGTGATGCGCTTTCCAGAGATCTTTGCACGAGAAGACTCGGTGGTCGGGATAACGACGGCTGGGAGTGATAACCGGCTAATTTCGACCCTGCGTTCCGTCATCGATGCAATGGGAACAAGCAGGCTGGAAGGAATTGCGGTTTTCATAGATGTCGACAAACATGACGCCGCGACTAGGTTTACTTCGGTCCAAAAGCAGATCACAGCGATGAACAACGCCGCGCTCGAGGAGGGGGAGCCGGGATACCCGATCGTTGTTCCAAGAAAGGCGGGTGTAATGGAGGACGGATCGCCGCGCGTAGGAGTATTTCTCTTCCCCGATAACAATCGGCCAGGGGCGTTAGAAGATATCCTCGTTGCATGCGCCGAAACAAACCATCCTGAGATTGCTAGTGCTGCCATTGCTCTGGTTGTGAATATCGACAAGGCTTGCCCCGCGGGGCAAGCCGACCTTAAGCACCTCAGATCAGGAATGGGGAAGGGCAAGGCGACGGTAGGGACCATCGCCAACTTGCTAAAACCCGGTGCTAGTGTGGCCTCTTCGCTGGCCCAGACAAGTTGGCTGGCCCATCCCGCCCACGAAAACGAGCTTGTTCGTGGCACAGAAGCATTCTTGCGAGCGCTTTTGGACGGCTGATGCTATCATGTGCAATTAACGAGCGACGATAGAAGTTATTCGAACCTGCGCTGAGAACGATCGGCGGTTTTCGAAGAGCGATCCATTGTGATTTGAATCCAACTGTCGCAACGAGGGGGACCTGAATCCACAGCATGATGGACGTCTGCTTTCGGCGTTGTTGTCTTCGCAGCAAACGACCGGGTTGGGCGCAAAGCGGACCTCTGTCCGACCCGCCCGCTACGCTCGCTTCCCCTTGTCTCCGCCATCCTAACCGTCGCTGACCTCCGTGTGTGGCATCGGGATTTAGGCGGGGCACTCGTCGCGTTCGCGGCGTGCCCGTTCTTCCGCGCGCACGACCAGGTCATCGATGACTGCGTTGAGGTTGATTCCGATGCCGATGAAGTTCGGCTGAAGCTGGATGTAGCGCGAGACCGTCTTGAGCGCCGAGAGCACGGGGCCGATCGCCGGCGGTTCGCGATGCGCGTCGAGCGCCTCGAGCGCCTCCCCCACTGTGACGATGTGCTGGAGCCTGAGCGTGTTGAAATATGCTCACGGTTTCCAGTCTTTGATAATCTCATCGAGCGAGGCATATTCCGGCGGGACCGCGCTATTGGCGATTGCTTTCAGCGTATCGTCGTCAAGGTGGTCGACAGTGCGGGCGACGCGCCCCTTCATGACCATTTCGAAAAACGCCGCCGAAATCAGCACGGTATGTGTGCGGCCGTGCCTAGTGATCGCGACCGGAGCCTGCTGCGCCGCGTCCTGATAGCGGCCCACATTCTGCTGGAATTTGGTGGAAGTGACCTTCATGCTCACCCTCTTTATATTTATTATGGATAAAATAGATAATAGTGGCCGCCGCGTCAACGAATGGCTGCCCGGGATGCTCGCCGTTCTGGACGTTGACCTGGAACGATGGCGGGCCGCCCTTGACCCGTCCCCGGAGATTGTTGATGACGGACCGAAGCGCAAGCCCGCGACGGAGCCCCACCATGACCCGCCCCCTGTCTGTCGCCGTCGCCGGCCTGGGAACGGTCGGCGCCGGCGTGCTGAAGCTGCTGCGCGACAACGCCGACATCGTTGCCGCCCGCGCCGGGCGGCCGATCGCGGTCACCGCCGTCTCCGCCCGCGATCGCACCAAGGACCGCGGCGTCCCGATCAGTGGACTGCGTTGGTACGAGGACCCGGTGGCGCTCGCCGCCGATCCCGCCGTCGATGTCATCGTGGAACTGATCGGCGGCTCCGAGGGACCCGCGAAAGCGTTGGTGGAAGCCGCGATCGCGGCGGGCAAACCGGTGGTCACCGCGAACAAGGCGCTGCTCGCCGTGCACGGCGCTGAACTCGCCGCCGCCGCCGAGGCGCGTGGCGTGCCGCTGGCGTTCGAGGCGGCGGTCGCCGGCGGCATTCCAGTCATCAAAGCGATCCGCGAAGGCCTCGCGGGCAACCGGATCAGCCGCATCGCCGGCATATTGAACGGCACCTGCAACTACATCCTGACCCAGATGCGCGAGCGCGGCCGGGAATTCGCCGAGGTGCTCGCCGACGCCCAGAAGCTGGGTTACGCCGAGGCCGACCCATCCTTCGACATCGACGGCATCGATGCCGCGCACAAGCTGGCGATCCTGGCCGCGCTGGCGTTCGGCCGCCCGGTGGCGTTCGACGCGGTGTATGTCGAGGGCATCCGCCGCATCTCCGCGCTGGACATCGGCTTCGCCACCGAGCTTGGCTACCGCATTAAACTCCTGGGTATCGCCAGCCAGACCGAAGCCGGGATCGAGACGCGCGTGCACCCCTGCATGGTGCCGCAATCGGCCCCGATCGCCCGGGTCGATGGCGTGTTCAACGCCGTGGTCGCCGAGGGCGATTTCGTCGGCCGGGTGATGCTGGAGGGCCGCGGTGCCGGCGCCGGACCCACCGCCTCGGCCGTGGTCGCGGACCTGATCGACGTCGCCCGCAACCGTACGACCCCGGTCTGGGGCGCCGCCGCCGAGGCGTTGTCCGCCGCGCCCTCGGTGCCGATGAGCGCGCATTTCGGCCCGTATTACATCCGGCTGATGGTGGTGGACCGGCCCGGCGTCATCGCCGATGTCACCGCGGCGCTGCGCGATCACGGCATCTCGCTGGAATCGATGCTGCAGCGCGGCCGCAGTCCCGGTGAGGCGGTGCCCGTCGTGTTGGTGACGCATGAGACGAAAGAAAGCGCCATGCGTGAAGCCGTGGCCCGGATCGCCGCTCTGGACACGGTGATGGAAGAACCCACGCTGATCCGCATCGACGCCGGCTGATCCTCAGGCGATGGCCCCTCCGCCGACCGATGGGAGCGGGTCCAGTGGCAGCGGGTCCAGTGGAAGCGGACCTGGTTTGGCGGGGATTTTCACCGGCTTCTTCATGATCGGCGTGCGCGGTTTCGGCGGCGTGCTGCCATGGGCCCGCCGGACCATCGTCGAGGAACGCAAATGGCTGACCGCGACTGAATTCACCGAGGTCCTCGGCCTGTGCCAGTTCCTGCCGGGCGGCAACATCATCAACGTCTCGGTCGCCGTGGGCTCGCGGTTCCGCGGCGGGCCGGGCGCGATCGCCGCGATCCTGGGATTGATGCTGGCACCGGTCGCGATCGTCATCGGACTGGGTGCGATTTACGACCAGTTCGCCGAGCAGCCGGTGGTTCGCCGCGCGTTCGCCGGCCTCGCCGCCGCCGCCTCGGCGTTCGTGCTGACGGCGTCGCTGAAGATCGCGGCACCTTTACGGGGCCGCTGGCTGGCGATGGCGATCACCGTGCTGACCTTCGTGGCGATCGCGGTGGTGCGGCTGCCATTGCCGCTGGCGATGCCGGTGCTGGCGGTGGTGTCGGTCCTGCTGCTGTGGCGGTTCGAGACATGAACGGTTTTATGCCTCTGCCCGCTCCGGCCATCATGGCCTTCCGCCCCCATCGTCATGGCCCGGCGCGTCCGGGCCATCTGGCGCGGGACGGTGCTGGCCCAGATGGCCCGGACGAGCCGGGCCATAACGTGGGAGGGCGAGCGCCTTACCATAACGGCGGGGGCAGGCCGCCCCCATGAACGATCCGCTGCTTCGGCTGGCCCTGCTGTTCCTGCAAATGTCCCTGCTGGCGTTCGGCGGGGCCAACACCATCCTGCCGGAGCTGCAGCGTCAGGTGGTCGACGTGAACCACATGATGACCCCGCACACCTTCGCCGCGCTGTTCGCTCTGGCGCAGGCGGCGCCGGGGCCGAATATGATGGTGGTCAGCCTGATCGGTTGGCACGTCGCCGGCCTGAGCGGCGCCATCCTGACGATGGCGTGCGTGGTTGGCCCGTCCTCGGTGCTGACGTTTCTGGTCGCCCGCGCGTGGTACCGGTTCCGCGACGCGCCGTGGCGCAAGGCCATCCAAAAAGGGCTGCTGCCGGTCACCGCCGGTTTGTTGCTCTCCAGCGCCGCGCTGCTGATCAAGGCGACCACGCTGGATTGGAGCCTGGGCCTGTTGACGGCCGCCGTGACGGTGGTGCTGCTGACGACGAAGGTGCATCCGATGCTGGTGCTCGGCGGCGCGGCGGCGCTGGGGGCGGTGGGCGTGGTCGGGTAGGAAGCCCGCGGTACCCCGCGTGTCGCCAGGCAAACTGTCATTCCGACCCGGACGTGGCTACCGGATGCGGCCGCGATGGTTCAATTCGGGCCGCGCCCGTTTTCGCGGATCGCCAGCGGTGCGGCAACGCCGGCGGCCCTGGCTCCCGCGCCGTCGGCCGCCCGTGCCCGGAAGCCGCCGGCCAGCGCGCCCGGCGTCACAGCCAGAGCCAAAGTGTGCCGATCGCCAATGTCATCACGGTCAGCGGCGCGCCGACCCGGAAGTAATCCCAGAAGCTGATCTCGATCCCGCGCGAGGCCGCCTGCCGCACCACGATCAGATTCGCGATCGATCCAAGAACGGTGAAATTCCCCGCCAGAGTCGATGCCATGGCGATCGTCAGCCACGCGGTGTCATGGTTCGCCAGGGGTGCGACGAACGGCTTCATCATCAACACGGCGGGCACGTTGCTGACAAGGTTTGACAGCACGGCCGTCACCACGCTCAGGATGGGGACCTGATCCAGGTGCAAACGTCCCACCGCGTCCACCGCGTCCTGCGTCAGCAGCGCCCGTTGCGCCCCGGCGACGATGATGAAGAGCCCGGAGAACATGAGCAGCAACGACCAATCGATCTCCGCGTAGATTCGTTCGCTTTTGACCCGCCGGGTCAGCAGCAACAGGCCACCCACGACGATTGCCGCTTTGGCGGGCGGCTGGCCGGCGAAGAACAGCGCGATCATCGCCGCGGTCGCCAGCAACGCGCGGGCAATCAGCACGCGATTGACCCGCAAACGCGGATTGACGGCGGTCAGAGAGCCACCGCCGGCAAACTCCTGGCGGTGACACAGGACCACCAGGCCCACCGTGATCACCAGACCAGCCAGCGCCACCGGGCCGAGCGCCTCGACGAACGTTCGATACGGAATTTGGGAGAAGCCGCCAATCATGATGTTCTGCGGATTGCCGGTGATGGTGGCGGTCGACCCGACATTCGATGCCATGGCCACCGCCAGCAGATAAGGCAGCGGCTGCCGCCCCATCCGGCGCGTCAGTTCCAGCACCAGTGGCGCGAGCACCAGGCAGATCGCGTCGTTGACCAGGAAGGCGGAGAACAGGCCCGAGGTCGCCGTGACGGCGCACAACAGGACGATCGGGCGTCTCGCGTGATCCAGGACCCAGGTCGTGGCGACGGCGAAGAAACCGGACAGACGGAGATTGGCCACCACGATCATTACGCCGAGCAGCAACGTGATGGTATCGAGGTCGATCGCTTTGTAAGCCGCCTCCGGGGACAGAACGCCGGATGCGACCATCAGGCCGGCACCCACGAGCGCCACGCCCGCCCGGTCGATGCTGAGCCCAGGAACTTTACCGATGGCGAGGGCGAGGTAGCTGGCGGCGAAGATGACGGCGGCGGCGATTTTCCGGATATCGTCATCGAATGCCAGATTGACCTGTCGCACGCGTGGCGCCACCGCGGCGATCAAAGCGAAGGCCACGACGAGACCCACGGCCGAAACTCCGGCGACTTTGGGCCATCGCCGCGAGCGGGTGGGTGTGTCTGGGTTCAGCGCTTGCTGGCCTGACGTGGCGGTCGGCGGTTTGGATGGATGCTCGGGCATTGGTTCCATTACCGCGGTGGGGAGGATTTGTTCCACTCGCGTCCGCCCTGGCCTGGCCAGGGCGTTCCATCTGTACCGGCAGGATGGTGCGGCAGATCTTCCGGTTGAGCCCGGGGCGGCGCGGTTGTGGAGAGGGTGAGCGCCACAATGCGGCGCATTGACTCCGCACCGCGCCAGCGCAGACTCGCGACCATCGGGGGCCAATGCGGCAATCATCCGGCCGCCGTCCTGGGGAGAAGCCACGAAATGAAAGCGATGCTGCTGACCGGCCATGGCGGCCCGGAAATGTTGCGCCTCGGCGAGGCGCCAGACCCCTCGGCTGGACCTGGCGAGATCGTGGTCGACGTGTACGCCGCCAGCGTCAACGCCGCCGACTATAAAGTGCGGCTTGGCGGCCACGGCAGCCTCAAATTCCCCCACATCCTGGGCCGTGATTTCTCGGGCGTGGTGGCCGCGCTCGGCGCGGGCGTCGCGGACTTCGCCGTCGGCGACCCGGTGTTCGGCGTCAACGACGCGGGGGTGGAAGGCGCCTACGCGGAAAAGCTCGCGATCAAGGCGGCGATCGTCGCGCGCAAGCCCGATCGCCTGTCGCACGCGCAGGCCGCCGCGATGGCGCTGACTGGCATCACCGCGATCTGGGCTGTCGAGGACACCGCGCGGCTGCAGGCCGGCGAAACCATCCTGATCCAGGGCGGCGCCGGCGGTGTCGCGGGCTTCGCGATCCAACTGGCGAAGCATCTCGGCGCTACCGTGATCACCACCGCCAGCGCGGCGAACGCCGACTACGTGCGTGGCCTCGGGGCCGATCGCGTGATCGATTACAATGCCGAGGATTTCACCAAAACGGTGTCCGGCTGCGACGTGGTGTTCGATACGGTTGGCGACGACGTGCAGGTGCGGTCGTACAGCGTGCTGAAACCTGGCGGACGGCTGGTCTGGGTCGCGCCCGCGCCGGACGGCTTCAAGCCGTCCCGCGCCGATGTGAAAGTATTGCGTCCGGCCGTGTCGCGCGACCGTGCGCATCTGCAACGAATCATCGCCCTGCTGGAGGCGGGAGCGGTCGTCCCCCCACCGATCGTGCACTATGCCCTCGCCGACGCGGCCGAGGCGCATCGTGTCAGCGAAGCCCGCCATCTGCGCGGCAAACTGGTACTCACGGTGCGCTGAGCGGGATCGCATACGGACCAACTTACGGCGCAGCGGCGCCGGTCATCGCGAGGCGCGAAACGACGAAGCAATCTCCCCGACCGTGCGCACGGACCGCGAGATTGCTTCGCTTCGCTCGCAATGACAGGGGATGCCGCGGATCGCGAGGAGGAACTCAGGAATGCCAACGAACAACCCGCCGATCGGACGACGAACCGCACTGACGCTGCCGTTTCTCGGCGCCGGCCTCGCCGCATCCGCGCGCGCGCAAACCACGCGCGCACCGGCCATCACCGGCGCCACCGCGCAACGAACGCTGCGTTTCGTTCCGTATAGCAACCTGATCGTCATGGACCCGGTTTGGGCGATCTCCATCGTCGGCCTGGTGCACGCCTACATGACGTGCGATCAACTGTACGGGCTGGATGATCAATTCGTGTCGCGGCCGCAAATGGCGGCGGGGCATGAGGTCTCCGCCGACCAGTTGCGCTGGCGGTTCACCCTGCGCGACGGCCTCGTATTCCACGACGGCGAGAAAGTCCGCGCCGCCGACTGCATCGCCTCGATCGCCCGCTGGGCTAAACGCGACCCGTTCGGGGTGCACATGGCGGCGCTGACGGACGAAATGACCGCAGTCGACGACAAGAGCTTCGAAATTCGCCTGAAGCGGCCTTATGGGCACATGCTGTATGGCCTCGGCGCGACCACCTGTTTCATCCGTCCCGAGCGGTTGGCGAAAACCGACGCGTTCACCGCCATCACCGATCAAACCGGCAGCGGACCGTTCCGCTTTCAACCTGACGAATTCGTCACCGGATCGAGCGCCGTCTACACCAGGCACGAGGGCTACATTCCGCGGCAGGAGCCGGCGAACATGTGGGCCGGCGGCAAGATGGCGTATTTCGACCGGGTCGAGTGGCACATGCTGCCCGACCCCGCGACCGCCGCCGCCGCCTTGCAGAAGGACGAGGTCGACTGGATCGAACGCCCGTTGTTCGATCTGCTGCCGAAATTGAAATCCAGCCCAGGCGTGAAAGTGGAGCTGGTGGATCCGATGGGGTTCTTCGGAATTCTGAACCTGAACAACGGATCGCCGCCGTTCGACAATCCGAAATTGCGCGCCGCGTTGTTGCCGGCGATCAATCAACAGGATTTCATGGCCGCCGTGGTGGGCGATCAACCGGGTCTGTCGCGCGCCGGCATGGGGATGTTCACGCCAGGCTCGCCGTTCGCTTCGGATGCCGGGATGCAGGTGCTGAACGGCCAACGCGATATCGCGCTGGCGAAACGGCTCATCGCGGAGTCCGGCTACAAGGGTGAAAAGATCGTGCTGATGGCGCCGGAAATTCCGGAATACCGCGCGATGGCCGAGGTCGCCAACGCGACCCTCATGCAGCTCGGCCTGAATGTCGATTTCCAGTCGATGGATTGGGGCACGCTCTCGGCGCGCCAGCGCAGCACGGATCCGGCGGTGATGGCGGGATGGAGTTGCTTCTGCGTCGGTTGGGCCGGTCTGTGGCCGTCCAATCCCGGCAGCAACATCCCGCTGAACGGGGTGAAAGCCAATCCGAAAATGGACGCGCTGAAGGCCGCATGGTTCGACGCGCCCGATCTCGCCTCGCAAAAGCAGCTCGCCGAACAAATGCAGCTCCTGGGCTTTCAGGAGCCGCCGTTCATCCCGCTGGGGCAGTATTTCATTCCCTATGCCTATCGAAGCGGCATGAGCGGTTTCGTCGGTGCGCCGATCACCGCGATGTGGAATGTGCGCAAAGGGTGACATTGGCGAGATAGACGGAAAAGGCGGCTCTTCATGGCGATAATCGCAACGAAATCCGCGGGCGCCGCCCAGGCTCCGGTGTGGACACCTGTTCCGATCCCGGAACAGGCTCCGGCGCGTGAGGCGGTCGCCGAACTGCCGGGGACCAGGCTTTGGTACTGGGACACCGGCGGGGCCGGCCGGCCCGTGATCCTGATGCACGCGGCCACCCACAGCGCGGCCGGCTGGGTGTATCAGCAGCCGGTGCTCGCGCAGGCGGGATATCGGGCCATCGCCTATTCGCGGCGGGGGTATGTCCGGTCCGATCCCGGCGACCCCGCCAATCCCGGTTGCGCGGCCGACGATCTCGACAATTTGCTGCGGCACCTGAAGCTCGGCGCGGTGGACCTGGTGGCCGCGGCCCATGGCGGCTACTTCGCGCTGGATTTCGCGCTGGCGTATCCGGGCAAAGTGCGCAGCCTGACGATCGTGTCCTCGCTCATGGGGGTCACCGACGCGGATTACGCCGCGGTGAACGCGCGCCTGCGCCCGGCATTCTTCGCCAGCCTGCCGCACGAGTTTCAGGAACTGTCGCCGTCCTATCGCGCCGGCGATCCGGACGGCCTCGCCGCGTGGCTGGAATTGCAGCACCAGGCGATGCAAGGCGCCCGCGTCTACCCAAACGTGAAACAACCCCTCACCTGGGCCCGACTCGAAACGTTGCGGCGGCCGACGCTGCTGATGACGGGGGAGTCGGACCTCTACACGCCGCCTTCGCTGCTGCGCATGCAGGCGCTGCACATGCCGCACGCCGAGGTCGCGACGATCGCCGAAGCCGGCCACAGCCCGTACTGGGAGCAGCCGGCGGTATTCAACGGCCTGTTGTTGGACTTTTTGGCACGGCATTGAGGGGCGCGGTCGCGCGGGCCGGAAGCGCCAGCCCGCGCCTCGGGCACGTGAATTTCGTTACTGTCCCAGACGTTGCAAAATCGCCGGGATATGCACCTGATCGCCTTTGTAATTCCCCGTCAGCGCGTACATCACCAGATTGACCCCGAAACGATACGCCAGCGTTCGTTGCCGTTGCCCACCCGGAACCACCGCGTACGGGTTGCGGCCTTGCTCATCGACGGCCCAGGCGGAAGCCCAGTCGTTACCGCCGATGATGACGGGGGATACGCTGTCGTTGGCGCGATCCTGATCCCGCTGCACCCAAACCGGATCACCGGTGAACCGGCCCGGAAAATCATTCAATAAATAAAATGCCCGGGCCAGCACATGATCGCTCGACAACGGCGCCAACGGCGGGATCGCGAGGTCATGGGCCACCCGTTTCAATGCCTCATCCGTGCCCGGCGCGAAGCCGGCACCGGAGCCGGAATCGCGTGTGTCGATCAGGATAATGCCGCCATGCGCCATGTAGTCGTTGAGCGCCGTCACCTGCCCGGCGGATGGCGCCGGAGCGTCGGCCGTGATCGGCCAGTACAGCAGCGGATAGAGGCTGAGATCGGTTTGCCCGGGCTCGACCGGGTCGGGTTTCACCAACGTTGCCGCCGTCCGCCGGTTGACGTAGTCGGACAATCCCACCAGCCCCGCCTGGGCGATCGCGTCGATCCTGGCGTCGCCCGACACGATGTAGCCCAGACGCGTCGTCAGCGCCGGGTTGGATAACGGGTCAACCGCGTGCGCCGGCGGAACCGCCAGCGCCAGGACCAGCATCGCCGCGACGCTCCGGCGCAGCAGGCCGCGCAGGCCCAGAGCCAGTACCAGGTCGACGACCAGCAGCACGATCGCGGCGGCCAGCAACGGCGGTCCGAGTTCCTTCTCGCGCGCGGTCTCGCTCAGAGGTTCCAGCCGCGCGCCGCTCACGGTTGGGGCGAGTTCCAGTTTCGGTGCCGCCGCGCCCAGGTTCAGGGCACGGCGGCCGCTTTCGGGGCCGTACAGGCCAGGCGGATGCCGCGGCGAGGCCGGCGTCTTGCCGAACGCGGCGGCTTCCAGTCCTTGCGCCGCTTCAGGCGGGCGGCCGAGCCGGCCGAACCCATCCAGCGCCTCGGCGGGTGCCAGAACCGTGGTGTCGGCGGCGCTCGCCACCCCGGCCGACAGCGCCACCAGCCGGTTCAGCATGTCCACGAACAGCCCGGACAGCGGCAGGTTCGACCAGTCGGCGTTCGACGTGACATGGAACAGCACGATCTGCCCGGAGCCCAAAGGCTCCCGCGTCACCAGCGGCGTGCCGTCCGCGAGCGACGCCCAGGTGTGCGAGGCCAGATCGGCGCCCGGCTCGGCGAGCACCTGCCGGGTGACCCGCACATCCGGCGGCACCGCGAGGCCGGCGAAGGGCGACGCGGTGGGGAACGGCGCGAGTCCGGCGGGTTCGCTCCAGGACATCGTGCCGCCGAGCTGGCGGTCGCCGTTCAGCAAATGCACCGGCAGCAGCGGGTCGGGCGTCGTGGTCTCGGCCAGGCGAGGGCCGGCGAAGCGGATCAGCAGTCCGCCTTTCTCGACCCAGGCGGTCAGCGCGGTCAGCTCCGGCCCCGGGGTCAGGATGCGATCGGCCAGCACCAGGACGGATATCTCGCCGCGCAGCAGCGTCGGCAGGTCGCCGTCCCGCAGTTCGGTGAACGGGGCCAGGGCACGCCGAAGATAATACAGCCGTCCGGTCAGCGGCGCGTCGGGCGCGGTCATGTCCGTGGTCAGCAAACCGACCGGCCGCCGCCGCCAGCGCTCGTCCAGCAGCACCACCGATCCGGCCGATTGCGACCCATCGAGCACCAGTTGGCTGATCCGGTTGCGCAACTCCAGCGGCAGGTTCAGCGTCGCGGTGCCGGAGGTCTCGCCCGCCGCCAGCGGGATCTCGGCGCGGGCCAGGGTCCTGCCGTCACCGGCACGGGCCAGCACGGTGGCGGTCTCCGGCACGGTGCCGGAGGCGCGGGCGACCCGTACCGCCATGCGGTCAGCCTCGATCTCGGGCGGCAGCAGCAGCTTCGGCGGCGTGGCGGCGCAGCAGACCTCGGTCACCGTGCCGATGGCGGAGAGGCGCTGCGCGAAATCGCTGAAGTCGGAGCCGTCCATCAGCCCGTCGGCGATGTAGACCACGGCGGTACCGGGAAAGGTCCAGTCGCGCGGGACGGCGGCGGCGCGGTCGGACGCCCAGGCCTCCGGGCGCAGCGCTCCCAACTGGGCGCGGAGGTCGGCCACCGGCATCGGCGCGGTGGCTTTTGGCGCCGCCCCGGTCTCGCCGGTCGCGGTGGCGAGCAAGGCGACGCTTCGGCCGGCGCGGGCCGCCCGGTCCAGCGCGGTATTCGCCATCTGCATCCGGCGCGGCCAGTCGGCTGCCGCGGCCCAGCCGTTGTCGATCACCAGCAGCACCGGACCGCCGCCGGCCATCGAGCCCGTGCTGTCCAGGACCGGGCGCGCCAGTGCCAGGATCACCAGGGCGGCGGCGGCGAGCCGCAGCAGCAGCAACCACCAGGGCGTGCGGGCCGGGGTTTCCTCGGTCGGGTTGAGGCCGAGAAGCAGGCGGACCGCCGGGAATGTCTCGCGCCGCGGCGAGGGTGGCGTAACGCGCAGCAGCCACCACAGCAGCGGCAACGCGGCCAGCGCCACCAGGGCCAGCGGCGCGGCGAACGTCATGGCGGCGCGCCCGCGTCATGGCCCGGCCTTTTTTCACCGTCATGGCCTGGCCTTTTTTTTACGTCATGGCCCGGCTCGTCCGGGCCATCCGCCCCAGCGCCGTGCCGCGATAGGTGGCCCGGACAAGCCGGGCCATGACGCGTGGGAGAGGCCGGGCCATGACGCGTGGGAGAGACCGGGCCATGACGCGCGGGAGAGACCGGGCCATGACGCGTGGGAGAGACCGCTCTGGGCGTGCGATTACGGGAAGCGCCCGTCATCGCACGCCCAGAGCGGTATAGAGCGACAGCAACGCCGTCTCCGGCGCGTGGTCGGTCCGGTGCACGCCAAAACCGAACCCGGCGGCGGAGCAGATCGCGGCGAGCCCCTCCTGTTGGCGTTTCAGCCGGTCCCGGTAGGTGTCACGGATGTTCTCGACCCGCGGGATCAGCATGTCCCGCTCGCCCTGCAGGCCCTGGAAACGGATGCGGCCGTCATAGGGCAACGTCGTTTCGGCCGGATCGAGGACCTGCAGCAGGTAGCCGGTGACGGGAACCGCGGACATGCGGCCTATGGTCTCCTGAATCCGCTCCAACGGCGAGAGAAAATCGCCGAACAGCACCACCTGGGCGTGCCGCGGCAAAGGAAACCGCGGCGGCAGGTCGTCGTCGTCGCGGGCCTGGTCCAGTTCCTCCAGCACCCGGTCCAGTCCGAACCGGCCGGAGACGGGACGGGCGCCGGGCCGGATCACCGCGACCCGTTCGCCACCGCGCAGCAGCAGCGAGGCGAGCGCCAGCAACAGCAAACTCGCGCGGTCGCGCTTGTCCGACGCGGCCGCGCGGGACCGCCAGCTCATCGAGGCGGAGCCGTCGCGCCACAGATACACGGTCTGCGCGGCGTCCCATTCGGTTTGGCGGACCAGCCAGCCCTCGGGCGGTTCGCGGCCGCTGCGGGCCGATTGGCGCCAGTCGATGCGGTTCACCGGATCGCCGGACACGTACGGCCGGAACTGCCAGAAACTGTCGCCCTGGCCGACCCGGCGGCGTCCGTGGACACCTTGCGCCACGGTGGCGGCGACCCGGCGAGCCGCGACCAGCAACGGCGGTAGGCGGCTGCCGAGCGCCTCGGCCCGTCGCGCGCGCACCGGATCGAAGCCCGCGGGAGCGGATTGTAAATCAGCCAAGACGTGCGACCAGGCGGTCGATCACTTCATCCAGCGCCACCCCGTCGGCGCGCGCCGAAAAGTTCAACGCCATCCGATGCCGCAGCACCGGTCCCGCCAGCGCCGCCACATCGTCCAGACTGGGCATCAGCCGTCCGCCCAGGATGGCGCGGGCACGGCAGGCGAGCATGAGGGCCTGCGCCGCGCGCGGGCCGGGTCCCCAGGCGACATGATGGCGCACGACATCGAGGTCGGTGCTTTCCGGCCGGCCGCCGCGGACCATGGCCAGGATCGCTTCCACCACCGCCTCGCCCACCGGCATCCGGCGGATCAGGGCCTGGGCTTCGATCAGGCTCTCGGGCGTCATGACCCGGTCCGCGCTCGGGGCGTCGGCGCCGGTCGTCGCGATCAGCATGGCGCGTTCCGCGTCGATCTCGGGGTAGGTAATGTCGATCGCCAGCAGAAACCGGTCCAACTGGGCTTCGGGCAAAGGATAGGTGCCCTCCTGCTCGATCGGGTTCTGCGTCGCCAGGACGTGGAACGGGCGCGGCAGGCGATGTTCGAACCCGGCGATCGCCACGCGCTGCTCCTGCATCGACTGCAGCAGCGCGGACTGGGTGCGCGGGCTGGCGCGGTTGATCTCGTCGGCCATCAGCAACTGGCAGAACACCGGGCCGGGGACGAACCGGAATTGGCGGCGGCCGTCGACCTCGTCCAGCACCTCGCCGCCGATGATGTCGGCGGGCATCAGGTCGGGGGTGAACTGCACACGCTTGGTCTCCAGACCGAGCACGACGCCCATGGTCTCGACCAAACGGCTTTTGCCGAGGCCGGGCACGCCGATCAGCAGCGCGTGACCACCGGACAGCACGGTGATGAGGGTCTGCTCGACCACCGTGTCCTGGCCGAAGATCACGTTGCTGACCGCCTTACGCGCCTTGCCCATCAGCACGCCGAGCGCGTCGAGTTGCTCGATCATGCGGCCGGCCTCTCCCGGGGACAGGCTACCGGACAGACCACCGGGCAGGCCGGATGGCGGGCCGCTCGAAGGCCGGTTCTGTGGCGAAGCGGCCATACCTGCCGACATTGCGTGTGCCCTTTCGTTAAATGACGGTCCGCGCCGGGTCAGGCACTTCCGCCGGAGGGGGGATGCTACCTGTATCGGGGGAGGCAATGGAACCACTGCATGCATCAGCATTCCGCCTCGATATTGGAAACATCGTAGATCATAGCTTGATCTTCTGATTATTTCGTTGCGTCAGTGTGGCGCCATGGACATTAGCAAAACATTGCATCCCGTTTTGGCAATCATCGGAGGCTCCTGAGTGGCGGCTTCGGTGGTCCGACTGGTATCCTGACACACTCCCGGAGTACTTCGCCAGCGCAGCTTTCGATGGGCGCATTACGGCTGTGACACCAAGCCGGCTGGTCGGAATGGCGTCCTGTGAATGGGGCAGCACTACCAGAGTGCAACCTTTTGTTCTTGCTTGGTTCACATTGCGGCGGTAGCATCATGCGATGCTCGATCCCAACACTTTCAAACCGGCGACAACTGACGAGATAGCCGACGCGCTATCCTCCGCGCTCCGGTATGACCACAGGCGGCGCATCCACGATGCGGACACCACATGATGGCCCGGATCACCGCTGACCGATTGGTGGGGTGTCTGGCGGCGTTGTGGGTTCGTGGTTATGCGGCGAGCCGGGGCGGTGGCGCCGAGCACGTCGGGGATGCCGGTTGTGCTGTCCGTATTGAACTTGAAAGGGTAAAGGCAGATGCAGTTTGAGGCTTACCCTCCGATCCGCCCGACGGAGATACTCGGCAACGCCTGGTGGATTTACGCCAGTGGCGACATAGAGCAAGAAACTCCACTGAGTTTCGAAAAACTCGTAAGTGAAAATAGAATCCCTGGTCATTCTATCGTGTTCTTTGATTCTCTGGGAGGCAATTTGTATGCTGGAATGGACCTTGGGCGGATGATAAGGCGTCAACGCCTTATAACCTATATTGGCTCCAAAGGGGAAATTCAAGAATTCGGTCCGGATATTGGAAGGCTGCATCTCTCAAAACCAGGGCATTGCATGAGTGCCTGCTCTTTGGCGTTTCTCGGAGGAATATTCCGGTATAGGAACGGAGGCGTGTATGGCGTTCATAGATTTTATAGCACGGCAGAGCCGCATCTAGATAGTGACCAAGCACAAATAATATCCGGAGCCATCTTACAGTATCTGCGCGAAATGGGAGTCGAACCCGAGCTATTCAATGAGATGACCGAAGCCGGGAGGAGCGATGTTAAAATTCTCACGGAAGATCGGCTGTTGGCTCTTAAGGTCATCAACAACGGACACAGCGACACGCAATGGACATTAGAGGCTGCCGGGTCTCACGGACTTTATCTCAAGGGGTATAGAGATACGATCTGGGGTGAACAAAAGCTAATGTTCCTGACCACATCTGGCGAGTCAAAACTTGTGGCGATTGCTATGTTTCATCCGCAAGGAAATGGTAATTCCTCACCCCGGGTCGAGCAACGGTTCCACCGGTGATTTCGCGGACAGCACGAACTGGACGGCTCGAAGGACCGAAGCGCCG
>Ga0181536_10003752_pt1 | contig 16407 bp, 17 predicted proteins | sample PEATcosm2014_Bin_41_FD_121105 | JGI IMG/M metagenome (GOLD analysis project Ga0181536, IMG submission 121105) | Peatland microbial communities from MTU Mesocosm Facility, Houghton, MI, USA - PEATcosm2014_Bin17_60_metaG | ecosystem: Environmental > Terrestrial > Soil > Wetlands > Peat | place... | reverse complement strand
TGCTGCTGTGTCTGTTCGTCATCATCCTGTCGATCAAGACCGGCGGGAAGCCGATCCCGCTGGAGCCGGTGACCCGGACGGCGGCGGCGGATGGGATCTTCTGGGGCCAACCCGCGATCCGCTCGCTGACGCCCATCGCGGAGCCGGCGGCCGAAGCCGTCCCGCCCGATCCCGTCGGCGCGGTGCCCAACCGCGGCCCCGATACGCCGCGGCGCATCAACACGGCGGACGAGCCCGCCTCGCCGGTGCCGCCTCCGGTGTCGCCAGCCGCGGCGCGAGCAGACACCGCGTGGTCCTCGTTGCCTTCCGTCGTGGACCGGCTGAAATCCCAGGGCACGGCGATCGTCGCCCAGCAAGGCGACCGGATCACCACGCTGCAAATCAGCAGTACGGCGTTTTTCGGCAGCGGTTCGGCGGCGCTCAGCGCTGCCGGCAAATCCATCCTGAGCGATGTGGCGGTGACGTTGAAATCCGACGCGTTCGCCGGCTATCACATCACCATCGAGGGACATACCGACGATACGCCGATCAGCACGCCGCAGTTCCAATCCAACTGGGAACTGTCGACGGCGCGCGCGGCGGCGGTGGTGCGGTTCTTTCTGGAGCAGGGCATCGCGGCACGGAAACTCACCGCCGCCGGCTATGCCGACACGTTTCCGATCGCGCCAAACAGGAACGGAGACGGAACGGTCATTCCGGACAATCAGGCCCGCAACCGGCGCGTGGTGATCAAGCTGGAGAAGATCGACAAAGCGGAGCGGTAGGCGTGGCGCGCGTAAAGAACGACATATGACATGACCACGGCATGGCCCGGCTCATTTGGGCCACCCGGCGCGGCACTGCCGTGGATCAGGTGGCCCGGACGAGCCGGGCCATGACGGGAGGGGGGTGCCGGGCCATGACGCGAGGGGGAAGTGCCCAGCCATAACCTGGAGCGCTCTGTTAAGGAAATCTTCACATCTCCAACGGTAAAATCCCCTCGGATTGATGGCAGCACGGGCGCGGCGGACATGAGCGGCATTGTCAGCGGAGTCAACTACAGCCTGCTCTTCTCGAGCGGGACCGTTGACGCGTCGGCGGCGATCCTGAACGCGCTGTACAACACCACGCCGGTGTCCACGACCGGGTTCGCCTCGACCGGCGACCCGTTGCTCGACCTCAAGCTGGCGCAGGCGGACCAGACCGCCGATACCGCGAAGGAGGCGAAGGTGCCGCAGGTCGCTCAGGCGATCACGGCGTTCACCAAGGCGGTGAACAGCGCCACGAGCATTAAAAGCGCCCTGGGCAACCCGAATGTGCAACAGGTGCTGCTGACCGCGAGCGGGCTGTCCAACTATATTGGCGAGACGGGGCTGGTCCAGAAGGCGTTCCTGTCCGATCCGTCGGACCCGAAGTCGCTGGTCAATCAACTCGGCGACGGCACGCTGCTGAGCACCGTGCAGACCTACAACTTCGCGAAGAACGGCCTCGCCGAGCTACAGAACCCGAAGATCCTGGCCACCCTGACCAATGGCTACGCCGAGGTGATGTGGCGCGAGTCGCTCAACACGGCGACGCCGGGGCTGTCGAGCGCGCTCGACTTCATCAGCCAGGCCAGCGCGATCAAATCCGTCAGCGACGTGTTGGGGAACGCGACCAACTTCTTCGTGATCACGGGGGCGCTCGGCATTAACCCGAATATCGCCTTCCAGGACCAGTCGGCGCAGCAGGCGGCGATCGCCCGTTCCAGTCTGGATATCGCCAAGCTGCAGGATCCGGCTTACGTCACCAGCCTGACCGACCAGTATCTGATTAACCAGCAGGAAAGCAGCCAATCCAGTTCCAGCGTCAGCGGCATGGTCGGCCTGATCGTCTGACCGGCGCGGTTAAAGCCTGGCACGTGGGACGGTCCCTACCCCGTCGGGGTTCGCCGCGTGGATGACTTGCCGGCGGTCCACTGGTAGCGTCCTCGCCAGACAAACACGGCGGGAGGAGCGGCCATGACCCTGGACCTCGTTATCCGGAACGGCACCATTGTCGATGGCTCCGGCATGGGGCGGTACCGCGCCGATGTCGGGGTGGCGGACGGGCGGATCGTGGAAATCGGCCGCATTCGCGCGCCCGCGCAACGGACGATCAACGCGGACGGCCTGATCGTGGCGCCCGGTTTCATCGATGGCCACACGCATATGGACGCGCAGGTGAACTGGGACAGCCAGGGCACGTGCTCGTGCTGGCACGGCGTCACGACGGTGATCATGGGCAATTGCGGGTTCGCTCTGGCGCCCTGCCCGCCGGACGAGCGCGAGTGGTTCGCGCGCTGCCTGACGGCGGTCGAGGACATCCCGCTGGAGGCGATGCTGGCCGGCATCGACTGGAAGTGGGAAACCTTCCCGGAATATCTCGCCACCGTCGAGCGGCTGCCGAAAGCGCTGAATTACGGTGCGTATATCGGGCATTCCGCACTGCGCATGTACGTGATGGGCAAGCGCGCGCTGACCGAACCGGCGACCGAGGACGACGTCGCGCGCATGGCGCGCGCGGTGAAGGAAGCGGTGCGCGCCGGGGCGATGGGGTTTTCCAGTTCTCGGGCGGGGACGCATGTGACGCCGGACGACACGCCGGTGGCCAGCCGGATCGCGGAGTGGAGCGAGATTGATGCCCTGGTGGGCGCGATGGCGGAACTGGACGCGGGGATTTTTCAAATTGGGCCGGATGTGTCCAGTGGGCCGTCGCAGCGCGCGTTCCTCGACCGGTTGCGTCAGGTGGCGATTGAAAGCGGGCGGCCGGTGATGTTCGGCACGATCGCGACCCGGCAAGGCGAGGCGCCGAATTCGTATCGCTATCAGTTGGATTATCTGGACCGTTGCGTGGCGGCGGGGGCGCGGATGTTCGGGCAGACGACGACGAAGTCGATCAACGCGATCTTCGCGCTGAAGTCGTATTTGCCGTTCGATGGGTTGCCGTATTGGAAGGAGGTGCGGGCGCTGCCAGTGGCGGAGCAGAAGCGGCGCATGGCGGATCCCGCGGTGCGGGCGCGGTTGGTCGCGGATGAGGCGCGGATGAAGCCGCGCGATAATGTGTTCCAGGGTGGGGGCGCGGCGACGACCGACCCGCGGAAGCCGGATTATGCGAATTTGTTCGCGATGAAGGATGTGGACTGGAACGATCCGACGGTGGCCTCGCTGGCGGCGGAACGGGGCAAGCATCCGGTGGAGGTGATGCTCGATCTGATGCTGGCGAATGAGGATCAGGTGTTCGTGCAGCCGCTGGTGAACGAGGGCCGCGACGACGTGCTGGACATGCTGCGGCATCCGTGGACGCTGACGACGTTCTCCGACTCCGGGGCGCATGTGTGCCAGGAGATGGGGTCGTCGTTGCAGACGCATATGTTGAGCTATTGGGTGCGGGCGAAGCAGGCTTTTACCCTCGAACAGGCAGTGCGGAAACTGACGTTCGATAACGCGGCGGCATGGGAGTTGAACGACCGAGGCCTGGTCAGGACCGGGTTCGCGGCGGATCTGGTGCTGTTCGATGAAGCGACGGTGCGGCCGGGGATGCCGGTGGTGGAGAGCGATCTCCCGGGTGGGGCTCGGCGGTTGGTGCAGAAGGCGGAGGGAATCGCGGCGACGATCGTCAATGGCACGGTGGCGTTTGAGAATGGGGTTGGGACTGGGGCGAGTGGGGGGCGGTTGTTGAAGGGGCGTGGGGCGGGGTGAGGCGGGCGGGGATCATCGCACACCTCGCAAATGACTGCGCGGGCGAGTCTAATGCAAAATAGTGATTTCAGGACTGTCACTTACGAGCGCCTACGAGCGCGTCTTGCGTCGTACGGATTGAATCCGTATAAAACCCGCCAGAGGTGCCCATGCCCCGAAACCACACCGACAGCGGCCGCGTCGAACTCCGCCTCCAGCCCGAGGACAAGGCCGTGCTCGTGCGCGCCGCCGCGCTGGAGCGGCTCGATCTGACCAGCTTCATCTTGCGCGCCGCCCTGCCGCGCGCGAAAGCCACGATCGCGGAAGCCGAGCACCTGCGACTATCGGAGCGCGACTCGCTACGCGTCCTCGATCTGCTGGAAAACCCACCAGCCCCGCCGGAGCGGCTGAAACGGGCCGCGAAAGCCGGCTTCACCCTTGAATGACGAAGCTGGTCTGGGAGGAGGCGCCGCTCGGACGAACCCACGACCGCACCGCATTCGACTGCGGCGATGACGATCTCAACACCTACCTGAGGCGCTACGCGCGCCAGAATCACGCAAGCGGCGGCGCGAAATGCTTCGTGGCGGTCCCCCACGACACGCCAGCCCGCATCCTGGGCTTTTACACACTCAGTCCCGCCTCGATTGAGTTCAGCCGCGCCCCATCGGTCGTGACGCGCGGCCCGGGCCGGCATGATCTGCCCGTCTACCGTCTCGGCCGCCTCGCGGTGGATCAAACCATGCAAGGCCGAGGGCTCGGCGGCGCGCTGCTGTGGCGTGCGGTGCAACGCTGTCTGGCGGTCGTGCCGGAGGCCGGCGGCGTGGCACTGCTGATCGACGCCAAAAGCGACCAGGCCGCCGCGTGGTATGAAAGCCACGGCGCGGTGCGCCTGCTCGATGCCCAGCGTTCGCTCGTGCTGCCATTCGCCATGGCGGCCAAGGTGTTGGCGGAGAAAGCACCCTGACGGCACCGGCGGTCACGACCGTGCTTGAACCCCGCCACCCTGTATGCTATTGTCATACACATGCCAACCACCACAACCTCCGTCCTCAGCGTCCGGGTCAACGCCACCGAGCGCGCCATCCTGGAAGCGGCGGCGGAGCAATCCCACACCAGCATCAGCGAATTTGTGCGCCGCAAGGCCTTGGAGTCGGCTGAAACCGAGGTGCTCAGCCGATCGGTCGTCACCATTCCGGCCAAGGACTGGGAGGCGTTCGAGGCCTGGGTCAACCGCCCGGCCAAAACCATTCCCGCGCTGGCTGAACTCGCGCGCCGAACGCCGACCTGGGAAGGCTGACCGATCCCGCTCGTCACCCCTCCGCGCCCGCTAGCCGAGGCGGATGACCGAAGCCTGTTCGATTGCGGCAGGGAATCGCTCAATACCTGGTTTCGCCGCCACGCCTGGGCCAATCAGACCAGCGGCGTTTCTCGCGTGAACATCATCGCCGATGCCGCGACCGGACGGATCGCCGGTTACGTCACCCTCAGCGCCGCGCAGATCGAGCGCTCGCTTCTGCCCAGGCCCCAGCGCCGCAATCGGCCCGACCCGGTGCCCGCCACGTTGCTGGGCCAACTCGCGGTGGACCGAGAGTTTCAAGGCCAGGGACATGCGGCGTCCCTGATGCTGTTCGCGTTGCGGACGGCGTTGGTTGCATCTGAAACCATCGGCGGCCTGGGTGTCATCACCCACCCGCTCGACGATGGCGTGCGTGGGTTTTACGCGCGATGGGGGTTTCAGGATCTGCCGTTCGATCCGCGGCGCGCCATGTTCGTGCGTATGGCCGATCTAAGGTTGAGCTTCGGAGGGTGAGGCACCGCGGATCAGCCGGTGCCATCCATCCACCCCCCGCCCCGCACGGACCGCGATTGACCCTGATCAATGCGCCTGGGCGTTAGCCGGGCCATGACCCTCGCATCGAACCCCGAGGAGCAGGTCATGGTCGGTCTTACGCTGTCCCCCGAACAGATCCGCGGCGCGCCGGCGGAGGTGCGTCGCTGGCTCGAGCAGGAGATCATGCACACGCTGGGACTGCGGCCGGGGCACGAGTTCGCCGCGCAGGCCGCCACCCCCATGCTGGTCGGCTGCGATGTCGAGGAGGTGCGCGAGATGCTGTCGCTGGTCCAGGGCATGTTACCGGTGGTCAGCGTGTTCTTTGAACTGGGGCGCGAGGCGGGCAGTGTTCCCGTGCGGGCGATGCGCGCTTTCCGTTTGGGCGACATCCTGCGCAATAGCCGGCTGCACTCGCCGCAACAGGTGATCGAGTGCCTCGACGTTCTGTCGCAGGCGCTGCGGCAGGTCCAGGGCGACGGCGAGGCCGTGTTCTACGCGCTCGACAATCAGGGCCATTGCCTGATCGCCGAGTCGACGATGCGAAGCATCCTGCGGCTGTGGCAGGAGATCGTCGCGCGGCACGCGCTGCCAGGCGGGGAGCAGGCGACGCCTGTCGCCGAGCCACGGGCTCCGGCGCCGGAGCCCCCCGCTGCGCCAGCGCAACAATACCGGATGCCAGGCTATGCCGTTACGCTGCCCGGTGTTGGCCAATAGCAACCCAGCGAGCGAAAGCAACCCAGCGAGCGACAAGTCACGATCGAGGACCGCGACAGGCGCTCCGGTCGAACCCGGGCATGACCGCCGGTAACGTCACCCGCGGAGCGTAAAAAAAGCCCCGCCAGACGGCGGCCATCCGCACATGACGATCGGTGAAATCCGCGCTAAAGCCTCCCGCATGGACCGCGACCTCATCGGCTATGGCGCCACCCCGCCCAACCCCAACTGGCCCGGCGCCGCGCGCCTCGCCGTCAACTTCGTGCTGAATTTCGAGGAAGGCTCGGAGCCGTCGATCGGCGATGGCGACCCCGAATCCGAATGGGGCCTCACCGAGTACGGCGGCAGCAACCCCGGCGTAACCGGCCGCGACCTGGCGGCGGAGGGGATGTTCGCCTACGGCTCCCGCGTCGGCTTCTGGCGGATCATGCGCCTGTTCGCCGAGCGCGCCTTGCCGATGACGATCTTCGGCTGCGCCCTGGCGCTGGAGCGGAACCCGCCCGCCGCGGCGGCGATCCAGGCCGCCGGCCACGACGTCTGCTGCCATGGCTGGCGCTGGGAAAAGCACTTCGAACTCGATGAAGCAACCGAACGCGAGCGCATCGCCCGCGCGGCTGCCTCGATCCAGGCGAGCATGGGGGAACGGCCGCTCGGCTGGTATTGCCGCTCCGGGCCCAGCGTGAACACGCGACGGCTGCTGACCGAGGAAGGCGGGTTTCTTTACGACTCCGACGCCTATGACGACGAACTGCCGTACTGGACGCGGGTCGACGGCAAGCCGCATCTGGTCGTGCCTTATACGCTGTCGACCAACGACTCAAAATTCGGCCGCGGCACCTTCGCGACCGGCGACGACTTCTTTCATTACTGCCGCGACGCGTTCGACTTCCTGTACCGGGAGGGCGCGACCCAACCGAAAATGCTCTCCATCGGCCTGCACATGCGCATCATGGGCCATCCCGCGCGGGCGGCGGGCCTGGAGCGATTGCTCGATCACATCCGCCGCCACCAGGGCGTCTGGGTCACCCGCCGCCTCGACATCGCCCGCCACTGGGCTTTTACCTTCCCCGCGCCCCGGGCCTGAGCGTGGCGGCCAGCCTGACGCGGGCCCGGCGCCTCGCCGCGGCGTGGCTGCGAGATCACCGGCAGTTCCGCGGCGGGCGGCTGCCGCGCACCTGTCCGATCTGCGGCTACCACGGCACGTTCATCAGCGTCGGCCATCCGGGCCGCTGGGACGCGCGCTGCCTGAACTGCGGCTCGCGGGAGCGGCACCGGCTGCTGCACCTGTGGATCACCGAGGGCGGTGGCGACAAGCTCGCCGGCAAGCGGATCCTGCATTTCGCGCCGGAGAAGGCGTTCATGCGCCGGATGCGCGGCAACAAGCTGTACGAGACGGCGGACCTGCTGCAGGCCGGCGTCACCCACCAGGTCGACATCACGCGGACCAAACTTCCGGACGCCGGCTACGACGTGGTGCTGGCCAACCACGTGCTGGAGCACATCCCGGACGACCGCGCCGCGATGCGGGAGTTGTTCAGGCTGCTGAAACCGGGCGGGTTCGCGCTGCTGACGGTGCCGATCAACGCGACGCGCCACGCCACCTACGAAAACCCCTCGATCACCGCCGGGCCCGAGCGCTGGGCGCATTTCAGCGCGCATGACCACCTGCGCTACTACGGCCTGGATTTCGCCGACCGGCTGACCGAGGCCGGGTTTCAGGTCGACACCTTCCGCGTCTCGCCCGAGGACGAGGTCAAATACGGCCTGCTGCGCGACGAATGGATTTACGTCGCGTGCAAGCCCTGAGCCGGCGCCGGTCCGCTCCTGGCATCAGGGAATGACGGTGACCAGATAGGGCATCTCGACATTCCGCAGCGGGGAACGCAGCTGGAAACTGTCCTCCCCGGTATAGCCTTTCACCGGCGTGTAGGTGACGGCGGTTCTGCTGCCTTCGCTTTGCTGGGTGACCTGTCCGTGCCGCGGCGGCTGGCTCACCTGGTAGAGATCGCCCCGCCCGACCATGCGCTCATGCGTGCAGGGCAGACCTTCGTTGGAAACCGTGATCGACCAGGTATCCACGACATTGGCGGCGGTGGCGGCACGGCCGCGGATGCTGCAGATCCTGGCCTTCTGACCGGGGGCGGGCTGGCCGATGGCCTGAGACCAGGGCGCGAGCACCGAACAACAGCCCAGAATGAGGGCGGCACGCATCAAGGTCGCTGTCATTTGCCGTGTCTCCTTTTGAGGGCCGCGCCAACGGCGGCGAAACCGGCGCCCCACGGCAGACCCTCGCCGTCCGGCACGCGGGGCCAAAAGTTAAGCCATCGTCGCGGATGTCACAACCATCCGGCGCACCGGCCGCGTTAGGTCCGGGCGCGTTCGCGCGCTCATCGGCCCAGCGCCGCGCGGATGCCGCATGAGTATCAGGTTAAGCCTCGCGAGAGGCGCATTTTGCTCCCCGTCGTCATCCTCTTGCTCTCCGTCGTCATCCTCGGCCTTGAGCCGAGGATCCGTGGACGCACGATGTCAATTCGAGCCGATTTCCGCGCGGCCAGAGATGCTCGGCTCAAGGCCGAGCATGACGTTTTGGGTGATTCGAGCATGACGTTTTGGGTGATTTCAGCCACGCCCCAACCTTATCCTGATGGCTATGCGCGGATGCCCCTGGCCGCCGACAGCCCCATTCGGTCAGCAGCCGAACCGCCAGGCACCCATCCCGTCAGGGGCCCACGGCGTCAGGGCGCCAGCGGCGTCACGGGCCCACGGCGTCAGGAACTCACGGCGTCAGGAACTCACGGCGTCAGGGGGCCTACGGCGTCAGGGGGCCTACGGCGTCAGGGGCCCGTCGGCGCACAGGGTCAGGGAACCACGCCGATGAGGTATGGCAACGCGACGTTCGCGGGCGGGTAGCGCAAGGCGAAGCTATCGCTGCCGACATAGCCGCGGTCCGGCCAGTACGACACGACGGTCTTCCCGGCCCGCGAATCCTGCGTGATCCGGCCGTGTCGTGGCGCCCGCAGCACCTCGTAGGACTGCTCCGTCCCGCCCCAATCCCTGGTGTGGGAGCACGGCCCGCCCTCGCTTGAGACGGTGATCGCCCAGGTGGCGTGGTCGGGGTCGGCGAGGTTGGCGGGGCCGGGCCGACCCTCGGCGATGCAGAGCCTGGCGCGTCCGGTGGCCGGCGGCGGCGCATCCGACGACCCATACTGGGTCGCTTGTTGTGAGCAGGCCGCGAGACCTGTACAACCGATGATCATGAACGCGGCACGTATGAGGGACACCGTCATCGATCCTGTCTCCCGATTTGGGCTACGCGGCCGGCAAAGAGGCCAGGAACGCCCGGGCGAATCCATTACGCACTTCAATTTCCTACAAGCCGATAACATGATTCGCGAATTGTCTCAGGAATCCCGCATGGGTCACCCCGCGACACCGCCGCGACCTGGACGAGACGCGATTCGCCCAGCGCGAAACCATGCCTGAGGCCGCGATCCTCATCATCAAGCTCGGCGCTCTGGGCAATGTGATCCTGTCGCTGAACGCTTTCGCCGCGATCCGCGCCTATCACGCGACGGCGCGGATCAGCTTGCTGACCACCGCGCCCTACGCCGAGTGGCTGTGGCGGGCGCCGTGGTTCGATGAGGTGCTGGTCGACACCCGGCCGGGCTGGTGGAACCTGCGGGAGGTGCACCGGCTGCGCCGGATGCTGACCGGACGCGGCTTCGCCCGGGTCTACGATCTGCAGACGTCGAGCCGGTCGTCGCATTACTTTCAGCTGTTTCCGCGCACCGCGAAACCGGAATGGTCTGGCATCGCGCCGGGATGTTCGCATCCGGACCGGGATCCGAACCGTGACCGGATGCATGACAACGACCGCCAGATCGGCCAGCTTCGCCAGGCCGGGATCGTCACCATTCCGCCCGCCGACCTGTCGTGGTGCCGCGGCGATAGTGCCCGGTTCGGGTTGCCGCGGGATTTCGTCGTGCTGGTGCCCGGCAGCGCGCCGCACCGGCCGGTCAAGCGCTGGCCCGCGGCGCGCTATCAGGCGCTGGCCGAGGCGTTGCGCGCGCAAGGGCTGACGCCGGTCGTCGTGGGCTCGGCCGCCGAGGCGTCGATCGCGCGCGCCATCCCGGCGGCGCTGAACCTGACCGGCCAGACCAGTTTCGGCGACCTCGCGGATCTGGGCCGGAGCGCGCGCTTCGCGGTCGGCAACGACACTGGGCCGATGCACCTGCTGGCGGCCGCCGGTTGCCCCGCGGTGGTGCTGTTCTCGCACGCTTCCGACCCCGCTTTGTGTGCCCCGCGCGGCCCGGACGTGCGGGTGCTGCGCCGGCCCGACCTCGCGACGCTGGAGGTGGCGACGGTGCTGGCCGCGCTGCCGCATTTGGTGGCGGCCTGATGGCGGAAGCAGACCCGCCGGGCACCGTCCAGCTGGCGGCGGCCCGAACCGAGTCGGCGACGATCCAGGCGTCCTCCCCGCAAGCCGCGCTCACCGACGGTCTGCCCACGCCGGGGCGGTACTGGGCCATCCTGACGATCGCTCTGGGCCTGACCCTGGCGGTGCTGAACGGCGCCATCGCCAATGTCGCGCTGCCGGCGATCGCGCGCGATCTGCATACCGATCCGGCGACCTCGATCTGGGTGGTGAACGCGTTCCAGCTCGCCGTCACCGTGTCGCTGCTGCCGCTGGCCTCGCTTGGCGAGATCCACGGCTATCGCAAAGTGTACCGCTGGGGCCTCGTGGTGTTCACCATCGCCTCGGTGCTCTGCGCGCTGTCGTCGACACTGCCGGTGCTGATCCTGGCGCGGGTGGCGCAAGGCATCGGCGCGGCGGGGATCATGAGCGTCAACGGCGCGCTGATCCGGTTCATCTATCCGCGCCGCTCGCTGGGCCGCGGCGTGGGGATGAACGCGACGATCGGCTCGATCGCCTCGGCGGTCGGGCCGTCGGTGGCGTCGGCGGTGCTGTCGGTCGGCCCCTGGCCCTGGCTGTTCGCGGTGAACGTGCCGCTGGGCCTGGTGGCGGGCGTGATCGCGTGGCGGGCGTTGCCGGACACGCCGCGCTCCGGCGCGCAATTCGATGTCGGCGGCGCGCTGCTGCAGGGCGTGTCGTTCGGCACGCTGCTGATCGGGGTTTCCGAAATCGGCCATGGCGATTCGATGTTCCACGTCGTGCTCGACCTGGTGGTGGGCGTGATCACCGGCGGCGTCATGGTGGTGCGGATGATGACCCAGCGCGCGCCGATGCTGCCGGTGGACCTGATGCGGATCCCGCTGTTCGCGCTGTCGGTGGCGAGTTCGGTCAGTTCGTTCATCGCGCAGTCGATGGCGCAGGTGTCGATGCCGTTCCTGTTCCAGCACGACCTCGGCATGAACCAGGTGATGACCGGACTGCTGATGACGCCCTGGCCGCTGACGGTGGCGGTGATCGCGCCGCTGTCGGGGCGGCTGGCGGATCGCTACCCCGCCGGCCTGCTCGGCGGCTGCGGCATGGTCGTCATGGCGCTGGGCCTGGCGACGATGGCGATGCTGCCGGCGCATCCGACGTGGGTGGACATCACATGGCGGATGACGCTGTGCGGGGTTGGGTTCGGGTTCTTCAATACGCCGAATAACCGGGCGATCATTACGTCCGCGCCGGCGTCGCGCAGCGGCGGGGCGAGCGGGATGCAGGCGACGGCGCGGCTGTTCGGGCAAACGACGGGCGCGGCGCTGGTGGCGCTGGTGTTCGCGGCGATGCCGGTGGGCGGCACGACGTGGACGCTGATCCTGGCGGCCGGAGGGGCGGGACTGGCGGCGGCGGTCAGTTTCAGCCGGCTGGCGGCGCGGTAGGAAGCGTCAGGGCTCCGCCCTGAAACCCGCCAGGGGGCCTTGCCCGCCGCCTTCGCAGGGGCAAGCCTGGACCCCCGGCCCACGGGTCAAGCCCGAGGGCAGGCGCTGGGCGAGGCCCTTTGCAATCTGTCCATTGGGTTAGTGTTTGAGGAGAGCTGACCCGGACCTCACGAGGTCGCGTCGGCCCGCCTCAAACACGAACCCAAAATGAATGGTTCCAGGCTTGCCCCTGCGAAGGCGGGGGGGGGCCACTGCCCTTGGCGGGGATCCAAGGGGTGAAACCCCGGCGGGTTCGAGGGCGGAGCCCTCGCGCTTCCTCAGGTCCCGGCGCTTGCCCCGCGGCTCACGTCGGCGGCGACGATGCGTTTGCGTCCGTCCGGCGTGTCCAGCAGCATCGCGCCGCTCTCGTCGAGGCCGGCGAACACGCCTTCCTCGGCCCGGCCACCGATACTGGCCCGCAGCAGCGTGCCGATCGGGTGGGCGCGCGCCAGCCACGCGGCGCGGATCGGCTCGAAACCATGTTCCAGCCAGGCTTCGAGATGTTTCGCCAGGCTGGCCAGCAGGATATCCCGCGCGCCGTCCACGGTCGCGATGCCGCCGGCCCCCACCAAGGTCGCGGTCTTATAGGGGGCGTTGCGCGGCGCCTCCAGCACGTTCACCCCGATCCCGATGATCTGCGCGGCATCGGCGCGTTCCAGCAAAATCCCCGCGATCTTGCCGTCATTGACCAGCACGTCGTTGGGCCATTTCAGCGTCGCCTTGCTTTGCTTCGGCAACAGGGCGTCGACCGCGTCGGCCACCGTGAGCGCCGTGACGAAGCTCAGCTCCGAGGTCCGGGTCGCCGGCAGGTCGAGGCGCAGCAGCACCGACAGATACAGATTGCCTGGCGGGCTGAACCAGGTCCGGCCGAAGCGTCCCCGTCCGGCCGCCTGCTCGTCGGCATGCACCACGGTGCCGTGCGGCGCGCCCGCCTCCGCGAGCCGCCGCGCCTCATCGTTGGTGGAACCGATACGCTCGTGGTGCTGGATGTTGAACATGGCGCTCACCCCGCGATCCGGAGCACGATCTTGCCACGATTGGCGATCAAAGGCGTCAATGACGTCATGCCCGGCGAAGGATACAGGATCGTGGCCCCGCCGCCACATTTCCGTCCTGAAATCGCCAGGAAAGGATGCGGTAATGTCTCCCAGTCAAACGACCCGGTCCCAAACGACCCAGTCCCAAACGACCCCGTCCCGAACGACCGTGTCTCAACCCAGGAACCGTCTCGTGCGCCGCTCATTCCTTCTCGCCCCTTTCGTCTGGGCCTTGCCCGCGCGGGCGCAGCCGGCCATTCCGCCGTCGCTGCTGGAACAGGGCGCGAAGCTGCTCGCCAGCCTGATCCAGTCCGCGCGGGAAACCGCGATCGCCAACGGCGTGAAGCCGGCGCCGCCGCAAATCCACCGCGCGCTGCTCGGCTATTTCCCCGATGCGATCCTGCGCAAGGTGCGTTACGCGAGCGGCCAGGCCGACAGCATCACCATCCCCGGCCTCGCGCTGACCTATGGCCACATCGACGCCGTCACGTTGGGCGACGTGATCCTGTTCCGCGACGACCACGCGGCGCGCACCGACGCCAAACTCTGGGCGCATGAACTGACCCATGTCATGCAGTATGAACGCTGGGGGATCGATGGTTTCGCCATGCGCTACCTCCAGGATTATGACGCCGTGGAGCAGGAGGCGCGCGCCAACGCCGATCGTTACGTGACCTGGAGCGAGCACGCCCACCTTTGATCATACCCGGATCCGCGCATGCCCTTTGATCATGCCTCCGGCGAGAAACCCATGATCCGGGCGAAGCGTTCCCGATAGGCCGGCCAGACCTCCGGATTGACCAGCCGTGGCGGTTTCTTGCCGTCCAGGATGTCCAGCGTCTGCTCGGCCGCGATGCGCCCCATGTTCTCCCGCGCCTCGATCGTCGAGCCGGCGACATGCGGACTGACCATCACGTTGTCGAACGCCATCAGCGGGTGATCGTGCGGCGGCGGCTCGTCTTCCCAGACATCCAGCCCCGCGCCGGCGATTTTTTTCGCCCGCAGCGCCTCCGCGAGGGCCGCCTCGTCGTGGATGAAGCCGCGCGCCGTGGTGATGAAATAGGCCTCCGGCTTCATCCGCGCGAACTGCGCCGCGCCCATCATTTTCCGGTTCTGTTTGGTCAGCGGGCAATGCACCGACACAAAGTCCGACTGCGCCAGCAACGCGTCGAGTTCAACTTTCTCGGCGCCGCGCGCACGCACCTGCTCGGCGGTCAGGAACGGATCGTAGGCCAGCACACGCATATTGAAAGCCGCCCGGCAGATCGCCGTCAGCCGGCCGCCGACATTGCCGATGCCGAGCACGCCAAGTGTGCGGCCGTTCAACTCGCGGCCGATGTAAGTGGAGCGATCGATCGGCTGACCGCTACGCGCCTGGCGATCGGCCTCAACGATCCGCTTCGACAACGTCAGCATCATCGCCAGCGCGTGCTCGGCGACCGCCTCCTTATTGCCGCCCGATTGATTGACGACCGCGACCCCGGCGTCGGTGCAGGCATCGACATCGATCGTATCATACCCCGCGCCGTTCGACGACGCCGCGATCAGATTCGGCGTGCGCGCGAGCAAGGCGGCATTGACCTGAAAATGCGGCGCGATGATCTGCCGCGACGCGCCGATCTGGTAGACATGCCCCTGCGCGAGGATCGGCACCGCCAACTCGTCCGGACTGTCGTTTTCCAGCTTGTCCAGCTGCACGTCCGGCCGCTTCGCCAGCACCGTCGGATACACCGCCGACGGCAAATATTTCACGTAGAACACGCGTTTCGCATTCGGCGCCATGATGGTTCCCTCCGCTGTTGCCCGGCATGGTAGCATGGCGACCGCACAGGCGAGAAACCCCCATGACGTTGCCGCGTAGCCTCTACGCCGAGACCGCGCGACCCGCGCCGGAAACGCCGCCATTGGACGGCGACCGATCCGTTTCGGTCGCCATCGTGGGCGGCGGTTACACCGGCCTGTCGGCCGCCTTGCACCTCGCCGAACTGGGCGTCGGCGTGGCGGTGCTGGAGGCGCACGAGCCGGGATGGGGCGCTTCGGGCCGCAATGGCGGGCAGGTCAATCCCGGCCTGAAAGCCGATCCGGATCAGGTCGAGGCCGACTTCGGCGCCGATCTGGGCGGGCGCATGGTGGCCCTGTCCGGCAACGCGCCGAACGTCGTGTTCGAACTGATCCAGCGCCACCAGATCGTCTGCGAGGCCTTGCAATCCGGCACCCTGCGCACCGCGTTCCACAAGCGTGCCCTGACCGGGATCCGCCGCACGGCGGAGCAATGGATGCGCCGGAGCGGCATGGTCAGCTTCCACGACCGCGACGTGATCGCCGGGCTGACGGGGACGGATCGCTATCTCGGCGCGATGCTGGACCGGCGGGGCGGGCACCTGAATCCGCTGGGCTACGCGCGGGGCCTGGCGGCGGCGGCGATGCGGGCCGGCGCCGCCGTGCACGGCGGCACGGCGGTGACGCGGATCGGCAAAACCGGCCGGCGCTGGCGCCTGGAAACGCCGACGGGCACCGTCACCGCCGAAAAAATCATCCTCGCCACCAACGGTTACACCGGCGACCTCTGGTCCGGGCTGCGCCGAAGCATCGTGCCGGTTTACTCCGCCATCGCCGCCAGCGAGCCGGCCCAGGACGATGTCATGCCGAGCCGCGCCGCGCTGTATGAAATGGGCAACGTCACCGTGTATTACCGCAAGGATCGCGACAACCGGATCCTGATGGGCGGCCGCGGCGTGCAGCGCGACATCGCCCGGCCGGAGGAATTGCGCCATCTGACCGACTACGCGATCCGCCTGTGGCCGGCGCTGCGCGGCGCGCGGTGGACGCATGGTTGGAGCGGGCAACTCGCGATCACCCCCGACCATTACCCGCATGTCCACGAGCCCGAGGACACCGTCCTGGTCTGTCTCGGCTACAACGGCCGCGGCGTGGCGATGAGCACGGCGATGGGCCCGGAACTGGCGCGCCGGGCGATCGGTGGGCGCGCCGCCGAGATCGCGATGCCGATCACGCGCATCCGGCAAATCCCGTTGCACGGCCTATGGCGATCCGCCGTCCAGGCACGCGTCGTCTACGGCCGGATCCGCGACTTTCTGGGAGTTTGACATCACCCCCTCGTCATGGCGCGGCCCAGCCGGGCCATCTGATCCGGCACCGTGCCGCCACGCCCCGTTCGCGCCGCGTTGGTGCTGACCCGCGCGCCATACCGTGCCGCCCGGCCCTTGGTTATGAAACTATCTGTGTGCATCTGTGGGTATCTGTGTGCATCTGT
>Ga0181536_10003750_pt1 | contig 16412 bp, 11 predicted proteins | sample PEATcosm2014_Bin_41_FD_121105 | JGI IMG/M metagenome (GOLD analysis project Ga0181536, IMG submission 121105) | Peatland microbial communities from MTU Mesocosm Facility, Houghton, MI, USA - PEATcosm2014_Bin17_60_metaG | ecosystem: Environmental > Terrestrial > Soil > Wetlands > Peat | place... | reverse complement strand
GCGGCCGTACAGGTCGGCGATGCGGCCCCAGATGAACGCGCCCAAAATCGCGCCGACGCCGGATGACAACAGAATGATGGCGGACTGCGCGCCGGTCAGTTGCCATGGTTTGATAATGAACGCCAACACGAAGGCGATCAGAAAGTAATCGAAAAACTCCAGCATGTCGCCGATGATCGCGGCGGCGACGATCTTCATCTGGTTGATGGTCAGCGATCGGGCCGCATCGAGGCGCGCGAACATGGGTATTCCTCCGGTCGTTGTTGGCTTGCTTTTATCGCGCCCGGCATGTTTGATCCGAACCATGAGCCGCCCCCATGCAGGCGATTTCGGTGACCGAGGTCAAGGCCCGGCGCGCGAGGAATCGACTCTGAGCAATATTGTAGTAATACCGGAGCCGTACCGATACCGGCGGTTCGCGGTGACCGTTGAACCCGCCCGAATTGCCGTTTCATGGCCGGAGCAAAAACTTCACGCGACAACCCGGGCGCGCCTGGCCCAGGATGGTCTGACCTTATGAGCGGCATCGATATCGCGTTCGGTTTTCTGGCTGGCATCGTCTCGTGCCTGACGCCCGAGGCGCTGCTGCTGTTTCCCCTGGCCCTGGGGGCCGCGGGCGCCGATGGCCGCGCCAGTGTGATCGCGCCGGCCGTGGGTCTGGGACTGTCGCTCGTGCTGACCGGCCTGCTCGCCGGCTCGCTTGGATTGGTGTTCGGTTTCGAAGCGATATGGTTTCGCCGCGTGGTGTGTGTCTTGCTGGTGCTGCAAGGGATCATGCTCATGAGCGCGTCGATGGTCGAGCGGCATCCGTTGCTCACCGGCGGCCTGGGCGGGGTGTTCGAGGCACCAGGCGCGACCTCCGCCGGTGGGGCGTTTCGCCAGTTTCTGCTCGCCCTGTTCGTCGGCGCGAACTGGTGGCGCCCGGCGGTGGGCCCGATCCTGGGAAAGGCGTCGCTGATGGCGGCGGATACCTGGAATTCCGGTCTGGCCCTGGAGGTACTGTTCGCCTTTGGCCTGGGCGCGGCGGTCCCCTGGATCGTGCTTGGCCGGATCGTTCGGTTTGTGTCGCGTCCGTTCGCGGGCGGCGTTATCCACGGAATGGCGGGCAAACGGTTGCTTGGCCTCGCGCTGTTGGTGGTGGCGCTCCTGGGAATCAGTGGGCAGGACATGACCGTGGCGCATTGGCTCGGCGCGTTGTTGCCGGACTGGACGCGGAAGCTCGCGATCACGTTCTGACGCGTTAAGGGCGATGACGCGGGCCCGGTTTGGCGGGGCTGGCGCGGACCCGTCGGGTCCTGCCAGGCTTCGCGGCATGAGGCTCTCTCTTCCCGGCACGACCCAGGCGGGCACGACCGTTTCGATCCACTTCGACGGCCGTCCGGTCGAAGCCCTGGCGGGTGAGACGGTCGCCGCCAGCCTGTCGGCCGCCGGCATCATCGCGTTCCGCCGCACCCTGGGCGGGGCGCCACGCGGTCTGCATTGCGGCATGGGCGCCTGCCACGACTGCGTGGTGACGATCGATGGCCGGATCGGCCAACGCGCCTGCGTGACGACGGTGCGCGCGGGGATGGCGGTCGCGTCCGAGTCGCCAGCCAATATCGTGCCTTTTGCCGGCACGCCGCCGCCCCCCGAGGAACGCGCACCGGACATCCTCGTCGTGGGCGCGGGGCCGGCCGGTCTCGCCGCCGCGATCGCCGCCGCGGAGGCGGGCGCGCACGTCGTGCTGCTGGATGAGCGCAACGCGACCGGTGGCCAATACACCAAGCCGCTGGGTGGCGCGCTGCTTGATGCCAGGCCGGATGCGCGGTTTCGGCAAGGCATGCTGGCCCGGCGGCGCGCTGAGCGGGCGGGCGTGACGATCGAGACCGAAGCGCTCGCCTGGGGCGCGTTCGCGCCGGACGAAATCGCGGTTCTGCTGCGCGGCGCCGCGGTGACGTTTCGCCCGCGCCGCCTGATCCTGGCGACCGGCGCGCATGAGCGGCCGGTGCCGATCCCCGGGTGGACCTTGCCCGGGGTGCTGACCACCGGTGGGTTGCAAACGCTGGTCCGCACCCAATTGGTCTGCCCCGGAGAGCGTGTGCTGCTGGCGGGTACCGGGCCGCTGAACCTGCAGGTGGCCTGCGAGCTGGTCGCGCGCGGGGTGACGCCGGTGGCGGTGCTCGACAGCGCGCCGCCGCCGTGGTCGGCCGCGTGGCGCGACACGGTGCGGATGTTGGCGGCCGCCCCGGACCTGATGGTCGCGGGAATGCGGATGCTGTGGACCCTCCGGCGCGCGGGCGTTCCGGTCCTGTGGTCGACCCGCCTGACGCGTCTGACCGGCGCCGATCGGGTCGCGGCGGCGGTCCTGCCGGACAAGGTTTTGCCGGTCGATATCGTGGCGCTGAACGCCGGGTTCCAGCCGGAGGTTGGTCTCGCCCGGGCGCTGGGTGCGTCGCATCGCTTCGTGGACAGCGGTCTGGGGCATCTGGCGACGGAGACCGATGCGGACGGCCGCACGTCGCTTGGCTCGGTCTTCGCCGTCGGCGACGGCGCGGCTCTGGGCGGTGCGCGCGTGGCGGCGGCGCGCGGGCGGTTGGCCGGTCTGGCAGCTGCCCGCGATCTTGGCCACGCGGCAGCGGAGGACGGCGCGACACGTCAGGCGTCGCGGCGGGCGCTGCGGTTTCAGGACGCGCTCTGGCGGGTGTTTCCGCTGCCGCCGGTGGAGCCCGGTTCGATCGCGGACGAAACGATCGTGTGCCGGTGCGAGGAGGTCACGGCCGGCGCTCTGCGCGCGGAACTGGCGGCGGGCCTGAGGTCTCTGGCGGCGCTGAAGAAGGCGACGCGGGCCGGGATGGGGCGCTGCCAGGGCCGGTTCTGCGCGGCAACGGTCGCGCGGCTGTGTCCCGGTGCCTCCGGGCCGGACGGCTTCGCGGCCCCGCGCGCGCCGGTGCGGCCGGTGCCGGCGGCGCCCCTGATGGCCGAGTCGCCCGAATTCCAGGCCCCGTTGCTGGAGGAGCTGACTCCGCCGCCGCGCGGCGATGGCGCGCCGGGCGAGCGGTTCACCGCCGGGATCGCGGTGGTCGGCGGCGGGATCGCCGGTCTGTGCACGGCGTATTACCTGGCCCAGGGTGGCGCGGATGTGCTGATCGTGGAACGAGATGAAGTGGGGATGGCCGCCAGCACCGCCAACGCGGGCAGCCTGCATGTGCAACTGCTGTCGTATGATTTCACCGACGATACGCCGGAGGACGGCGGACCGGCGGCGCACACCCTGAAGCTGGCGCCGCGGAGCATCGCGTTGTGGAAGGAGATCGGCGCCGCCGTGGGCGAAAGTCTCGGCATTCGCACCGAGGGCGGGCTGATGCTCGCCGAGGACGCGGCGGGGATGGCCTGGCTGCGCCGCAAGTCGGCCATGGAGCGGCGCTGGGGGATCGAAAGTCACGTGCTCGGCGCCAACGAGTTGTTGTCCCTTGCCCCCGCGTTGTCGGAACGGATGGTCGGCGCCGATTTCGTTCCGGCCGAGGGGTATGGCGATCCGTTACGTGGCACGCTGGCGGTGCGCACTCTGGCGTTGCGCCATGGGGCGCGGGTTCTGGCGGGGGCGGAGGTGCGGGCGATCGCCCGTGAGGGATCCCGCTGGATGATCGACACGTCGCGCGGCCGTATCGAGGCCGGCGTGGTCGTCAACGCCACCGGTCCCTGGGCGGCGCGAACCGGACGGATGGTGGGACTGAATTTGCCGGTGACCGGGACGGTGCAACAGGTGATCGTGACGGAGCCGGCGCCGATGCTGACGCGTCATTTGATCGCGGTCGCCAATCGGCATCTGTCGCTGAAACAGCAGGCCAGCGGCGGGTTCCTGGTGGGCGGCGGCTGGTTCGGCGGGTTTGATCCGGCGACCGGCCGGACCAACAACCTGCGGCGGAACATTGCAGGCAACCTTTGGGTGTGTAGCCGCGTGCTGCCCGCGCTGCACGGTTTGACAATGATACGCAGCTGGACCGGAATCAACCCGGCCATCGACCGCGCGCCCATTCTGGGTGAGGCACCGGGCCTGCCCGGATTCTACAATACCGTGACGGCGAATGGTTACACTCTGGGCCCGATTGTCGGGCGCCTCACGGCTGAGGCGATCTTGCATGGGGAGACGATTGACCCGCGCTACCGGGTGGAACGGTTCGGTTAATCGCGACTTTTGACGACCGGTATCAGCAACGTTGATGATTGATACCAGCGCGTTTAGAGCGTGATCGCTTGCCCGTCACGTCATGGCCCGGCTTGGCCGGGCCATGACGTGACGGGCGAGAGTCGGACTTTATGCGGCTGGCGCCAGCCGCGTATTCTCCTGACGTCACCGGGGGCGAGCCATCATCCGCCGGCACCGCGCCTGGCGCCTGAAGCAGAAACCGCGCTGCAAACCCGCGCGGCGCAGCTTCGTCCCATGCGAAACTCCGGGCGTCTGACCGAACTGGACGCGATGCGCGGGATCGCGGCTCTCGCGGTGGTGGTGGCGCACGCGATCTTCAACCTTCCGAACGCGGATGCGCCCATCATCCGGATCATGACCGCGACACCGCTCCGGCCGTTGATCGATGGCCGGCTCGCGGTGATCTTTTTCTTCGTTCTGAGCGGCCTCGTATTGACCCGCAACTTGCTCGCGGGCCCAAGGCCGGCATTCGTCGTCTACGCACTGCGACGCGTGATCCGCCTCGGCCTGCCGGCGGCCGCCGTGGTAGTGCGATCCGCCGGGTCCTATGTCGCCTGGTATGCGCCAGAGGCCGCGCCAAATCCGACCGGGTGGCTCCGTATCGACGGCTAGGGCCAGGTGCCATGGGCGTGGAGCGTCGCGCGGCAAGTTCTGTTGATTGGCGCCGACGGTAATTTCCAGCTCGACCCCGTTTTGTGGACGCTTGTGCATGAACCGCGTTTCTCGTGGCTGTTGCCAATGGTCATTGTGCTCGCGACGAAGTGGGATCCGCGCGGCGGGATGTTGCTGCTGACGGCGGGCAGCGTGCTGTTCGGCCTGCAAATCGGCGATCGGGTCGTGGCCGGTACCCGCCCGGGCAGCGAGATGTTGTCCGCGCTGGCCTATCCCGCGCTGCAGGCAATGGTCTTCTTCTGGATGGTGATGCGCGTCTCGCTACCGCGGGCGATATCTTTGTCGACGGGCGAAAGCGTTGCCGCGCGTTGAAAGTGACTCGGCGGCTGTGCCATCCTGGGAACTGCCTTCGGGGCAGGCTTCAGCGATGGAGGCACCGTCATGCTGGGCAACAACCTGTCAGAAGGGCTGTTGGCAACGCTCTATTTCCTGCCATGCTTCCTGGCCGGCGCGGCTTTGTCTCTGGGCGCGCTCGAGCGGTTCGCGCCAGCACGAAAGAATCGAACTCGTTGCATCGTTGCCGCTGTGGCGCTGCTGTGCTTTGACAATATCCTCGCCACTGTCAGCGCCGCGGTGCTGCTGGTCTTGCTGGCGCGACAGCCAGGCCGGCTGGGAACGTTCCCGCGGTCGACACCGCTTGTGTTTCTCGGCCGGATCTCGTTCAGCCTGTATTTGGTGCATCTGCCGCTGCTGTTCGCGCTCAGCTCCGCGCTGCGCGACGTCCTGCCGGGCGGCGCGATCAACACCGTTTGGATCCTGCTGACGGTGCCTGTGGCATGGGTCCTGTACCGCGTCGTGGAACTCCCGGCCCAGGATCTGGCGCGGCGCGCCGGACGGTTGCCAACCGTCGTAGCCGCGTGAGCCGGCGTCAGACGCACATCCCGAGTTCAGCCGCCTGACGCCGCTCATACCCCCACCGCGTGTCGTCATCGTCGAACAAGCGCCGGCCCGGATCGTGGGCCGTGCGAACCGCGCCGATCAGATCGCGGCGCGGCGTCATTCAAGGTCTCGCTCCAGCGTGTGTCGGCGTTCAGGTCAGCCACACCATCCAGGCGGAGGCCGCGCTGGCGTGGTCCTGCCGTCAGACGGTCACCGGCGGCGCCACCATCCCCGCTTGCGTTCGAGTGGCGGCGCGGACTCCGAGCCGATCACGATGGGCTGGATCACCGGGCCGGAGACGACATCGTTCGCGGGAACCGGCTGCGCTTCCGGCGCGGTCTCCGTCGCCGCGCCGGCGGCCGCTGCTTCGGCTACCGCCGCCGCCTCCGCCTCCCCCATCACTTCGGCATCCACCGGCACTTCGGCGGCCAACGGCGGCTGCGCAGCGGCCGCCCAGGGCAATTCCGCCTGGGCCTCCACCGATCGCGCGCTCGCAGCCTGTTCGGCGGGCGGCGGCGTGGCGACGGCCTCGGCCGGTTGCACCGCCGGAGACCACACCGGTTCGGGAGGCCCGGCCTCGATCGGCACGGTCCTGACCCGTGACACGGGCACCTCAGCCGGGGCCAGTTCAACCGCGGCCACGGCGGCGATGGGCGCTCTCGGTTCAGTCAGTCCCCCCGAGGGGATCGGCGCTTGCGCCATCGGCGCCGGGGATGGCGCGCCGCGTGGCTGCGACCATCGCGGCGCGTGCCGGTCCCGGCGCAGCATGAATGGCCGCGACGGCATGGCCCATGACTCGACCGCTGGCCCGCGATCCGGGCGGCCGGTCGCCGCCAGTTCGGTCGCCAGCATCGGCGGTTCCGAGGCAACGGCCCAGTGTGGCGGGTGCCACCGCGAGCGGCCGGCGGGTCCGCGGCGGGCCGGCGCCGTCCGGATCGCGGGCGTAGCGTTCAGTTCGGCCTGTTCCATGACGTCGAAGATATCGAAGACGTGGCCGCTGCCGAACGGATCGGCCGGTGTCGGGCCGGCATAGACCGGCACCAGGTCCGGTTGCTCGGCGCCCGGCACGCCGAGCGGCGACAACTCGCCCTCGCCCCGGCCGCGGCGGCGCCCGCGGCGGGACCGGCGGCGCGCGGCCTCATCATCCCCCGCCAAGGGCTCGGCGGCGGGCTCCGGCGCGGCCTCCAGTCGTTCAACCGGGGCGGCGGGCTCGAAGGGGAGGTCCGGTCCGGCCGCGGCTTCCGGCATGCGGCCCTCATCCTCGCGCCCGCCACGCCGGCGGCGGCGGCGGCGGCGGCGGCGGCGTTCGGCCTCGCGGCTCTCTTCGGTATCCTCGCCGGTTCCGCTTGCCGCGGCGAGGGCGGCGTCAGCCTCGTCAGCCTCCAGGTCGGAGATCTCCTCCTCTTCCTCGACTTCGGCCGGCTCCGGCGGCGCCGTCACACCCACCATCGGCACACCGACGAGGGGGCCACCCACCACGGCGGAACGCGGCGCGTCCGGAGTGACGAAACGGGGTTCCTCGCCTGGCACCAGCGTACGCAACCGCTCGATGCGGAACCGCGGTGCGATCAATGAATCGTCAGCGGCGATGACCACGCGCATGCCATAGCGCCGCTCGATCTCGTTCAATCGCTCGCGCTTGTGATTGAGGATATACAGCGCGATCGCCACCGCCACGTGCACGATGATCTCGGCCGAGCGGCGCTTGCCCGCCTCCTCCTCGACCCCGCGCAGCACATGCAGCGCGGCGCTTTCGGTGCCGCGGACATGGCCCGTGCCGTTGCAATGCGGGCAGATGATGAGGGTGGTTTCCTCCAGCGACGGCCGCAGCCGCTGCCGGCTCATTTCCATCAGGCCAAAATGGCTGATATGGCCGACCTGGATGCGGGCGCGATCGTCCTTCAGCGCCTCCTTCATCCGGCGTTCCACCATGGCGTTGTGCCGTTTCGACTCCATGTCGATCAGGTCGATGACGATCAGCCCCGCCAGATCGCGCAGCCGCAATTGCCGCGCCACCTCGTCCGCCGCTTCCAGATTGGTGCGCAGCGCGGTTTCTTCGACGTTGCGCTCCCGGGTCGAACGGCCGGAGTTGACGTCGATGGCGACCAGCGCCTCGGTCTGATTGATCACCAGGTAGCCGCCGGAGCGCAACTGTACCGTCGGCTGCAGCATGGCGTCGAGCTGCGCCTCCACCTGGAAGCGGGCGAACAGCGACTGCCCCTCATCCGGCCACTGATGCACCTTGCGGGCGTGCGAGGGCATCAGCATGCGCATGAATTCATGCGCCGCCTTCCATGCCTCCTCGCCGTCGACGGTGATGTCGTCGATGTCGCGCGAGTAGACGTCGCGGATCGCCCGCTTGATCAGGCTGGCCTCTTCATAGATCAGCGCCGGGGCGATCGACTTCAGCGTGTGTTCGCGAATGTCGTCCCAGAGCCGCAACAGATACTCGCAGTCGCGTTTGATCTCCGGCTTCGGCCGTTGCGCGCCGGCGGTGCGAACGATCAGGCCCATCCCCTTGGGGATGTCCAGTTCGACCATGATCTCCTTCAACCGGCGGCGGTCGGCGGCGGAGGTGATCTTCCGGGAAATCCCGCCACCGCGCGGCGAGTTCGGCATCAGCACGGAGAACCGTCCGGCGAGCGACAGATACGTGGTCAGCGCCGCGCCTTTGGTGCCGCGCTCCTCCTTCACCACCTGAACCAGCAGGATCTGGCGGCGATGGATGACTTCCTGGATGTGGTAATTGCGCAGGAACCGCGGCGGGATCCGGCGCTCGGGCCGCTCGTCGCCATTCTCGTCGCCATTCTCGATGTCGGCGTCGCCGCCGACGGTTTCGGGCGGCGCCTCTTCCGGGATCGAACCGAACATGTCGAGATCGTCGCCGGTGTCGGGCTGGTCTTCGTCGGCGAACGCCGGCTCGGGCGCGGTCAGCGCCGGTTCCGGGGTGATCAGGGCCGGCAGCGCGGCGACCGCCCAGGCCTCGGTTGAAGGATGCTCGGTTGAAGGAGGCTCGGCGGGAGGCTGCTCCGCGGCGGGGTATTCGGCGGACGGGTACCCGGCGGACGGCTGCTCCGGCTCGGCGCGTTCGGCGGTGGCCGCCGCGGCGGGCGATGGCGCGCGCTCCGCTTCGTCGGGCACGAGCAGCCTTGGCAGATCCGCGTGCGCCCATGGCTCGGCGCCGAGCAATGCCGGCGGCGCGGCCCGGCTTACCGGCGCGGCCGGCATCTCCACCGCCGCGGCGGTTTGATTCAGCGCGAGTTCGAGATCGTCTTCCTCGTCTTCCAGACGGGCCTGCTCGGCCTGCAGGTCCAGCAGCCGCTGCCGGTCGGCGACCGGGATCTGATAATAGTCCGGATGGATCTCGCTGAAGGCGAGGAACCCGTGCCGGTTGCCGCCATACTCGACGAAGGCGGCCTGCAGGCTGGGTTCCACCCGCACGACCTTGGCGAGGTAGATGTTGCCTTTGAGTTGGCGTTTCGCCGCAGTCTCAATGTCAAAATCTTCGAGGCGATTCCCGTCCAGAACCACGACGCGGGTTTCTTCCGCGTGCGTGGCATCGATCAACATACGCTTGGGCATCAGGGATTGAACTCCGGTGCGCCACCCGTCGCGGCCTGAACTGCCCGCTTCCAGGACCAGACGAGCTGGTACCGGGCGGCAGATTTCGTGGCGAAAGGTGGCTGGCGAGGCTTGCGGAAAAGGCCGGGTCCGCACGGGCAGGACAAAACGCGCGCATGATCGGCCGCGTCCGGGTTCCATCCGGTTGGATGGGTGCCGGCCTCGGCGCTGTTGATCGCGGCGCGCTGTTGGTCATCAGGTCCTGGTGCGCGGACCGCGCGCTCCGGATGGGGCGCGGCCCGGTGAAGAGTCATCGTGCCTCCGTCCAAGGCGGACCGAACTGGCATCTCCCATGTTCCGAACCCGCTGGTTCAGACGGCGCATGGGCGTGCCATGGACGGACGAGTGGCCGAGGCGGCGCGGACCCTCCCCCAACAAACTGTCTTAACGAAATGGTCAGACAACTCAGGGGTCACGCATCCGCCGGTTCAGGCCATGGCGCACCGGCGACCGGCACGCCCGTTCGCATCAACGGGGCAATGCCAGAATGAAGCAAATCGGCCCGCATCGCAATAGTCTCCGTCGCGTCAAGGTGATAAGATGAACCATGATAACCACGACGCGAGTTGGTCGCCGCCTGATACTCCGCCGGTTGGCGGGGGGTGGCGCGGTGTTTTGGACGGCGTTCGCCCAAATAGGCGATGCGACGACCCATGCGGCATCAGCGGGCCGCGCGAATCCACGCCAGGCGCCGCTCATTGTGATCGATCCCGGCCACGGCGGCCATGATCCGGGCGCGACCGGGGTGACCGGCACACTGGAAAAGGACGTGACCCTGGCCAGCGCCCTCGCGCTGAAGGCCTCGCTGGAGGCGGTGGGCCGCTATCGCGTCGAACTGACCCGCGCCAAGGACCAGTACATCGCCCCGGAGGACCGGGCCGACATCGCGCGCGACCTCGGCGCGAACCTGTTCCTGTCGATGCACGCCGATCAATTGTCGGACCCGAACGTGCGCGGCGCCTCGGTCTACACCCTGGCGAAACGCGCCTCGGACCTGGAGACCGCGGCGCTGGCCGACCGGGAAAATGGGCCGGGGTCCGATGACGGTATGCGTATGGACCACGTCGCGCCCGAGGTGTCGGAGATTTTGGCGAGCCTGGCCGCGCGGGAGACCCGCACCGCCTCCGCCCGCATCGCCCGTCAATTGGTGCTGGATTTGCAACGCCGCCTGCCGGTGCTCCCGTCGCCCGAACGGCATGCGAATTTTCTCGTGCTGCGCGCGCCCGACATCCCCAGTGTGTTGATTGAAATGGGCTTTCTGTCCAACCCAGCCGATGAGACGGCGCTGAACGATCCGGATCACCGCGCTGTCATCGCCCGCGCGATGACCCGGGCCGTCGGCGCCTGGTTCGCCGCGCCGGGCGATCACCGGCTGCTCTGAACCGACCCGTCTCGCCAGTTCGGCGCCCACGGGTCAGGCGCCCAAGGGTCAGGCGCCCACGGGTCAGGCGGGGGGATGACGGCGGAGAAAAGCGGTCGGCCAGGGTGGGAACCGCTGATCTCACCGGCACCCTGTTCCATATTTCGTCAAATTCCCATATCTGGGTTTCATGGATGAACCTCTGAGAGCCGGCGAGCGTCTGGCCCCCCCGGCACCGCGGCCCACGCGGGCCACGCCGGAACCACCGCCAGGCAAGAAAAAGCGGCGCCGCCGCCGGCGGACCCATTGGGGCTTCGCGGCTTTGCGCGGCCTGATGGCGGCGCTGGTGGGCCTCGTGCTCGCCGCCGGCGTGGCCGGCGCCGCGGGTACGTATCTGGTCTACCAGCATTTCGCCGCCGACCTGCCGGACGTCGACGGGCTGCGCAATTATCAGCCGCCGGTGATGAGCCGGGTGTTCGCGAACGACGGCAAGCTGCTCGCCGATCTGGCCACCGAACGGCGCATTTTCGTGCCGATCAACGCCATCCCGGACATCGTGCGCCAGGCCTTCGTCTCGGCGGAGGACCGCAATTTCTACAGCCATAAAGGGGTCGATCCGCTGGCGATCCTGCGGGCGGCAGCCACCAACCTGATGCAGCGCGACCGCAACCGGCGCCCGATCGGCGCCTCCACGATCACTCAGCAGGTCGCCAAGAACATGCTGCTGGACAACGAGGTCACCTTCGCCCGCAAGGCCAAGGAAGCCATCCTCGCGTTCCGCATCGAAAAGACGCTGTCGAAGGACCAGATCCTCGAACTCTATCTGAATGAGATCTACCTCGGACTGGGCGCCTATGGCGTCGCGTCCGCGGCGGAGACCTATTTCAACAAGCCGCTCGATCAACTGACCGTGGGCGAGACGGCGTTCCTCGCGGCGCTGCCGAAGGCGCCGAACAACTACAATCCGTTCCGTTACCCGGACGCCGCCCGCGTCCAGCGTGCCCGGGTGCTCGACCGGATGACCGAGGACCGGGTGCTCACGGCTGACGAGGCGGCCCGGGCGAAGCAGGAACCCATCGTTCCCGTCGCCTTCCAACGCCCACAGGTCGTCTCCGACGCCGACTGGTTCGCGGAAGATGTCCGGCGTCAACTGATCGCCCAGTTCGGCCAGGACACCACGACCGAGGGCGGATTATCGGTGCGCACCAGCCTGGACCCAGTCCTGCAGGCCGCCGCGAACAAGGCGTTGCGCGACGGGCTGATCGCCTACGACCACCGATTGGGCGGCTGGCGCGGGCCGGTGACCCACATCGAAGACCCCGCTTTGGAACGCGACTGGCCCGCGCTGCTGGCGAAAGTGCCGCACAAGCCGGGGATGCTGCCGACCTGGCAGCTCGCGGTCGTGCTGAGCACCTCCGACAGCGAGGCCCGGGTCGGCTGGCTATCCGGCCTGGGGGTGCGCGGGGTGACGCCGCGGCCCAACCTCGGCGCGATTCCCATGTCCGACGTCACCTGGGCCCGGCCGTTGCACGGCGACGAGCTCGGCCCGGCGCCCAAACGGATCTCCGATGTGATGCGACCCGGCGACGTCGTGATGGTGGAGCCGCCGCAAACCGCGCCCGCCCCGATCGCTGCTACCCAAAGCGCGGGCACCCAAAGCGGGGCCACCCAGAGCGCGGTAACATTGGCCGGCGGCACCGATAATCCGGCGCGGCCGGTCGCCGCGGATTACGGCGTGAAGCCGGGATCCGGGCTCCCGAAAGTGATCTTGCGGCAAATTCCCAGCGTGCAGGGCGCCCTGATTTGCCTGGATCCGACCACCGGACGCGTGCTCGCGATGGTCGGAGGCTTCAGCTTCGAGCAGAGCCAGTTCAATCGGGCGACCCAGGCGATGCGGCAGCCGGGTTCCAGCGTCAAGCCAATGGTCTACCTGACCGCGCTGGAGGCCGGGATTTCGCCGAACCAGATGATCTCCAACTCGGAGCTAAGCATCCAGGTCGGCAACTCGCTGTGGGAGCCGGAGAACTCCACCGGGACGTTCGGGCCGCCGGTGTCGGTGAAGACGGCGCTGCAGTTTTCCATGAACGTGCCCACGGTCCGCCTGGCGCAGAAAGTCGGCATGGCGGCGATCGCGAAGACCGCGCAGGCATTCCATATGTATGACACCTTGCCGCATGTGCTGTCGGCGGCGCTCGGCTCGGTGGAGACCACCCCGATGCGCGAGCTCGGTGCCTATGCCGGGCTCGCCGTTGGCGGGAAAGAGGTTGTGCCGACCCTGATCGACAGCGTGCAGGACCGCAACGGCCGGATCGTGTGGCGCCCGCATGAGCTGGAATGCCCAAACTGTTCCGACCCTCGGACGCCGCCCACGATCATGGACATGCGGGCCCAGATCGCCGACCCCTACGCCGTCCGGACGCTGATCGACCTGATGGAAAATGTCGTGACCGGAGGCACCGGGCGCGCGGCGGGTGCCGGCTTCAACCGGCCGATCGCCGGCAAGACCGGCACCACGCAGGACTGGGGCGACGCGTGGTTCTCCGGCTTCACACCCGACCTCGTGACGACGGTCTGGATCGGCTACGACAACAATTACTCGCTGGGCCGCCACGAGGAAGGCGGCGTGGTCGCCGCGCCGATCTGGCATCAGTTCATGGCTGAGGCGTTCAAGGGCCGCCCAGTGCTGAACTTCCCGCAGGCCTCAGGGCCCAGGATCGCGTTCGCGCCGCCGGAAAATCGCGTGGCTGAGAGTGTGATCGGCAGCGGCTCGGGGCACCCCGGTCCGCAGGGCACCGGGGCCGGCGGGGTCGACAACAAACTGGGTGGGCTGTATTGACCCGCTCCCCCGCGGCACAAGATACCCCTCATGTCCACCGAATCCGACGCTCTCAACGACCAGATCAGGCAGTCCGTCGCGCTGCTGAGGAGGCATCTTTGACTGGGATGTCGCCGAAGCCCGCCTCGCGGACCTGAACAACCAGTCCGAAGACCCCAAACTGTGGAATGACTCCGCCAAGGCGCAGGCGCTGATGCGGGAGCGGAACATCCTCGCGTCGCGGATGGAGGGGGTGCGCAAGCTGGAGGCCGACGTCTCCGACGCGCTGGAACTGATCGAGCTCGCCGAGGCCGATGGCGACGCGGCGATGGTGGCCGAGGCCACCGCCAGCCTGCGCGCTCTGGCCGAGGAAGCGAAGCGGCGCGAGATCGAAAGCCTGCTGTCCGGCGAGGCCGACGCCAACGACTGCTACATCGAGCTCAACTCCGGCGCCGGTGGCACGGAAGCCCAGGATTGGGCCGAGATGCTGATGCGCATGTACATGCGGTGGGCGGAGAAGCACGGCTACAAAGTGCAGTTGCTGGAAGAGAGCGAGGGCGAACAGGCGGGCATCAAGTCCGCGACGTTGCAGATCAGCGGGCCCAATGCGTATGGCTGGCTGAAGACCGAGGCGGGCGTGCACCGGCTGGTGCGGATCAGTCCGTTCGACTCGAACGCGCGGCGGCAGACCAGCTTCGCCAGCGTCTGGGTGTATCCGGTGGTCGACGACAGTATCGAGATCGAGATCAATCCCGAGGACCTGAAGGTCGATACCTATCGCGCGTCCGGCGCCGGCGGCCAGCACGTGAACAAGACGGAAAGCGCGATCCGCATCACGCACATTCCCTCGGGGATCATCGTCGCCTGCCAAACCGACCGCAGCCAGCACCGCAACCGGGCCAACGCGATGGCGATGCTGAAGGCGCGGATGTACGAGGCCGAGTTGCAGCGGCGTGAAGCGGTGACGGCGGCGCAGGAAGACGCCAAGACCGACATCGGCTGGGGGCATCAGATCCGCAACTACGTTTTGGCGCCGTATCAGTTGGTCAAGGACCTGCGGACCGGGACGGAAACCGGCAATCCGAGCGCCGTGCTCGATGGCGACCTGGATACGTTCATGGCCGCCGCGCTCGCCGCCCGCGCCGGCGCCACACGATCCGAGGCGAGCGCGCAGGCAAGGTAGTGCGAGCCGCCCTTTTCCCCCCGTCATGGCCCGGCTTGACCGGGCCATCCGCATCAACACGATGTCGAGAGTGATGGCCCGGTCGTGCCGGGCCATGACGTGATAGAGGCCAAGGAGGCCCCCCGCATTGCGCCTGCCCATCTTCTACGGCTGGGTCATCGTCGCGGTAACGTTCGTGTCCATGGGCGTCGGCGTGAACGCGCGCACCGCGTTTTCGTTGCTGTTCCCGCCCATTCTCGACGAATTCCACTGGGACCGCGGCGTCACCGCCGGTGCGTTTTCGTTCGGCTTCGTGATCTCCGGCATCCTGAGTCCAACGATCGGCCGCATGATGGATCGTTTCGGCCCGCGCGCCGTGATGGAGCTGGGGACCGTTTCGATGGCGGCGGGATTTCTGCTGGCGCCGCTGACCACCCAGCCCTGGCATTTGTATCTGACCATCGGCGTGCTGGTCGGCGGAGGCAGCGTCTGTCTGGGCTATTCCGGACAATCGTTGTTTTTACCGAACTGGTTCGTCCGCACCCGCGGCCTCGCGATCGGTCTGGCGTTCTCCGGTGTCGGCCTGGGCTCGGTCACGTTGCTGCCGTGGGTGCAATCGTTGATCATCGGCACCGGTTGGCGAAACGCCTGCTGGGCTTTGGGATTGCTGATCCTGATCGTGCTGGCGCCGATCAGTCTTTTGTTGCGCAAGCGGCCCGAGGACATGGGACTTCGGCCCGACGGCGACGCCGCGCCGTCATCCTCCACCCAGGCCCGTCCTTCCAACGTTGTCGATCCCGCCTGGGCTTCCATCGACTGGACGATCCGCCGGGCCGTGCGCACCGCGCGATTCTGGTGGCTGGCACTGGGGTATTTCTGCGCGCTGTATGCGTGGTACGCGGTGCAGGTGCACCAAACAAAATACCTCCAGGAAATTGGGTTCAGCGCGAACCGCTCGGCCTGGGCTTTGGGACTGGTCAGCCTCATGGGCGTGGCGGGACAGATCTCGCTCGGGCATGTGTCCGATCGGATCGGCCGCGAATGGATCTGGGCTATCAGCATGCTGGGGTTCGTGATCTGCTTTCTGGCGTTGATCGTGTTACAGCACGATCAATCGATGGTCTGGCTGTATCTGATGGTCGCCGCGCAAGGCGGGCTTGGTTACGGTCTGACATCGGTCATGGGCGCGATGGTCGCGGAAATATTTCAGGGCCGGCATTTTGGCGGCATCTTCGGCACCGTGATGCTGTCCGCGATGGCGGGCGGCGCGGCCGGACCGTGGCTGACCGGCGTGTTGCACGATGCACTGGGGAATTACACGCTGGCGTTCTGGCTTGGCGCGGGGGTCAGCGTGGTTTCCGCGGTCGCGATCTGGCGGGCGTCGCCGGGGAAGATCAGGGCGGTGGCCGGGAGGATCAGGGCAGCATAAACGCGGCGAGCGCGGCGGGCAGGCGATTTTGTTAATTTGAACCCCGCCGACATCGCGGGCACTGTGCGAAACCAGGGGAATTCACGTGGCTCTCCGGCGCGGCCAACGGCATCGTGGTTGAACCGGTACGGTAATGGCACTGAATCCGAAAGCGCCGGCATCCGGGATAAATCGCGGTAGGGACGCCCATTACTGAGCGCCCCCCGCACAGAACCGTACGGGCGGAATTCCCGCATACGGCTCCCACCTTGGGTGTTTGACGCGGAAGCGCACTGAAGGCCAAGGATG
>Ga0181536_10003737_pt1 | contig 16452 bp, 6 predicted proteins | sample PEATcosm2014_Bin_41_FD_121105 | JGI IMG/M metagenome (GOLD analysis project Ga0181536, IMG submission 121105) | Peatland microbial communities from MTU Mesocosm Facility, Houghton, MI, USA - PEATcosm2014_Bin17_60_metaG | ecosystem: Environmental > Terrestrial > Soil > Wetlands > Peat | place... | reverse complement strand
CTTGCCGCGGACCCCCCACGCCGCCATCTCGCTCGCCTCGCCAGACGTCTTGCCAAGATCCTCGCCGAAACCAGCGAATTCAACCCACCTCAAAAATAGGTAAAGATTAGCCGGATAAGTCCCCTTCTAGTCCATGAGGCATTCGTTCCAACTTGGCCGCGTGGTAATCGCGGCGTTGGCCACTCACTCGAGCAAGAAACCGGACTGACGGCAGCGCTGTCGACGAGGGCAGACCAGAGGCCGTTCTTCAGCCCGCGTCACGCCAGCCGTTGCTTCCGGCATTCTTCGCGGCGGCCGATCTCTTTCTTCATAGCCAACGCCAGCCGCTTCACGACCCTCGTCGGTCAGCTTACCGCGACGCGATGGCACCGAAGCCCACTTTGGTGCTCCTGCCTGGGCCGTTCTCTTCGCCGCCTGGCCGCCATACTACAAACTTGAAACCGAAACCAGTGCGCCTGGTTCAGATCCACGCGATGCCGACCGGATGGGTATCGCCCATTTTCAGGGAGCGGCGGCGTTTCCCATGGACCTACAAAGCATCTTCATCAATCTCGTCCCACCGCGCAGCCTTCTCCTCACTGCGTTCGAGTTCGCCGACGCTGCGAACTCCAGCACTTCAAGCAAACAAGAAGGTGTATTCGCGATCCATGCGAACAGGAAACGAGGCGCCGCAGCTCAGATCCGCGCGATGGCGACTTCACACCCATGTGGTTCAGCGCGGCCCCTTCTCCGGCTCAGCGCGCGAGTTTGCCTGCCGCCTAGGAACGGTAGACCTGATTCGTTCGTCCATCACAGAACTTTCCTTCCATGGCATCCCCACGTCCCGCCCCCTTGCAGGGGGAAAAGTGTAACCCATGTGTCCGGAACGTTCTGTTACCTATGTCTCGGGTCGGTCACATCAAAAAATCAGTCCAACCTATCTCCTGGAACTACGCGAAATGGGAAGCTGGCTCCCGGAAATTGGATTCCGCGGATTTTACCAGAAACCGATTTGGCTTCGTTTCAACAACTTGAATCCGAACACCGTCCATTTTCGGACATGGCCCGATGCTTGCTCGGTCTGAGCCCTCAAAACACCGCTCACTTGGGGACAAGCAAACGATGAAACTTCTCCGTTTTCAGTTGTTTTGGCTGCTGGTCGCCATGGCGACCTTCGTTCACGCGCAGGAGACCGGCTCGATCACCGGTACCGTTAGAGACAACACCGGCGCAGTGGTGCCCGGCGCTGACGTCAATATCACGAGCGAGGCGCAAGGGGTGATCCAAAAGGTCACTACCAACTCGAACGGGGACTTCCTGGTGGCGGGACTTCCATCCGGAACCTACGACCTCACGATCACCGCCAGTGGCTTCAAAAAGTACGCGGCTACCGGAGTGATTCTGCGCGTCGGGCAGAAAGCGCGTGTCGACGCCACTCTGCAAGTAGGCGAAATCTCGACGGAGGTGACCGTAGCGGGCGAAGCTGTGGCCCAGGTGGAAACGCAATCCGCCGAGATCTCCGGAATTATTACCGGCAAGGAGATCAGTCAGATCATCCTGAACGGCCGCAATTTTTCGCAGCTCGTGACGCTGGTGCCGGGTGTCAGCAATCAGACGGGCCTCGATGAAGGCACTGTCGGTATCGCTGGAAACGTGGGAATGAGCATGAACGGGGGCCGCACCGAATACAACAACTGGGAGATGGATGGCGGCGACAACATGGATAACGGCAGCAATAACGGGCTGAATGTCTATCCCAACGTGGATGCCATCGCCGAAGTCAAAGTTCTGACCTCCAATTACGGCGCGCAATATGGGCGCAACAGCTCGGGTACGGTTGAGACGGTAACCAAATCGGGCTCCAAGGAGTTCCATGGCGATCTGTTCGAGTTTGTCCGCAATGACGACTTCAATGCGCGAGGTTTTTTCCAGTCCACAGTTCCCGAGTACAAGAAGAATGACTTCGGGTTCACCGTTGGGGGGCCCCTCTACATTCCTGGCTTTTACAACACAAAGAAAGAGAAAACTTTCTTCTTCTGGTCTGAGGACTGGCGCCGGGAGATCATCCCCGGGCAGACCTTCAACCTTCAGGTCCCCTCGGCCGCCGAACGCGCCGGGAATTTCTCCGATGTATGCCCGGCAGTAGGCTCGGTAGTGAATAAGACCGGATTCCCGGATTGCCCGGTAAATCCGGCAACCGGCTCCTATTTCCCGAACAACACGGTTCCGGTCGATCCCAACGCTGCGGCACTACTGACGTTGATGCCGGCGGCCAACCAGCCCAATAACTACTACAATGCGGCTCCCGCTCAGCCCACGCACTGGCGCGAAGAGTTAGTTCGTATAGATCACAATTTCAGCGATAACGTGCGGATGTTCGGCCACTACATTCACGATTCCTGGAGCACTATTTCGCCCACGCCGCTTTGGGGCAACGGCGCCTCATTCCCCACCGTGGGGACCAATTTCGTCGGCCCTGGCGTCAGTGACGTGGTGGGCATGACGGCCAACATTACTCCCACGCTTTTGAATGAGTTCACTTTCAGCTACACAACCGATCACATTTTCCTGAACGCGATTGGCCCCACCGCGCGGCCAGCGAGCATGACCATGACCGGCCTGTACAACAACGGCTTCGGCGGTCTATTGCCGGCCGTAAGCGTAAGCGGCGGGATCAACTACGATACCGCCGGAGTCCAGCTCGACACCGGATATTTCCCCTGGAACAACGCGAACCCGACTTACACGTACAAGGACCAGTTGACCAAGATCATCGGCGGCCACAATCTGTACTTCGGAGCTTACGTGGTTCTGGCGGAGAAGAACGAGCAGAACAGCCCGTACGTCCAGGGCATCCTGAACTTCGACAACACGTCACCAGTAACCACCGGCAATGCCTTCGCCGATATGCTGACCGGAGAAATCCAGTCTTACACGCAGGCCAATCTGAAAACGAAGTACTACAACCGCTACAAGATTGTTGAGCCTTATCTGCAGGACGATTGGCACATTACCAAGCGGCTCACGCTAAATATGGGCGTGCGCTTGAGTCTGTTTGGAACCTATCGCGAGATACAACATCAAGCGTATAACTTCGATCCGGCGGCCTATCAGGCTTCCGAGGCGCCGCAGATCGATATCACCGGCTCGGTCACTGGTCAAGCGGGCGCCATTATTCCCAATACCGGCAATCCGTATACGGGACTTGTCCAGTGCGGCGTGGGCGGCGTGCCGGCGGGCTGCATGAAAGGCCATTTGTTCAACCCCGCGCCGCGCGTGGGCTTCGCTTTCGATCCGTTCGGTGACGGCAAATCCTCCATTCGCGGCGGCTACGGTCTGTTTTACGAGCACACCAACGGCAACGAAGGCAATACCGAATCGCTCGAAGGGAGCCCGCCGTTGGTGCTCACTGGAACGGAATACGACATCACCGGCTATACCAAGATTGGCGGAGGCGGTGTGCAATTTCCATTGAACGTCAACGCCATTCCCACGGTAGTTCGCTGGCCGTACGTGCAGCAGTGGAACCTAAGCCTCCAGCGCGAGCTGGCCAAGGGCACCATTATCACTGTGGCGTATGTGGGCAGTAAAGGCACGCATCTTTCGTTGCAGACCGACGTCAACCAGCTATACCCGATCACGCCGTCCCAGAATCCATATCTGCCGGGGCAGGCCATGACGCAAGCGGACTGCAGCAATGGGACCGTTAATGGCGTGGTTCCGACGGGGCCGGCCGCCATACAGTTTGGCACCGCCTGTGGCAACAGCCCCGCCCCCTACGTCCCGTACCGCGGCTACGGCACCATCACTGGGCTGTTTCCGCAAGCCAACTCAAACTACAACTCGATGCAGGTGTCCGTGCACCGGCATATCGGCGCACTCAGCTTCGATTTGGCCTACACCTGGAGTCACTCTCTGGATGACTCTTCGGACCGTTACGACGGCAGCTTTGTCAATTCCTACAACTGGGCGCAAACGTACGCCAGCTCGAACTTCGACCAGCGCCAGATCCTGAACATTGGGTACGTTTACGACCTGCCGTTCTTCACCCACACTGGCTTGAGCCATAAAGTGCTGGGCGGGTGGCAGATCTCCGGTCTCACCACCTTCCAGACCGGCACTCCTTTCAGTGTCAGCGACGGTCTTTTCAACTCCGGTGTGGGCAACGGAACTGGCACTGGCGCGTTTCTAGATATGGTCGGCAATCCGAATGCGGTCATGCAGCAAAACGTTACGGGTGTGGTCGGCCCGCTGCTGTTCAATCCGGCCGCCTTCGCCGCGCCGCAAGGGCTGACTTTCGGCAGCGCGCAGCGCAACGCTTTGAACAACCCGCAGCGGACCCAATTCGACATGGGCCTGTTCAAGTATTTCCAGGTTCGGGAGAGCAAGAGCTTTGAATTCCGCGCGGAAGGTTTCAACATCTTCAATCACACGCAATGGAACGGTGTCAACGGCGGCACAAGCTGCTTCGGTGGATCGGACTTCTCGGCCGGGGACCCGAGCTGCCTGGCCAACAACAACTTCCTGCGCCCGAGCGGTGCGCACAACCCGCGCATCTTGCAATTGGGCTTGAAGTTCCTGTTCTAGTCTTCGGCATTTCAGGATCAGACGAGCATCGTCACTGATGCTCGCCTGATCAAAATACTCGGTTCACCGTTCTTGACTGACGTTCCATCCATCCAACCGGATATCCGGCTTGACGGGCACGGCACCAGGGAGCGCATACTTGGCCCTCAAGTTTCGCCGCTCCCGGGGTAACAGAGAGAAAAAGTTATCCTCCCATTGCACCGGCAGGAACTCCTCGCCGTCATGGCCGCTCACAACTCGCAAGTGAATGAAGAATGCCAGGTGCGGACTTGGGTTTTCAACGGAAACCTGGGCTACACCATCGGTTCCTTCGTTTGCATAACTTGCTGAGACTTTGAGCTTGACCGGAGGAAGCTTTTTCAGATCGCTGAAATCCGCAGACGATTTCTCCGGCGTGTAGTATCCATCACCTTTCTCCCAATCCATGACGTCGGGCTTTTGTGAGAGCCAGTAGAAGCTCGACGTAACTTCCTTTCCTGATGCGTCATCGAGGTCAAGCCGGACAAAATACGTTCCAGCCACTAGCGGGATCGCAGGGATGGTAAATGCTCTGGTGACGCTGTCTGAACCAACGCCGACGACGGTACTGTTTGAGTATTGTTCCCGCATGTGCAAATCGTATACTCGGGCGCGGGCTGTCAATCGCTCAAAGCTCTTGTAATAGGCGTTTACGACAACGACGGAATGGTCATCGTATGAATACTGAATATGCAGAGGCTCGCAGGCTTTCTTTGTTCCGAAGTATCCACCGCCGGGGCGAAGATAATAGTCATAAAGGTGCCAGATCACAGAGGGCCAGGCGTTGTTCAGCATCCATTGGATTACTCCTGTCGCATTGTACTTATTCGCCGAATACGCCTCAAACATGGCACGTTCACCCTCATAGGCACTCACTTCCGATTTGAGCGCAAAGTCCTCAAGATTCGCCGACGCACCATATCTCGACTCGAGCGCGTGCGTGTAGACGTCTAGATTCCGTGGCACGTCGCGGCCCGCATGGAAGGTCCAGTAGTCGTCCACCGGCCAGAGATGTTCCGGCGGCAGAAACTTCCGCAGACTGTCGACAGACGGAATCGCGGCCCCCGGGCTTGTTTCTGTATTAAAGCCAAATGCTCCGCCGCGACTACGATCCGTCGACCAGTATATTGGAGGGACGTATTCGTACGGGCCGGTCATCTTAAGGCCGGTCGCACCGGTGAGCGGTGTAGGCGCCTGCGACGCGGAAGACTGATAGGGATTCGGCCAGTCGAGTTCTTTGAGTATCTTGACGTAGGTCTCTTCGACTTTCGGCGGGGGTGGATAGTCGCTGCCGTTGAGCCAGTCGAAAACGGATGGATGGATGCGGAGATGGCGAATCTGGTCGCGCATTGATTCCGCTGAAATACGAAAATCCTCTGGCTTCCAATTGTTCCACTTCTCCCAGTGATCGCAGCAGCACCAGCCCGCCATCACCAGAACTCCCCGGCGGTCACACAGATTCAGGAAATTTTCATCTTCGAGCTTGCCTTCGAGCCGAATCGTGTTCAGGTGCATATCGGCCACATACGCGATCTCGGCCTCCTGCCGCTTCGGAGACACGCGAAGTAGCATGTCGGGAGCCCATCCGGCGCCTCGAATCAGAATCCGCTTTCCATTGATCTTAAAAATCCGTGCTCCGTTTTCGTTCGGTTCTGAGCTAACCTCGCGAATTCCAAAATGCGCTGTCTTGGTGTCTGATATTGCTCCATTGATCTCGAACCACAGCTTGATCTCGTAGAGGTACTGCGAGCCCAGGTTTGCAGGCCACCACACACGCGGATGCTGTATTAACAGTTGTGGATATTCATCCGCCGAAAATCCTGCCACCTTCGTTTCCTTGGCAACCAGTTCCACCTGCTTGGAGAACTTCGTGTCTCCAATCTGTCCGTGAAGCACGCCCCGGACAGACTCGTTGGTTGCGTTCGACAATTCAGCCGTGACCGTGATGCGGGCGGTGTCAAGGGAAGGCGAAAGGAAACGGCTGACGGCGTGGGGCCAGCGAAGCACGACTGGTCCTGTGGTTGTAAGGTACACGTCGCGCCAGAGGCCCATATTTTTATCGGGCGGCGCAGGGTTCCAGTCCACCCAGGTAATCGCAAGGTCGTTCGGTTGAGGAGGGTACACCTGGACGGCAAGGACGTTTGATTTGCCGCGCAGGATGGCGTCGGTAACATCTAACTCGAATTGCCGCCAGGCGCCTGCGATGTCTGTGGATGCCGCGATGGCGCGGCCGTTCAGCCAGACATTCGCCCGGAAGTTAATACCGTCGAAGTGCAGCCACACTCTCTGCCCGGGCGATTGATTGGATAAGTGGAAATCCTTTCGGAACCACCACGAAGACCGAAACGGACTATCCAGCGGCATAGGGACGTTCGAGAAATTGTGTTCGGGATCACTCATGCCGGAATGTGTGGAATAACTTGCGCCGGGTAGTGACGCCAGGTTCATTCCGAAGTAAGGGTCGGGATAGACCTTGTTGTCCGCGAGCGCTGCCAGCACCGTTGTGGGCACCGAAGTCGCGTACCATCCCTCAGGTGTGAACACAGTTGTGGAGATCCGGGCGCCGCTCTCGCCGACTTTGTCTGAGGATTGGAGGCGCCATCCTTCGTGCAGCGGGACGAAAGCAAAGGCCCGCGAATCGTCCGATAGCGCAGGCATCGCGAGCGGACAACTCAGTGCCCAGAGGAGTAAAGTTCCCGCCGCCACTTTAGTGCGAGCCACCAGAACCGGCATCGCACCATCATAATCGGCCAGGACTCAGTGACGGGGATTGCTTTCTAACCCAAAGCCCGAGATCGCGCCAACACCCCGCTATTCCTTCTTCTTGAGCTCGCTGTCATGCTCGGTGATGAAGGTTTTGATGTCCTCGGCCATAGACAGCAGTTTTCCCCATTGCTCCTTATAGAGAGTGACCGGGAATCTGCCGAGACCGTACACCGAGACGGCGCCTTTCTCACTGACCTTCAGGAACGCAGCCCCAGATCGTCCCCGTTGTTTCAGTGCTGCGTTTTCAGCCTTCAAACGCTCGAGTTCTGCTTTCAGATCTTGATCGCTCATGCGTGCTCCCGGAATGATGCCTTCTAGATGTGACTTGAAACACAATGTTACCGCCGAAGGCAGCCGGTGATGTAAAGTGAAGATCCTGCCCACGCCATCGGGCCAGCCTTGTTCGCCCGAAGAGCGGATGGGCGGTGTCAAGGAGGCAATCATGGTAGCGGGCATCGAATGCCGCGTTCTTGGAATCTGTTTTAGCGTATTCGTTTGGCTGGCAGGCGCGGCAAGCGCGCAAAATATCGTGGTGGATGCCGCACCATCTCATGCGGTGAATTCATTCAGCCCCTTCCGGGCACTTGGCGGGGCGATTGACCGTTTGGGTGTGAACGGCGGAAAAACCAAGGAGCAGAACGAGAAGAACACTGAGAAACTGTTGACCGATCCGGTGCTCAAGGAGCTTCTGGGCGCGGGTTGGGGAACCGTGACCTATCGTCAGAATACGGAACTGATGATCGAGGCATGGCACTGGAACGCGCGGGGTACCTGGAGCAATGCGGCTAAGCAGGAAGGCTATTTCACCGGCAGCGCCGAGCCCACCGATGAGAAGATTCTCCACTCCTGGGCGTACCCGCTTCCGCATCGTGGCGCCACTATGGGAGATGGTAACGGCTGGTCCCGCCTGACCGATGGCGATCTGAAATCCTACTGGAAGAGTAACCCGTACTTGACCAAAGCCTACACCGGTGAGGACGACTCACTGCATCCGCAGTGGGTCATGATCGACCTGGGCGCCAAGGTGGACGTCAATGCCATCAAGATTGCCTGGGCCGACCCCTATGCCAAGCGATACTACGTGCAGTTCTGGACCGGCGAGTTGGAGCCGTTCTATGAAGGGATCAACAAGGGCGCTTGGCAGACCTTTCCCATGGGCACCATCACCGATGGCCACGGTGGGACTCCCACGTTGAAGCTGGTGAACTGGAAAATTCCGGTGCGATACCTGCGCATCTGGATGACGGAATCATCCAACACCTGCGACACGCACGGTGCTGAGGACCAACGCAATTGTGTGGGATACGCGATCAACGAGCTCTATATCGGGACCGTGTCGGCCGGCGGCCAGTTCACCGATGTCGTCAAACACCTGCCGAGCCGGAAACAGACCATTACCTGGCCTTCTTCGGTGGATCCGTGGCACGCTGCTTCGGATTTGGACTACGGCAGAGGGGACCAAATCGGATTCGATTTCTTCTTCCATTGCGGCGTAACGCGCGGTCTTCCCGCCATGATCCCGATCGCGATTCTCTACGCAATACCGGAAGATGCGGCCAACGAAATCGCGTACCTATACAAACGGGGCTATCCAATCTCACATATCGAGATGGGAGAGGAGGCGGATGGGCAGCGCGTGCTACCGGAGGACTATGCCACGCTGTACATCCAGTTCGCCAACGCCATTCACAAGCTGGTTCCTGACGCGCCCTTGGGCGGGCCGGCTTTCGAGGGAACGCCCGGCGATGTGGATTCCTGGGCTGATGCCAACGGAAGGGTCTCGTTCCTGGGCCGGTTCGTGGATTATCTGAGGGCGCACGGCCACCTACAGGATTTCACATTCTTCTCGTTCGAGCACTATCCCTGCATGGGCGGAAAACCCTGCGCCGACTGGAGTTCCCTCTACTGGGAGCCCGACTACGTGAACCACGTGATTCAAGCCTGGAAAGACAACGGTCTGCCGCCGAACGTTCCATTCTTTATGACGGAGGGTAACGACCTCGGCGAGGGCGGAATAGGCACCGTCAAGAGTGGACTCTGGCTGGCAGACTACGTCGGCTCGATGATGACGGCCGGCGCCGGTGGAACTTACTATTTCCACTACATCGCAACCGAAGGCAGAGGCGGAGGCGGCTTTCTCCCAATCGACCAGAATGGCCACGTGAAGACTTACACCCCTCAGTACCTGGCGACGCAGATGATTACGAAGGAATGGGTCCAGCCCGTCGATGCCCTTCACAACCTCTTCAAAGTCTCCAGCGACATCAAAGACAAGGCCGGCAACACCCTGGTGACGGCTTACGCCGTTGAGCGGCCCGACGGGATGTGGTCCGTGATGTTGATTAACAAGGACCATGACAACGACCATTCCGTCAAGGTGGCGTTTGCCGGTCCGGTTGCGCAGCAGAATCGCTCCTTCTCAGGCAATGTGGAGCGCGTGGTGTTGGGTCCGGCCGAATACCAGTGGCACGCCGATCCCGTTCCCGCCGGTCAAGCGCCTCCTCAGGGTAGGTACCGCGGCTGGGGTAGTGGGCACGCAGATCCGGATGGCCCGCCATCCAAATCGACCGTCGCGGCAGCAGGCTCAGAAACGCTCTACCAGCTTCCTAAGGCATCCATCATCGTTCTGCGCGGGAAGCTCACGAACTAACGAGTCTCAGCGCTGCTGTCTCGTGTGATACATTTTCAGTTGCGGCATCGAGGCGCTCATGATTGCAAGTCTTAAAGCAAAGAGCGCGCTAGCAGTCGCGCTCTGGATGCTGCCAGGTGTTGCCTGGAGCCAAGAGAACCGCCTGAGCAGCGGGATCGATTCCCGGCAAATGGCGGTACTGCCCGGCAGCGTACATCCGCTCGCTCAGGCGAAGTATGACCTGGGACCGGCCGATCCATCGCAGGCCTTGCGCCCGATTACGCTGGTGCTGAAGCGTTCACCAGCGCAGCAGGCAGCACTGGCGAAGCTCCTGCAAGACCAGCAGGATCCTAATTCCAAAGACTATCATCAGTGGCTGACGCCTCAGCAATTCGGCGAGCGGTTCGGATTCAGTCCCGCCGATATCGCCGCGGTCTCCACTTGGCTGAAGTCACAAGGCTTCACTGTCGTCGATGTGCCGTTTAGCCGTAACATGATCGTTTTCAGCGGAGCGATCCAGACGGTGCAGACGGCGTTGCGAACCACTGTCCACCGTTATCTTGTGGATGGCGAGAGCCACATCGCGAACTCCGGCCCGGTTTCGCTGCCCGCGGCTCTGGCGCCGCTGGTGTTGGCGGTTAACGGTTTGGACGACTTTCAACCAAAAGCAGCCGTCCGCCCGCTGGGCAAGAAAACGCCGGCCAAGCCCGCGTACACCAACCCAGCCAACGGCTCACACAACTTGGCGCCAGCGGATTTTGCCGTGATCTACGACATTCTCCCGGCATATCAGGAGGGATTCACCGGGTCCGGGCAACAGATCGCCGTCATCGGCCGTTGCGCAATCGGGCTTAGCGACGTGCAAACGTTTCGCGCCACGTTCAGTCTTCCGCAGAACAATCCGCAGCTCATCCTGGCCTCGGGAAGCCCCGATCCGGGACCGAACGGTGTCGAGAGCGGTGACTGCGACGAGGCATACCTGGACGTGGAGTGGGCGGGCGGCGTGGCCAGCGGGGCAACCATCGACTTCATTTACGCCACCGACGTCTTCTATGCGGCACAGTACGCCATCACGCAGAACAAAGCATCAATTCTGATGACGAGCTTCGGGGGCTGCGAGCAGAACACGGCATCGAGCGGCGTCTCGGCGGCGCTCGAATCGCTGGCACAGCAGGCGAATGCGCAGGGCATCACGTGGATTGCGTCGTCCGGCGATTCCGGCGCGGCTGCCTGCGATGAGGCGTTCAGTCCCACTGGCAACGAGGCCAGCAATGGTTTGGCCGTGAATTTCCCTGCCAGTATTCCGGAGGTGACCGCCGTCGGAGGGACGGAATTCAACGACCCTTCCGGGAACTTCTGGAATTCCGTCAATGGCAGCGGGGGTGTCTCAGCCCTGTTGTACATCCCCGAGGTGGCCTGGAATGAGACCGCATCTAGTTACGGGCTCGCCGCATCGGGCGGCGGCCTCAGCGTTTTGTATTCCAATCCCACGTGGCAGATTGGCCCGGGAGTTCCCCGTTCGCAGAACCGCGCCGTTCCCGATCTGGCGATGGCGGCGGCCGAGCATGACGGCTACTTGATTTTCGAAAATGCCGAAGAGTACATCGAATCCGGCACCTCGGCGGCCAGTGCATCCTTCGCCAGCATCCTGGCGATCCTGAATCAATACGAGATAGCGAAGGGTTTTCAGTCCCAGCCGGGGCAAGGCAACATCAACCCCAATCTGTACCGGCTCGCGCAAAGCGCGCCTTCGGCGTTCCACGACATCACGACCGGAAACAATATTGTGCCTTGCGTTTCGGGAACCCCCGACTGCACCACGGGATCCTTCGGTTTCAGTGCCGGGCCCGGCTACGACCTGGTGACTGGGCTGGGCTCGGTCGACGCGAACATTTTGATTTCGCATTGGGCCAACCAGTCGATGAACACAACGACGACTCTGTCAGCCAACCCGGCCAGCTTTCCATTGAGCGGTAGCGTGCAACTCACGGCGACGGTAAGCACGGCAGCCGGTTCCAAGATTCCCACCGGCACCGTTTCTTTTCAGGTTGGGAGTGTGCCGCTCGGCTCGGTTACGTTAGCAGCCAGCGGGCTTTCGGCCACGGCGGTTCTGACGGCTTTTGGCAGCCAGTTTGCCGCCGGCGGAAACACAGTCACCGCGAGCTACGGAGGTGGACCCGGAATGAATGGCTCCTCCGGCACAACAGCGGTAACCGTGACACAGCCGGCCAACATGACAGCGATCATCCCATCGTCCTTTCCGGATCCTGTCTACCAGCAACCGGCGGACGCTGATGGCTATACGTTCTTCTTCACGCTGACGCTTTCCGAGGTGAACGGCGTTGGCACCTCGCTGACCAAGTTCACGTTTGATGGCTCGGATTATAGTTCGCAGATCGCGGACTTCTTCGAGGCCACCACGATAGCGCCGCACGGGTCGCTGTCAGCCGTGCTGCGGGCCAGAAATTTCACGCTTCCCACTGACGCCGTTTTTCAGTTCGGCGGAATCGATGCGAACGGGAGCCCATGGACGCAGCAGTTTTCGGTTCCTCTTTATGGCCCGCAGATTACCGCGGTGATGTCGCTTGCCAGTCTGCCTGCGACAGTCCAGCAAAACCCGAGCGCCAGTTCCAACTGCCAGTGGTACCAGAATCTCGTGGTGCAAGAGTCGAACGGGCACAATGTGCAACTCCAGCATTTGCTCACCGCCGGCTCCGACCTTAGCAGCCAGATTCAACAGTACTTCGGGTCCACCATGCTACCGGCGTACGGTGATCTCGTGGCCGATATTTGCTGGACCGGAATTACGGCGCCTTCTAACAACAATTTTGAAGTGGACGGCACTGACGACACGGGCCAACCGGTCACGGCAACCACGTCCGTACTCTTCGACGTTCCCTCGACCTCTGGGAGTGTTCTCGCCGTCGGGACCAGCAGTCTCACGCTGTCCGTGCCTGACGCCTCCCATAGCACTTCGGCGCAGATCCAGGTGAACGTCGCAAAAGGACAGCAGTGGGTCGCTACCATTCTTCCCGCCAATCAGACCACACGTTGGTTAGCTGTCTCCCCAGTTTCAGGTGTTGGCCCGGGCACGATAAACATCGTTGCTTCCGGCTCGCCAAACGATGCTGCGAGTCTGGCCAACGGCGCTTACTCGGCCATGATCTCGATCCAATCGGCGAATTCGCGGCCCCAATTTGTCAACATCCCGGTGACTTTCACCGTTTCCTCTTCCGGCTTGACGCTGCAGCAGGTTTTTCCCCACATAGCCTCAGACAACGAGTGGCACACCGATATCTTCGTGCTGAATACCAGCAGTACGCCGGCAACCTTCAGTCTCGTTTTCCACACCGATAGCGGGGCTCCTCTGCTTTTGGACGGAAATCCCCAGATCAACAACGTGACGCTTCCAGCCAATGGCACCACGTTCTTCCGGACATCGCCAATCTCGACGGCCAACGATGGCTGGGCGGAGCTTGATTCCAACGCGCCGCTATCCGGCGTGGTTGTGTTCGGCCGGGAACCCGGAGATGGCAGCTATTACGAGGCGTCGGTACCTCTCAGTGCGCCCTATTCATCGTTCACCGTGCCGTTCGACGAAACAGAATCTCCGCTGGAATCTCCGCAGGGCACACCGCTCCCGTTCATAGACGGATTTGCCGTCACGAATACGGACCCCGTCAACCCGACACGAATCTCCTGTACGGCATACGACAGCATTGGCAACGTCCTGAGCTCGGCGTTGCAGGTTGGGCCGCTGAACGCTCTCGAGCACACCGAGTTTCTCATCGATCAGCAGTTTGGACCTTCGCTCGAAGGGCAGCAGGGCACGCTATCTTGTCAAGCCGACACGCTGGTGGCTGCCGTGGAGCTTCGCGCCATTTCGTCCTCTCCGGCCGTCAGTTCGCTGCCCGTGATGCCAAGCTCGACGACGCCGGTGTCGAGCAATTCCGGGACCCTGATTTTTCCTCACATCGCCTCCGACAGCCAATGGCACACGGATATCTTCGTGATGAATCCCGGCCGCACGCCAGCAACTTTCAGTCTCGTTTTCCACACCGACAATCAGTCTGGCCTGACTCTCGTTGGTAGTCCCGAAACCTTTAACGTGGCGCTTCCGGCCAACGGGCTTGCGTTCTTCCGCACGTCTCCCACATCGACTTCCAACGACGGCTGGGCGGAAGTGGATTCCACCACACCTTTGTCCGGAGTGGTCGTATACGGCCGGCATGGCGATGATGGCAGGTATTACGAGGCGTCCGCGTCGCTCAGTTACCCTTACGCGGGTTTCACGGTGCCATTTGATGAAACGCTATCCCCGCTGGCCTCGCCGTTCGTCGACGGCTTTGCCGTAACCAATGCGAACTCCAGCGCAGCAGCGCAAATCGCCTGCACCGCCTACGGTAGCAGTGGCGGTCTCCTCGGCTCGGGGTTCCCGATGGGGCCGTTGGGTCCGTGGCACCATACCGAGTTTCTCGTCGACCAGCAGTTCGGCACCGTGCTGGCCGGGAAGCGCGGCACGCTGGCATGCCAATCCAGCACGCCAGTTGGCGCCGTGGAACTCCGCGCCATTTCGTCGTCTCCCGCCGTTAGTTCCATGCCGGTCATCCCCAGCGCTGCGGCAAGCGCGGCGGCCAGTTCGCGTCCGGCCACCGTGCAGAAACAGGCGTTGCCCGTTACCGATCACCCTGCTCTGGCGCGCCAAACCCCGCACCTGGCTGCCAATTAGGCTAGCAGGCGGTCGAAATCAAGCTGGATGCTGCCGGCTTGTTATCGAGACCCGATTGAAACACCGCGGTGAAGTGGAACACGCTGCCTTCTCCCATCTTGCTGTCCACCCAGATGCGGCCGCCCATCATGTCTACGAGTCTGGCCGAAATGGTCAAGCCCAAGCCGGTACCGCCATATATTCGCGTCGTAGAGGAATCCACCTGGCGAAATGCTTCAAAGATCAAGTCCACTTTGTCGGATGGAATTCCCACGCCGGTGTCGGAGACTGTGAAATGCAACTCCACCGAGCTCTCCCGGCGAGTCTCCAGCGTAGCCGCCACCTCGATCGATCCAGCGCTCGTGAATTTGATGGCGTTGTTCAGCAGGTTTAGCAGGACCTGGCCGAGCCGGAGAGGATCTCCCACCAGCTTATCCGGCACCACGGGCGCCACGTCGAACCTGACACGGAGGCCCTTTTGTTCGGCATTAACAGCCAGCGTGGAGACGGCATACTGCACGCACTGGCGAATCGAGAATTCGATGGCGTCTAATTCGAAGCGGCCCGCCTCGATCTTTGACAGGTCCAGCAGATCATTCAGCAGCACCCGCAGGGCTTCGCCGGATCGCTTGACGTCCATCAGATATTCGCGTTGCTCCTCGGAGAGCTCGGTGTCCAGAACCAGGTCCGTCATGCCGAGAACCCCGTTCATCGGCGTCCGGATTTCGTGGCTCATGTTGGCGAGGAACTGGCTTTTCGCGAGGTTGGCGGATTCCGCGGCCGCCTTGGCGTTCTCCAACTCCTGCGCTGCCCGTCTCTGTTCTGTTATGTCGCGAAATCCCCACACTCGCCCGACACGCTTGCCTTTGACCCGCTGTAGTTCGCAATGCCGCTCCAAGATCCTTCCGTCTTTTAACTCAAGTACGTCCTCGAACGGTCCATCGGGACCCGCATACACCTGCTGAACTTTGGCTATGAATGCCTCCGGGTCTCGGAGTTGTGGTGCCACAAACTCAACAGCGGCGCAGGCGTCTCCGGATTCGAGAATGGACTCGGGAATGCCCCACATGGTGCGAAATTTGTCGTTGTACGTCACGATCTTCCTTGCGGAATCCACCACCAGGATCCCATCGGCGGTTGACTCCAGAGTGGCGCGAACAGTCTCCGTTCGCTCGTCCACCTTTCTACGCAAGGAGGCCACCCACAGCGCATTCACGAAAATCGCGCCAGCCAGAATTACCAGCAGCCAGCCAATCCATCTAGCCGTCCACCAGGAAGGCCGCTCCACAACGACGATGTCTCCGGGAGAGCGGAGCAGCACGCGGAATTTTATTGGCTTGTGGTGCTCGTCGGTTTCAATCGACCAGACGCCCGTCGTCTCGACCCGGTTCCCGATTGGTACAGCGTGCACCACGCTGCCCCCGGCATTTTTTTCCAGTTGTGCGGTATAGGTGAAGCTTCCCAACTGCATCGTCAAGACAAGATTTTCGTCCCGGGTCGACTGGTCGATCAGCATGCCCTGAATCTTCACCAGCTCCGCATCCTGATCGGCGCCGAGACTGGTGGCATGTGTCAAGTCGATGGGCGCTGGCAGTGGGGCGCGCCCCAGCTTTCTAAACGCACCGTCCTCCAGCATGGGTGCGCAGCATCCAGCCGCAGGGAATCCGATGGCATCCACGCGGTCGCCGAGCCGGAGGTCTTGCGCGTTGCGACCGTCCACCACGACTCCCGCGTAGTCGTCCTGGAGGAAGAAGAACCGGCCATG
>Ga0181536_10003731_pt1 | contig 16476 bp, 9 predicted proteins | sample PEATcosm2014_Bin_41_FD_121105 | JGI IMG/M metagenome (GOLD analysis project Ga0181536, IMG submission 121105) | Peatland microbial communities from MTU Mesocosm Facility, Houghton, MI, USA - PEATcosm2014_Bin17_60_metaG | ecosystem: Environmental > Terrestrial > Soil > Wetlands > Peat | place... | reverse complement strand
TGGTATCGAGGTGGCAGGCGTGGCAGCCTCGATTGGAGTCTCTTATCTCTTTCACCGCAGCGGTCACCACAAGCTGGAGCGCTGGGTTTCCATCGTTCACATCGGAGCGGGGGTTGGGGGTTCAGCCTGGAACTACACTTTGAAACCATCGCCGCCGCCCAGTGCTCCCCATTAGCCAGCCGCTGCGCTTTTTTCCTCCGGCTAACTTCCACGCCATCGGGTGCGAGTGGAGCGCAAGCGGGCGTGCTGCGACTGCCCGGAGGTAGGGATTGTCCGACCCAGCGTCGCGTCAAAGTCCTTGAAAGGTAACATCCCAAGGCGGGTCTGCCGGCTGCTTTGCGGAAAGGCTTCGCCTTTCCGAGGGCTTCCGCCCTGACTAACCCCCTCGGCTCGGCTGGAAGGCTAGCCTTCCAGCCGAGCCGAGGGGAAGAAGGGGGCTGTCTTCGCCGGAAAGCCAGAGGCTTTCCGCACAGCAGGCGGCAGAGCCGCTTCTTCCGCGACTTTGACGCGACCCTGTGTCCGACCGAGTGTCTCTTGACAACTTGGTCACCTCCCTGTAATGTCACGGACGGAAGAGAGGTACCGGTCAGTAACAAAATACGGTTCCGCTTCCTTGGGTAGTCTGTCGTGCGGGCCGTGCCCCTTCCCCCGAAGGCCCGCGGCCCTGCCTTCCGCAGGAATTCATCAAGCGAGGCCTGCCATGTCTCTTGATCGCCTGTTTTCAATCTCTTCATTGGCAATGTTGATTGTTCTGGGTGTGGCTGCATACCACCCGGTTACGGTTAGCGCCAGCGTAGGATTCCAATCCATCTCGCCCGAAGAACTGAAGATGACGAGCGAGCCGCAGGCGCCAGGAGCGCCTGCGATCATACTATTCCGCCAGGTGGACCGGGACGACAACTTTCGAATGCCCCACGAAGACAATTACTTCCGGATCAAGATCCTGACGGAAGAGGGACGCAAATATGCCGACGTAGAGATCCCGTATTTCAAGGAAAGTGGAAACACTGGACCTATCAGGGCGCGGACGATAAGGCCCGACGGCACGATCGTCAATTTCGACGGAAAGGTTTTCACAAAGACCATCGTCAAGGCGAAGGGATGGAAGTATCTGGCGAAAACCTTCACGCTCCCTGACGTTCAGGTGGGAAGCATCATCGAGTACTACTACACCGAGGACTTAAGAGAGAATTACCTATTTGATTCGCACTGGATCCTTAGCCATGAGCTATTCACAAAAAGCGCCAAGTTTTCGCTGAAACCTTACCAAAGCGACTCTATGCATACGCCGTTTCACCTCCGCTGGACCTGGCAGGGCTTGCTACCCGGTACACCCGCGCCCAAAGCAGGACCCGACCACATTGTCCGGCTGGAGACAAACAATATTCCTGCCTTCCAGACGGAAGACTTTATGCCGCCGGAGAACGAGCTGAAATCGCGCGTGGACTTTATCTACAGCGAAGAGATCCCCGTAATGGAAGTAGACAAGTTCTGGATCCAGACAGGGAAAAAGCTGAACAGCCAATTGGAAAGCTTTGTCGGGAAGCGCAAGGCCATGGAGCGGGCCGTCGCGGAAATTGTTGCGCCGAATGACTCGCCGGAAGTGAAGCTTCGAAAGATCTATGCACGCGTGCAGCAGATGCGCAACACTTCTTACGAAGTGCGGAAGACGGAGCAGGAAGAGAAGCGCGAGAAAGAGAAGGGTGCCGGCAGCGTCGAAGATGTGTGGAAATCCGGCTATGGTAGTGGTGTTCAGCTTACTTGGCTTTATCTCGCTCTTGTCCGGGCTGCGGGATTCGAAGCCTACGGCGTATGGGCTTCGGACCGCGGCAATTACTTTTTCAGCCCCGTGCGGTTGGATCGCAGCAGGTTGGACGCCAATGTAGTCCTGGTCAAGCTCAACGGCAAGGATGTCTATTCCGATCCAGGAGCGGCATTCACACCGTTCGGGTTGTTGCCCTGGGCGGAGACGGGTGTCCAGGGGTTGCGGTTGGATAAGGACGGCGGAACTTGGGTCACGACAGCACTTCCGGAGAGTTCGGCGTCACGGATCGAGCGCAGTGCGAGCTTGAAGCTGTCAGACACAGGGGATCTGGAAGGAAAGCTGAGGGTCACCTTCACCGGGCTGGAAGCCATGCGGCGCCGGGTTGACGAGCGAAACGTGGATGAAGTGGAGCGAAAGCAATTCCTCGAGGGCCAAGTGAAGGAGTTCATCCCGGCGGCCAGCGAGGTCGAGTTGGTGAATAAACCAGAGTGGACCGGTTCCGCATCGGCCTTGGTGGCGGAGTTTAACCTGAAAGTTCCCGGCTGGGCGTCGGGGGCGGGACACCGAGCGCTTGTTCCGGTCGGGCTCTTTGGTGCATCTGAGAAGCACTTGTTCGATCACGCCACTCGCGTGCATCCGATCTATTTTGAGTTTCCGTCGCAGAAAGTAGATGACGTGACCATCGAGATCCCGCCGGGCTGGCGAGTGACCAGCCTGCCACCAGGGCAAAGCCAACCTGCCCACATTGTCGAGTACACTTTGAAAGTGGAGAACGACAAAGGCAGGCTGCACTTGGCGCGGATGTTAAACGTGGATATGCTTCTATTGGAGACAAAGTACTACACCGCGCTTCGGAACTTTTTCCAGGTGGTGAAAACAGCAGATGAGGAACAGATTGTCTTGCAACCGGGTACGGCGACCGCAGGCAAGTAATCGACAAACACCCCTGGTTCTTCTTTCGGTCGCGATTGGCGCCTTGGCGTGCGCACTGGGGGCCGCAAGGGGCGGTGATGCACCCCAATGGATGCACGCGCTGGTCAACGCGCCGCTGCCCGCCCATGATGAGAAGACGGACGCCGTACTGCTGTACTCGGAGACCGCAGTCACCGTCCTTCCCGACCACAAAATCAAAACCCTGGTCCGAGAGGCTTACAAGATTCTGCGGCCCAGCGGCCGCGACTACGGCATCGTCGCAGTTCCCTTCAACCCACGCAGGAAGATCACGAGCCTGCACGGTTGGTGCATCCCGGCGCAGGGTAAAGACTACGAAGTGAAGGACAAGGAGGCGACGGAAGTCTCTTTGCCGAAGATCGAGGGGAGCGAATTGATCTCGGATGTGAAGGACAAACTCCTCCGCATTCCCGCGCCAGATCCTGGGAACATCGTCGGCTACGAGTACGAGGTCCAGGAGCAGCCGCTGGCTTTGCAGGACGTATGGGACTTCCAGGGGGAGAGCCCGGTGCGGGAAAGCCATTACTCCCTACAGATCCCACCCGGCTGGGAGTACAAAGCCTCCTGGGTCAACTATCCGGAAGTAATGCCAACCCAGGCCGGAAGCAGTCAGTGGCAGTGGGTCGTGAGTGATGTTAAGGCGATCCGGAGAGAAGACGACATGCCGCCGCTGAGGGGAGTCGCGGGACAGATGATCGTGACCTTCTTTCCGCCAGGTGGCCCAGCCGCCGATGAATTCGCAACCTGGCGAGAGATGGGGAATTGGTACCAGAACCTGACGAGCCGGAGGCGCGACGCCTCCGCGGAGATTAAACAGAAAGTGACCGCGCTGACCGCTTCGGCGGCCACGCCCCTCGACAAGATGAGGGCACTCGCGCAATTCGTTCAGCACGACATCCGCTACGTGGCGATCAAATTGGGAATCGGTGGGTGGCAGCCGCATCCGGCCGCGGATGTGTTCGTTAACCGCTACGGGGACTGCAAGGACAAGGCCACGCTGATGAGCTCGATGCTGCGTGAAATTGGCGTGGACTCTTACTACGTGGTGATCAATATGGAGCGCGGATCGGTTACGCCCGCCACGCCGGCGCATCTCTCATTTAACCACGCCATTATTGCCATTAAGTTGCCGGAGGGCGTGACGGACCCATCGCTGATCGCCACGATGCAGCATCCCAGGCTGGGAAGACTCCTGTTCTTCGATCCAACCAACGAATTGACGCCGTTTGGCCAGATTGGAGGATATTTGCAGGCCAATTACGGCTTGCTGGTGACCCCGGACGGCGGCGAACTGGTGGAACTGCCCCAGCAGCCATCCAGGATGAACAGCATCCAGCGCACCGCCAGGCTGACTCTTGACGCGCAGGGCACATTGAAGGGTAGCGTCGAAGAGGTGCGTGTCGGTGACCGGGCCTGGTTACAACGGTGGACGTTGACCAGGGTAACGAAGGACACCGACAGGATCAAGCCTATCGAGAGTCTGCTGGCCGATTCGATATCGATTTTTCGTATTACCAAGGCCACCTTGATCAACCTTCAGCAGACCGGGGAGCCTTTCGGTTTCAACTACTCCTTCGAGGCCGTAAATTACGCGAAGAATGCGGGCGGTTTGCTCCTGGTGCGCCCACGGGTGATCGGGAGCAAGTCCTCAGGACTGCTGGAAACAAAAGAGCCGCGAAAATACCCCGTCGAGTTCGATGGACCGGCGCGGGACACGGACGCCTTTGACATTACGCTGCCACCCGGCTACGAGGTGGACGACTTGCCCCCGCCCGTTGACGTGGATTACAGCTTCGCGAGTTATCACTCCAAGACGGAAGTACACGGAAATGTGATTCACTACACCCGCACGTTCGAAGTGAAAGAGCTCAGTCTGCCCGTAAGCAGGGCGGAGGAACTCAAGAAATTCTATCGCATCATCGCCAGCGATGAACGCAACACGGCTGTCCTGAAGCCCGCGGCGAAGTAGAAACCGTACCTTCACCCTCTGTTCAGAACTCCAATCGGACCTGAAGTGCGACCATCCGAGGCGAGTTATCGCCTCCCAAACCCACGCCCAGCAACCCTGTGGGTGGAGAGGTTGTCGCCACCAGGGCGCCGAAGCCGGTCTGTGTGCCGGGCTGTCCAGGAATTCCGGCCACTGCCGTTGGCAAAGCAAAGTTCGGGTGGTTGAGGAAATTGAAGAATTGACCTTCGAGGCGGAGCGCGACCCGCTCATGAATGGAAAACTTCTTGGTTAAATAAAGATCGCTCCAGGTGAAGCCCGGTCCGTGCAGCGTGTTGCGTCCAAGGTTGCCGAACTGGCAATTCTCCGGAGTGTCTCCGCCGTTGCAGGCGCCGGTGCTGGGATCAACAGACGACACAAAGGCATCGGGGTTCAGCCACTGGAGGGTTCCGGGCTGGGTAACCCCGGGAACCGGAGAGTGGTGGTAGAGAGGCACGCCCGGCCGGACGCTCGCAAACTGCGGACCGCCCCCTTGAATGATACCCTCGCCGCTCGCTGAATAAGGGGCGCTTAGGACGCTGAACGGCACGCCGCTGTGCCAGAAAGCGGTGCCTGACACCTGCCAGCCGTTCGCCAGCGCGCCGAGAAAACGGCTGCTCCGAACCCGCACGGGAAGTGCGTAGACATAGGACGTGTTGAAGTTGTGTCGGATGTCGTAATCGCAATTGCCATATTGCCGCCGAAGTTCACCGGGCAACGGCGAGATCAGGGCTCCAGAAGAGAACGGCAGGAAACCTCCGTTGGATACCGTGTCCAGACAGTGGCTCCACGTGTAGTTGGTGTCAATCTGTAGACCATGCCCCATCCGCTTCTTCGCCGTCAGTTGCAGCCCGTTGTAGTGGCTGTTCGCGCCGGTTGTGAACTGCGTGACGCTGGCAAAGCGCAGGTCTTCGGGCTGGTTGTATGGAAACGGCGCAAAGCATCCTGGGCAGACGGTCTGGTAGCCGTTCACCTGCACCTGGTAAGGCAACTGAACTCCTCGAGTGCCCACGTATTGCGCGCGCAAACTTCCTGTATTGCCCAACTGGCGCTCGACTCCCAAGCTCCACTGCATGGAATAGGGCATCCTCAGCGTTCCGTCCGGCACGGCCACCAGGGCGGCCGGAGGCAGGCATGCTTGGGGATTTGCCTTGGGGGAAGCACAGGAAAGTTGGCCCTGCGAAAAGCCGGCGAGAAATGCCTGGTTGGCAGCCGCGGTCGCATCAATGGCGCTCCCCGGCACCCCGGGAGCGAGCGCGAGTCCGCCTGCTTGCCCGAGCAGCCCACCCTGGAAGATGTTGACGTAGGGCGAATTCGACCCAATCAGGTCCGCAATGCTCCCCGGAAGAATGTCAGTGAAGACGCCGAAGCCAGTACGCAGCACCATCTTAGGGGTGAACTGCCACGCAACCGCAGTGCGGGGCTGCCAAGCCAGCAAGGGCGTTGAAGGAAAGAACTTTTTAAGCCCGGTATTGAGGGCGGCGTTCAAAGGCTGATTGACGTCGTGAGAAGAAGCGTCAAACGAGGAGCCGAGACGCGCAATCATGGCGTGCGGATTGATGGGGTCGGAGTTCCACGCGGCGCGCAAACCGAATGTCCAGGTGAGGTTTTTCGTCACTCGGAAGGTGTCCTGCGCGAACAGATCCAAGTTGCTCAGGTTGAATGGCTGCTCACCTGAGACTGGGTACGACTTGGTGGCGAGGGACGCGACCCCGTAGATGTATTGAGGCAGCGTGGTGTAGGTCGCCAGCGGGGTGACGTAGTTGCTGAAGTCGAAATCGCTTGCCAGCATACGGCGTGAGCCGACGCCGAACTCGATCTGGTGCGCGCCGCGCTGCCAGGTCAACGTGTCATTGAGCTGGTAGCGTGTGACGCGCCGCCCCTGAGGCCAGTTGTAGTCTAATCCTCCCAGGGGCGTGAACGGCGCGTTCGACCCAACGCCTTGCAGCACCATCGGGAAGGCCGCCAAGGTCTTGGCGGGGTCGGTGGGCTGGAAGATACTCGAGTACCAGGAGAAAGCCGGGTTGAAATAGTTCACCACGTTCTGGTTGAAGATGTGCGTATAACCCGAAGCAAAGGAGTACATCGGCTGGGGAGAGATAGCATTGAACAACGGATTAATGGGGTCGGTGTAAGCCGCCTGAAGCCCTGTATCGGATTGAAACCTGTACCAGACCATGTTATGGGCATCGAGATCGTGGTCCAGGCGCGCGGTGATGACTTGTTCGTGGTCGGCGCTGGACATCGAGACGGCTTGCCGGTTGGCGCAGCCATTCCCGTTCGGAGGACTGCCGCTTGCCGTGCTGCCGTCCGCCCCTAGAGGACACCCGAGCACTGGCAGGGGCGAGCCTGCGCTGCTCCGATAAAGCGAAAACATCTTCTGATAAAAAGGGACGACGGCCGGCGCTGCGGGATAGGAGGTGCCGGTGATCGTGTCCATGCCTCCGCGCGGCAACTGCCCGAGAACATAGCTCTGGAAACTCGCTGAGGGCACGGTGATGGTATCCACAATCGGCAGGGCGATCCGCATCTGCTCGAAATCTCCAAAGAAGAACAGTTTGTCGCGGACCACCGGGCCACCCAGGCTACCCCCGAAATGGTTTACCGTGGAGCGCGGCTTGTGCCCGCCGGGGTTGGCGTTAGTAAAGAAATTGGCTGCGTTCAGCCTCGATCCGTTCCACAGTTCATAGAGATTGCCGTGAAACTTGTTGGTGCCGGATTTGGTGACGTAGTTGATCTGGGAGGCTCCGTAACGGCCCTGGTCAACCGCGTAGGAGGTCGTGTTCACGGTGACCTCCTGAATGGAGTTCAGCCCCAGCACAAGGTTGGTTGATAGACCACTGTTCAGGCTGGTCATCGGATCGTTGGTCTCGAGGCCGTCCACGATAAAGGCGTTCGAAAGGGCAGGCAGTCCATTGAATTCCACGTTCCCGTAACCATTCTGCCCGCCCACAAAATCATTGGAAGAGCCCGCCGTGTTGATCAAAGCGCCGGGCGAGAACTGGGCGACGTAGGTCATGTCAGAACCCGGGTTGGGAAGATCGGCGATGGCCGCGGCTTCCAGCGTCGTCGTGGTGTTCGCGTTTTCGGTGTTAATGAGTGGCGCCGTCGATTGCACCTCCACCTCCGTCTTCTTGGCGGCAATCTTCAGCACCAGATTCACAGTTTGCGTCTGACCAAGGGGTACAGATACAGGGCCGATGGTCTGGTCTTCGAAGCCCCACGCCCTCGCCTCCACAACGTACGGACCGGGTTTAAGCTCGGGGAATGAGAAGTGTCCGCTTTCGTCGGTTTGGACCGTGCGGTGGAGGCCGGTGGTTGAGCTGGCGACGGTCACCGCCGCCCCGGCCACTGGGGCGCTGCTTGAATCAGTAACCTGCCCGGCCAAGCCGCCGGTGGTCTCGCCTTGCGCCCGCACCATCCCGCGAGCCCCTGAAAAAACCACCGCCAGGAGCAAGAGGGCAACAAACCATGGCGGCTTCTTGCCCCCGGGGCCAATCCCCAATGCCCTCTGTTCTCCTCGGAATGTGGACGGACAAACCCCATCATGACCTTCCTTGCTGTGGTGCGCGGCGGCGCTCTAACAGGCTGATGAAAAGGCCTGTTACTCTGTCATTCTGAGCGCCAGCGAAGAATCTCGGCAGTTCAGAATCAAGCAACTACGGAGATCCTTCGTCGTCCCGATCAGATCGGGACTCCTCAGGATGACATGCTGGAGACTTTTTCATCAGCCTGCTATAGGGCCGAAAACGCGGCCCGCTGCATCTTCACTGTAGCTTGCACTTATGCATAAGCTATAGTTAATACCACCTTTCGCCCCCACGTCAATAGAATTTTGCATTGTCGGCTTAGGTCCGGGAATAAGCCCCTGTTGCCATTTCCCTCGATTCTTGCCATGATGGGAAATGCTGGAAGGCTGGAGAGAACAAAATCCAAGAGGTGGAGAATGAAACTGACCATCTCCAAAGAAGATTACCTGAAAGCCATTGCCGAAGCGGAGTCTGAAGAAGAGCCGGTGATCGCCGCAACCATTGCGCGCTGGTTGAAAATAACCCCGCCCGCCGTGGCCCTGGCCTTGAGGCGTCTGCAACGGGATAAACTAGTCAGAGTTGGAGGCAACGGGCGGATCTCTCTTACCCCCGCCGGCCGCCAAATCTCAGATCGGCTTCGCAAACGTCACTATTTGATCGAGCGCATGCTGACGGAGATGCTGGGGATGGAATGGTACAAGGTCCATGACGAGGCGGAACGGTTGGAACACGCTGTTTCGGATGACTTCGAGGGGAAGTTAATTCAAAAGCTGGGCGAGCAAGGCCCCTGCCCACGTGGGGACGAGATTAACACGGGCGCCGCGGAACGTCGCAAGTCGGGCCTGATCCTGCTGGCGGAAGTGCCTGCCGGAACGCGAGTGAAGGTGGCCGGCATGTATGAACGAGATCGCTCACTGCTCGAGTATTTTGATGGGCTCGGACTTCGCCCCGGATCACAGCTCCAAGTGGTGAGCCGCAATTACGACCATACCATGACCCTGGACGTTGGGCTGAAGCAGGTCCACCTGGGTCAAGCTGCCGCTGGAAAGGTGTGGGTGCAGGGCGATAGCCCTCGTCCAGGCAGCAGAGCAGTTTGAAGTTTGGCCCAAGTGAGGTAGACTTCCCCAAATGCTGCTCATGGTTATTGAACGCTTCAAACATGGCGATCCTCGCCCGGTGGGCGAACGGTTCAAGAGTAGCGGCCGAATGTTGCCTGAAGGTGTTATCTACCACGCGAGCTGGGTGGATTCGACGGGCACTCGTTGTTTTCAGCTCATGGAAACACCGCGTCCGGATCTACTGGACGCCTGGGTTAGCCGCTGGGATGACCTGATCGACTTTGAAGTCGTTCCAGTTCTGACCTCGACTGATTTCTGGGCCAAGACGCAGCTCGCATAAACCCGCATTCAGAAGTTGGAGTTGTGGCCGTGCCGCGCGGGCGCGTCGGCCCCTCCAAGAAAGCTGTCATACTGAGTCCGTCGGCCTAGGCCGAACGAACCCGCCGCGGCGGGTCGGCAGTTCGCAGAGAGAATCCACTGCCCAGCGGTGTAAGGAAACTGAGGCGATGCCTCGTTCGGCCTCAGGTCTTCACTTCTGCTGTAAGGATTTGATGTACTCCGTGAGATTAGCTACCCGTAAATGCACTTCGGACTCGTGCTGGTGGCTCATGGACATGAATACGGGACCCCAGATCGGCATTTCCTTGGAGCCGTGGGCCGGAATACCAGCCTCGCCGGTGATAGCCTTGGCAACCTGTATGGAGGGAAACTTTCCGTTGTTCTGCCGGCCAAGAACAGTGAGATCTGTCGGCGGCACCTTAAGCGCGGCCGCAACGGGTCCATTACCCTTTCCTTCTTTTCCGTGACAGGCGGCGCAATAAGCTTCAAACATCTGCTTACCTGAGTTAGCCGAAGTATGCCGGACAGGGATGTTGATGATTGCGGGTTTCTGGGCAACACTCAGGCTGCAAAGCGTGATCAGTAAGGCACAGAGAAGCAGCACTCGCAACTGCATGATGTGCTCATTTCCGTTTACCCGCACGGTAAACTATAGGGCTTCGGCGTCATCATAGAGAGCACCTCCCGGGCCTCATTGTCTGGGGCGCTTGCGGTATTCTTCGTAGAGCCTCAACTGTCTGTTGTCCGTTGGAGTCAACTGGCCATTGATGAAGAGATAACGAACCTGCGTAGGGATGGCGAGCGGATCGCCATCCGTGACGATGAGGTCCGCCATCTTCCCGGGCTCGATAGTGCCAAGTTGGTCGGCGAGGCCGAGGATCTGAGCGGGATAGAGCGTGATGGCTTTCAAGGCCTCGTCATAAGGGAGCCCATAGGTAACAGCGTTGGCGGCCTGGTAGGGCAGGCGGCGCGCGAAGGACGCGTCGTCAAAGCTGGCAAGGGCGATTTTGATGCCGGCGGCCTGCAGTTGGCCGGGAGTGGCGTAGGACTGATCGTAGGGTGCGTCTTCGTCTTCGGGCAGAGATTGCGTGGGCCCGAGAATCACAGGAACGTGCTTGGAGGCCAGCAGGTCTTTGACCTTGTAGGATTCAGCCCCGCCGCCCAGGATCATCCTGAGCTTCTGCTTTTCGCAGAACTCCACCGCATCGCGAATGGTACGCTTCTGATTGGCCACCACGAGCACCGGCAGCTTGCCTTGCACGACGGGCACGAGCGCTTCGAGTTTTAGGTCGCGATCGTAGTTCTCGCTCGAGCCTTTTTCCATGGCCTGGGCGTAATGGCGCGCTCGCTCCAGCAAGTCCGTCAGCTCGAAGATTCTCTTGTCGTACTCCTGTTTCACTTCCGTGAACGGGCGCTCCCGGACGCTGAAGGTGGTGATGTCAAAAGACCGGGTCTGCAACCTGGGCCAATCCACCACCATCGCTACGGAGCGGCGAATGAGCATCTCCTCAACCGTCCAGCCCGCCAGATTGATGGCCGAAGCCTGGCCGGCTATCACGGTGCCTCCTCCGCCACGGAAACCGCCGCCTCCGCCGAGGGGTGCGGCGACGGCGTGCGTGATGCCGTTGGCGCGCGCCACAGGGATCTGCTCGCTGGGCGGGTGGACGGCCGTCATGGCCACTAATTGCGGGTTGAAGTTCCCCACGTCGGTGGTGTCCACCGTGGCAGGCACGGCTTCGATCTCCCTCAAGCCTAGAGTGGTTACGGAGTCGAAGATGCCGGGATAAACTTCCAGGCCCTTGGCTTCAATCACCTCAGCATCGCTGGGAACGGCCACGTTCTGGCCCACGGCGGCGATCTTGCCGTCGCGGATCACCACCGTGGCGTTCTCGACCGGCGGGCCGGCCAGCGTGTAGACCTTTGCGCCACGAAGGGCGTAGACCTGCGCGGGTGCGGCCGGCTCAGGCGCCGCGTTGGTGCGAAGCCACGATGTGACAAGCAGCACGGTCACCATCGTGGCCGTGAGCGCTAGCGGTATCCGTCGAAGGCTCATTTTCTTCGCTCTCCTTCTGTGTCCAGATTCCTTCCCTCTCCCGCGTGGGGGAGAGGGTGGACCGCACCGGCGTTTTCTTCAGCCGGGGCGGGCCGGGTGAGGGGGTCGTGAGCCTGCGCCCATTCGTTTGCAGCTCACAACTCGCCGGTGAATGCGTTGGGCAGTGACCACGCGACGTCCAATACTTTTCCCACAAACAGCTCCGGCGCCTCCATAACGATTCCATTTGGTAATCGCATCACAGTGCACCCCATACGTTTGAGCAGTGCGTCTCGGCTTGCGTCGCGCCTGGTCTGGCTTGGCTGAGCGTGGACGCTGCCATCCAGTTCCACAATCAGACGCCGCTGGGGGCAGCAGAAATCAACAATGTACCAGCCCACAGCGTACTGGCGGCGGAATTTAAAGCCCTTGAATCTGAGAGTCCTCAATAAGCGCCAAGCGATTTCTTCGGATTCGGTTTCATTGCGCCGAAGCTCGCGGGCCCTGGCAATCTGCGCTTCGCTACGCGCGAGGGAGCGACGTTGGCGGTAGGGCCGCGTTGATTCTGGTTTCACGGCTTTGACCCCCTCACCCCCCGGCCCCTCTCCCCCAAGGGGGAGAGGGGAGAATGTAGAAACTCGAGGTGCTGACCCCGCGATGCGGGGTCGGCGCTACGAAATCACACGCTGCCACTCACCTCACCAGGCTTTCCCGGTGGTTTCGGAGGTGCGCCGGGAGGCGCTGCGCCTGGCGGGGCCGGCTTCGGGGTTGCACCCGGCCGCCGGGGCCTTTTCGCGCCCTCGGCTGCTTTCGTTTCCTTTGCAAGCAGCGCTTTCTTTTCCTTCTCCAGCGCGGCGCGGTGGGCAATGTCCTGCTGGCGGTCGAAGTAAACCTGGCCGTCGATCAAGACTTTCTGCGGCACCGCGTAGACGCTGAGCGGGTCCTTGTTATAAATGGCGAGGTCTGCATCCTTGCCGGGCTCAATCGAGCCCACGCGGTCCGCGATGTGCAACTGGATGGCCGGGTTTATCGTCACCAGCTTCAGCGCCTCATCGTGCGAAAGCCCGCCCCATTTCATGCTCTTGGCCGCTTCCTGGTTCAGGTGCCGGGCCTCCTCGCCGCTATCGGAGTTGATCGAGACCACGATGCCGCGTTCGGTCATGAGGGCGGCATTGTACGGGATGGCGTCGTAGGCCTCCACCTTGTAGGCCCACCAGTCGGAAAATGTGGATGCACCCGCGCCGCTTTTGGCGATTTCATCCGCAATTTTGTAGCCATCGAGCACGTGCTGGAAGGTCGCAATCTTGAAGTGGAACTCCTCAGCCACGCGGATCATCTGCAGGATCTCATCGTCGCGGTAGCAGTGGATGTGCACCAGCCGCTTGCCCTCCAGTACCTCCAGGAGCGGGTCGAGTTTCAGGTCACGCCGAGGCGGAATCAAGTTCGATTCGCCGGCTGCTTTCTTGCGGTTGTAGTCGTCCCAGGCTTTCTTGTAATCCACCGCCTCCGAAAAAGCCTCGCGGTATACGTCCATCACGCCCATGCGCGTGGAGGGATACCGCGGCGGTGTCCCGGAAATCGAGGAGCCGGAGCGCTTGGGATTTTCTCCCAGGGCGAACTTGATACCCGGCAACGCGCCTTCGAAGGGAAGATCTTCAGCCAGCTTTCCCCACCGAAGCTTGATCACGATGGTTTGGCCCCCGATGGCATTGGCGCTGCCATGCAGAATGTTGGCGGTGGTGACGCCGCCCGCCAGGTCGCGATAGATGTCAACGTCCTCGGGGTTCAAGACGTCGGCGATGTTCACCATTGAAGAGACGCTGACGCTGCCTTCGTTGACGCTTCCGGCGACCGCGATGTGCGAATGGCAGTCGATGATGCCCGGCATCACGAACAGGCCTGTGGCATCAATCACCTTGGCGCCCTCAGGCGCCGTCAAGCCCTTGCCCACCTCCGCGATCTTGCCGTCCCGGATCAGGACGTCACCGTTTTCAATCGTCCCCTTGGTGATGGTAAGGATGGTGCCGGACTTGATTAACGTGACCTCTGCCGCCTTAGCCCCAAGGGCGCAAACCGCCAGGAGGGACAGCATCGCCACCACGCTTATCGAACGGGATGCGCGTTTCATCTACTCAACCTCCTGATGGGTATTTACAGTTGCAGCCGTGCTGCTGGGGCGCGAGCCCGTAAAGTCCACCGACGCGCCGCCCCCGCTGGCTATCCCTTTCATCTGCTCGCCTTCGAGCGTCCCGCTGAAGATGACATCGATGGGACTGCCTCCGAAGGTCAGGCTGAGCGTGAAGCTGAACTGGTTGCCGCTCACCCAGCCGTCGCGGATCGAGACCGTGCCCATGGACCCTACCATGGCGCCGGAGACGCCGGTGAGCGATCCGGCGAGCGTACCATCGGGCTCCATGCTGAGGTCCGCCGTAGCCTCCTCCGGGCCCTGCGCACCCGTCAGGCTGATTTTCCACTTCCCGGCCAGCTTGACGGTTGGGGGCGCCGTGGGGCGTCCGGGCTCGCGCACTTCGTAGCGGCGGCCGTCCACAAAGGTCATTTTCACTTTGGTCTTTTCATTGAAAATATCCCCATCGGTCACGACCAGGTTGGCAATCTTGCCGGGCTCGATGGAGCCCAAACGGTCGCCCACGCCCAGGATCTCCGCCGCGTTCAGGGTGAAAGCACGCAGGGCGGCATCGGCAGCGAGACCCGCGTCGACGGCTTTCTTCGCGTTCTTAAGCGCGTCCTTGGGAGCTCCGATCCCTTCAAAATAGAAAGCGAACTTCACGCCTGCCTTCTGGAGCGCGGCCGGGGATGAGGGCGCGCGGTCACGGAAGCGGAGCACGCGCAACGGCTCCTCGGCCTCCGGGTCTGCGTCTTTCTCCTTCTCCGGCCACTTCAGGTTCACCAGCACCGGAACCTTCGCTGCCGCCAGTTCATCGGCGTCCTCGTAGCCTTGCTGGCCGCCGTAAATGACGGCACGCGCGCCCGCGCGATCCGCCAGCACCAGCGCCCGGTGAATTTCCTGCGCGGTGTTTCCAGGCAACAAGACCGGACGTCCGGAGGCCAGCGCGTCGTTTACGACGATCTCCGTCCGGTCATAGGCGGGCCGCTCCAACCCGACCGGATGCGCGCGGTAAATGGACTCCGACTGGTTGTACCAGTTGGCATCCAGAAAGACCTGATGGACGTAGGAGATCACGCCCATCAACGAGTCGGGGAAGTTTCCGAAGCCTCGCAGGGGTTGGAGGGTAATAAGAAGGGCGCTGGGCGCGGCCACCACCATTTCGCCCGGTCGCTCGCCAGCGAGGTTCACCACCGCGCCTTGGCCCGGGAAAATCCCGGTCATCGGTGCGGCCAGAGTGGAGGTGAAGCCGGCGTTGCGCCAGGTTTCAACTCGCTTGTCGTCGGGCTTGAGTTCGTCTGCCGCATTCATCCAGGGCGTGCTCGCCGGTCGATCCTGCGGGCCGTGAGAGACCGGCTGCGGCTGCTGAGGTTGACCCCTGGCGGGGCCCCCGCCACCTCCTGGCGGTCCGGGCGCGGCCGGCGCTGGCGGGCCTAGTCCAAGATCGCTCAGCGCGTTGATGAAGCCGGGGTACACCGTCAGGCCCTTTCCTTCGATCACCCAGGCTTCCGGCGGGATGCTCACATTCTCCCCCACCGCCGCGATCAGGCCCTTGGCAATTACCACCGTGCCGCTCTTGATCTCAGGTCCCGAAACCGGCACGATGCGCGCATGGCGGATGGCAAAGTACCGTGGCTCTTCCGCCCGCGCGCCGATCCCGCAGAGCGGGACCAGGGCGAATACCGCCAGTAGCCACTTCCTTTGGAAAGTCGCCTTCAAAACTCTGCCCACCCATCTCTCCATGACGTGCTCCTTCGGCGTCATTCCGCGCCGCATTCAGAGTCAGTGCTTCCCGCCTTGCGAAAGCCGCCATCTTACGTCAGCCGGTTTAAGGATTCAAGCCATTAATCTGCTTGACGCCTCTGCCGTTTGCGAGTGGGCTGTCGGGGCGGTTCTGCGGGTCTGCCCCTGCATCAGGCATGGCACGGTTGGAGGATCGCAAACCTTTTTGCGATCTTTGGGCGCAAGCGCCTGGACTCATTCGTCGGCAGCTAATTGGTGAAAGTGCTCACTCATAACGGAGAGCTTCGACGGGATTGAGGTGAGAGGCGCGGATGGCCGGCGCCAAGCCGCTGAGGAGTCCCACGAAGATCAGGATGGCCGTGGAAACACCGACGGTGCCAAGCGAAATATAAATGTGGATGTCGCCTTTACCGGATGTGTCTTCGTAGAGAGGGCCGTAAAGGGGAAGCGGTCCGATGGCCGCGGAGGCAGCATAGGCGAGGCCAATGCCAATGGCGCCGCCAATCGCGGTGATGACCAGCGCTTCGGCCAGGAATTGCAACTGGATTTGCCAGCGGCGGGCGCCCAGGGCGCGGCGCAGACCAATCTCCCGGATGCGTTCTTCCACGGCCACTAACATGATGTTCATCAGCCCCACGCCGCCAATGCCAAGGGTGAGCGCTCCGACGAACGTAAACAGGGCCTCAAAGCCAATGGTGATGCCATCGATGATGGGCCGGAACTGCTCGCGGCCGAACATCATGATGGCGCGCTCATCCGTGGGTGAAAAGCGCTGGCGCTTAGCCACCTCCGCGCGTACTTGCCTCATGGCTTCCTTCTCGAACCGGGGCGCGAGGGGCTCAAACACCAGCACGGAGGCATAGCGAGTGTTCCAGATATCCCCTGCGGTGGAATACGGGATCCAGACGGATTCGTCGTCGCTGGTGAAATAATTGCTGTCCTGAATCTT
>Ga0181536_10003730_pt1 | contig 16477 bp, 16 predicted proteins | sample PEATcosm2014_Bin_41_FD_121105 | JGI IMG/M metagenome (GOLD analysis project Ga0181536, IMG submission 121105) | Peatland microbial communities from MTU Mesocosm Facility, Houghton, MI, USA - PEATcosm2014_Bin17_60_metaG | ecosystem: Environmental > Terrestrial > Soil > Wetlands > Peat | place... | reverse complement strand
GGCCTGATCCCGCACATCATGCGAAGGCATCCGATTGCGGACATGCGACCGGGAGATGTCTTCTGCGGCAACGACGCCTATGAGGGCGGCGGCACGCATCTGCCCGACATCGTCCTCGCCGAGCCGGTCTTCGTCGACGGGAGAATCATCGCCTTCGCCGTGAACCTGGCGCATCACGCCGACTTCGCCGATCGCGGCCACGCGCATATCTACCAGGAGGGCCTGCGCATTCCGCCGGTCCGCCTCTATCGCGCCGGCGACCTCCAGAACGACGTGATGCAACTCATCCTGCTCAACTGCCAGGTTCCGCGCGAGCGCCTGTCCGACTTCCGCGCGCAGATGGCGGCGAACCGGCTGGGCGTGCAGCGCCTGACCGCGCTGTGCGAGAAATACGGCCGCCGCACCGTGCTGGCTGCCGGCGATGCATTGCAGAACTACGCCGAACGCAAGATGCGCGCGGGCATCGCGGCGATACCCGACGGCACGTATCGCTTCGCCGACCGCTACGACTGTCCGGAAATCGACGGCGAGCTCGACATGTCCTGCGAGATCACCGTCGCTGGCGAGGAGATGCACCTGCACTTCGACGCCGCCCCGCAAGTGCGCGCCGGACTCAACATGACCTACACCGCATTGCTCTCCACGGTGTACTACGCGGTCAAGGCGCTGGTGGATCCGAGCATTCTGCCGAACGCCGGACTGGCGCGCCCGCTGCACGTCACCGCGCCGCAGGGCACCATCGTCAACTGCGTACATCCCGCGGCGGTGAATGGCCGGCTGGGTGCGTGCCAGCGCGTGGTGGACCTGATCCACGGCGCACTGTCCACCGCGGTGCCGGAGCGGGTGATTGCCGCGACCAACGGCGCCTGCACCTCGATCACGTTCGCCGGGCATCAGCCGCGCGACAATGCGCTGTGGGTCTATCTGGAAACCATCGGCGGCGGCTCCGGCGCGCGTGCGACCAAGGACGGGCTGGACGGCGTCCACGTGCACATGACCAACACGTCGAACCTGCCGGTAGAGGCGCTGGAAATCGAATATCCGCTGACCCTGCTGCGCTATGAACTGGTGGATGGCTCCGGCGGCCCGGGCCGGCACCGCGGCGGCATGGGCCTGCGCCGCGTCTATCGCGCCGAGGCCGCGTGCCGCGTGCGGGTGGACATCGCGCGCCGGCTGTCCGCGCCCTGGGGGTTGTTCGGCGGGATGCCGGGCGGCAAGGCCGCGGTGGTGCTGCGCAATGGTGCAGAGCCGCTGGACCACGGCAGCGGCGGCCTGCGCGCCGGCGAGATCATCGAGGTGGTGACCGCCGGATCCGGCGGTTATGGCCCCCCGGCGGAACGCAGTCCCGAGGCGGTGCAGCAGGACGTTGCGGAGGGACGGATCGAGGCGGCGACCGCGGCGGCGGTGTATGGTGCAAGGTAGACCTGTCGATTACCTCTCCAGCGAAGCGGCGGAAGCGATACGTCAGCGCACCGTTCCCAGACCCTCCAGCGGCACCACCTGTCCTGCCAGCGTGTTGCCGGTCAGCTCGGCGTCGGTCTGTGTCAGGTTGTGCACGAAGTCGGTCGCCTTCGGCAGCAGATTGGTGAAGCTGTTGTCGCGGATCACCAGCGACGTCGTCGGATTGCTCACGCCCTCGGCGCCGATCGACACCGCTGTCGTTTCGTTGTCGGCCTGCGGTCCCTTGCTCAGCGTGTTGTGCTCCATCAGCAGGTCGTCGCCGTTCGGCACATCGACCAGGTAGCTCGCATTGCCGGTCGGCCCGTCGGAAATGTCGTTGCCGCGCAGCACCGTGCGCCGCGCGCGCGACTTGATGTCGTGGCCCTCATGCGTGCCGGTGAAGTGCGAGTCCTCCACATCCAGCAACCCGATCGCACCGACATAGATGCCGTGCGCGCACGCCGCGACACAATTGCCGTTGCCGCTGAACTCGCTTTTGATGATACGGATGGTGCTGTGCGGCGTGGCTGCGGTCAGGATGCCCTCCTCGTTGTCGATGAAGCGGCTGCCTTCGACCGTCAGATTGCCGCCCTCCGCGCGGATGCCAGCCCCATTGTGATCCCGCGAGGCGGCATGGGTGAAGGTGATGCCGCGCACCGTGATGTCGTTGCCGTCGATGACGAAGATCGCTTTGCCCTGACAGGTCTTGCCGGTGAACACCACGCCCGGCGCCCGCGCCGCAATGGTCAGCCGGTTGGCACGCCATACGGCGCAGTCGTCGTACTCGCCCGGATCGATCAGCACGGTATCGCCATTGCGCGCCGCGAAGGCAGCCCGGCTCGGCAGCGTCATCGCGCGACCCGGACCGACCTCCAGGTTTCCCCCACCCTCGATGCCGATCCTGACCGGCCCGCAACTCGCGAGCGTCACCGCCAGCAGCAGCGCAGTGAGCGGTATGACACGCGCGGACATGTCAAACGGCCGGCTTAGGGCAATGCCGGCCGCCACGCATCGGCGAACCCGCGGACGCGCGGCAACAGGATCATGCCCCACGGGCTCGGCAACGGCCCCAGCTTCACATGCACCAGCGCCGGCGCATTCGACGCGAATGCCAGGCGCAGCGATTGCTCCAATCGCTCGGGGGTATCGGCGCGGAACGCCGCCATGCCGAAGCTCTCGGCAAACTTGACGAAATCCGGGTTGGTCAGGTCGCAGGCGATCAGCCGGTTGCCGTAATGGTCCTGCTGGATGCGGCGCACATTGCCGAACGCACCGTCGTCGAACACCACGACGACGACCGGCAGATTGTGCCGCATCGCGGTGGCGAGTTCGGCCGACTGGTACATGAAGCCGCCGTCGCCGGTCGCCAGCACCACCTTGCGTCCGGGCGCCGCGGCCTGCGCACCGAGCGCCGTGCCATAGCCCCAGCCGAGCGTGTCCTGATAGCCGGGTGAAAGAAAAGTCCGAGGCGCCGGCACGGGAAATGCCAGCCGGCTGGCGAAGCCGACCTGCGTCACCTCCTCGACATAGATGCCGTCCTGCGGCAGCGCCGCGCGGATCGCGCGCAGGAAGCCCATCTGCGGCTCGATCCGCGTCAGGCGCTCGGCGAATGCCGCGTGCACCGCCGCCAATTCCGCGTCGCGATGCCGCGCGTGGTTATGCGCCGGCAGCTCGGCCAGCAGCGCGCGCAGCACGGTGGCGGCGTCGCCGACCAGAGCGCAGGCGGGGCGGCGAAAGCGGTTGATCTCCTCCGGGTCGATATCCAGCCGGACGATCGGCAGCTTGTCATCGACGCCCCACACGCTCTGCTGCCAATACAGCCGGGTGCCGACCGCCAGCACGGCGTCGGCGTCCTGCCACAGCGCGTGGCCCTCGGTGAACGACATCGCCAAGGGATGCGTGGTGGGAATCACGCCGCGGCCGCGGCGGAACGAGCTCACCGGCGCTTGCAACGCTTCCGCCACGGCCTGCACCTCCGGGCCGGCATCCAGCGCGCCGCCGCCCACGACGATCAGCGGGCGCTCCGCCTTGCCCAGCAGTTCGGCGGCGCGTTGCACGGCAACGGGATCGACCGGCGGTGCGGTCGGCGATGCGACCGGGGGGAAAGCGACTTCGCCCGCGGTCCCCCACACGTCGATCGCGCATTCCAACGCCACCGGCCCCGATCGGCCGCCGCCGGCGATGCGGATTGCCTCATCCACCAGCGCGGGCGCCTCGTACGGCGTGCGGATGCGCGCGGCGTGGCGCGTGATGTGGCGCAGCAGGCCGAGCTGGTCGTGGATCTCGTGCAGATGGCCGTGGCCCTGGTCGATGGCGAACGACGCGATCTGCCCGACCAGCGCGATCACCGGCGCGCCCATGCCATAGGCGGTGAGCAACGCGGCGGATGCGTTCAACAGTCCCGGGCCGGGCACCACGGCGAAAGCCTGCGGCTTGCCGGTTACCAGCGCGGCGCCGAGCGCCATGTAGGCGGCGGTTTGCTCGTGTCGGGAGTGGATGACGCGCAGCCGGTCGCCGGCTTTGTGCGCGGCATCGAACAGGTGGTCGTTGTGCACGCCAGGCAGGGCATAGAGCGTGTCGATGCCGTGCTGCAGCAGGCTCTCGATCACCGCCTCGGCGGTTGTCAGTCGTGCCATCGTGGCGGTCTTCCCCGGTGAGTGGCCGTGAGTATAGCGGGTACCGCCTGGTGGGTGCATATGCGGGTGCGACCTTCCGGGTTATCGGGGGGCCGCAGCCGCGATAAGCAAGTATTTTTAACACAGAGCGCGCAGAGAAGCAGCTTAAGCCACAGAGCACACTGAGAAGAAGTTATTTGACCTGTGCTGCATGGTTCGTTTTGGACAGGGCGGCGGGCAGTAACTACCTCTGCGCAACTCTGTGGCTTAAGCGGGCGCTGGGCGACGCGGCGGGGGCTTTGCCGCTCTACCGGCGCGCTCTCGGCGGCTTCGAGCGGGTGCTTGGCAAAGAGCATCCGCACACGCTCACCAGCGTGAGCGACTTGGCCGGATGCATGCGGGCGCTGGGCGACGCGGCGGGGGCTTTGCCGCTGTACCGGCGCGCGCTCGACAGCCACGAGCGCGTGCTCGGCAAGGAGCATCCCAACACGCTCATCAGCGTGGGCACTCTTGCCCAGTGCCTCCGTGTGCTGGGCGATACGGCGAGAGCCTTGCCGCTCTACCGGCGCGCGCTCGGCGGCTTCGAGCGAGTGCTTGGCAAGGAGCATCCGCACACGCTCACCAGCGTGAGCGACTTGGCCGGATGCATGCGGGCGCTGGGCGACGCGGCGGGGGCTTTGCCGCTCTACCGGCGTGCCCTGGAGGGCAGCGAGCGCGTGCTCGGCCTGGAGCATCCGCGGACCCGACCCTTCGCCGCCAACCTCGCAGCGCTGCTCGCCGCTATGGACGATTCGCCCGGCGTGCAACCGCCCAAGCCAGCGCAGCCGGGCTGGGCACTGGGTGCAACGCCGCTCATGGCGCTACCTGGTTCGGCCGGCCTTGGCTACAGCCTGGACCTGGCGGGGTTGCTCTCGCAGGTGGCAGAGCCTGCGCCACCGCCGCCGACATCCAAGGCCTCCAGCGGCGAATAATCCGCTCCGCCAAGCGATCTGGTTCCGCTTCGCACCGCCGCGCTCGGCGTCAGCCGGGCTCGCTCTCGGCATCCAATCGCAATCCCGCGCGGGCCGGCACCATTGCATAGCGGCAACCGGAGGCTCCCGATGACCACGAGCGACGTCGTTCGGACCAAAATCGACGGCGACATCAAGCGGCAAGCCAGCGCCGTGCTGGCGGGGATGGGGATGAGCGTGTCCGATGCCGTCCGCCTGCCGCTCACGCGCATTGCCGGCGACAAGGCCCTGCCGTTCGATCCGTTCCCCCCCCCCAACGAGCAGACCGTCACGGCGATGCGGGAAGCGCGGCACGGCAAGCTGCCCAGCTTCAACAGCGTCGATGCCCTCATGCGCGACCTGCATGCGAAGGATCGATCCGCACCGGAACCTGCAAGCGCGACGAACCCCGCCAACGCCAAAGCTCATATCGTGATGAATGCGTCGAGCCTGGCCCGCACCAGCAACGCGACATCCGGCGTGATCGCGGCACCCGCGTAAGACACCGGCCGTGCCTGAGTATCGATGCTCCGGATATGGCTGGTCAGCACCTCGCCCACGACCGGCAGACCATCCGGCAACACAACGCTGGTCGGGAACGGCCGGACGCGCGACGTGATCGGGCAGACCACCGCGAAGCCGGTGTTCTCGGTGAAGACCTTCGACGAAAGCACCAGCGCAGGTCGCCGTCCGGCGTGCTCACTGCCCTTGGTCGGGTCGAAATCCGTCCAGATCAGATCGCCGGCGTCAGGCATGTAAGCCGGCGGAGGTATCATTCGACGACCTCGCGGCCAACGTCGGGACCCCAATCGAACGCCCCGGCGTATTCCGCGCGCCACTCTGCGGCGCTGCGGCCGCGGAACATCTCGTCCAGCGTAACCTTCGGAACGACGCGCCGGATCAGCACCTCGCCGCCCCGCGCTTCGATCTCGACCTGATCGCCTGCCCGGATGCCGGCGGCTCTGACGACGTCGCCCGGGAACCGGATGGCCAGATTCTTGCCCCAGCGACCGACGATACTATGCGACATGCCCGCTGCTCCGCTGCCAGGATATCCCTGGCATATCCCGCCGCGCCCCAAAAGCACGCCAGCGGCCTCGCCCATCCGTGAATAGAGCGGATCGCTCTCGCAACCCGATGGCAGGACGCCGTGCGACGGGTGAACGATCGGTGAACCGCATCAGGCGGGCACATGCCGCAGCGCGTCCAAGGCGCGAACCACCCTTGATCTGCCCTCACGCTTCCCGCACATCCGGCACTCACCCCAACGCAAGCTCGCAGCTCCCACCGCCATGCCCGCCACCCCCGACGACCTCTTCGCCCTGCTCGATCGCCTCGACATCGAACACAGCACGGTGACGCATCCGCCGTTCTTCACCGTGGAGGAAGGCCGCCCCTGGCACGACCAGATCCCCGGCCTGCATTGCAAGAACCTGTTCATCAAGGACCGCAAGGGCGGCGTCTGGCTGGTCGTCATGCCGGGGGACAAGCGCGCCGACCTCGGCCGGCTGGAGAAGACCGTCAGCGCGCCGCGCTTTTCCTTCGCCAGGCCGGAGGTGCTGCGCGACGTGCTGGAGTTGACGCCCGGCGCGGTCACCCCGTTCGGGCTGATCAACGACCGGCAACGGCGGGTCACGGTCATCCTCGACCAGGACATGCTCGACAGCGAGTGGGTGAATTTTCACCCCCTGCACAATGCCGCTTCGACCACCCTGCGCTCCGCCGACCTGGTGCGTTTCGTCCGCGCGCTCGGCTATGACCCGATCATCGTGCAACTGCTGGAGCCGGTCTCCGGCAACTGACCAGCCTGCGGCGTGGCAGCCGCGGCCGCGGAATCGCGCGTCCAAAGGAACGTCAGCTCGTGCTTGTTATGCCAAAGGTGCATCACCCGGGCGCCGTCGATCGCTGCCAGCGCTTCGGCGGTGGCGTGGTCCGTCTCGCCCTGGAACTTGATCGTGCAGACGATGTGCCGTGCCGCGCCGGCGTCCAGCCAGCGGCGCAGCAGAGCCAGCAGGCGCGCCGGATAGGCGACCACGTCGCAGCACAGCCAGTCCACCGGTTCGGGCGCAATGGCGAAAGCGCTCTCCTGCCGCACCGATACACCAGGCATGGCCGCCACCGTCGGATCGAGTGGCGCCTTGTCCACCGCGGTCACGCGGGCGCCGAGTTTGGCGAGCGCCCAGGTCCAGCCGCCCGGAGCGGCGCCGAGGTCGATGCAGGTGTCTCCGGGGGCGGGCCAGCAGCGGCGCAGGGCACAAGCCTCCCAGAATTTCAGGTAGGCGCGGCTGGGCGGCCCGGTGCGGTCCTCGACGAAGCGGCAGACGCCGTTGGGGAAGGGGCTGGTCTTGCTGGGGCTCGCCAGCAGCCGGTCCTGCGCCAGCAGCGTCCAGGCGCCGAGATGCGCGGTCGGCGCCGCCGCCGGAAACGTCAGGTCGCGCGATTTTACCGGCGGAAGCTGTGCCTCGATCAGTGCCGTGCGGCGGTGCAACGCGGTGGGATAAGCCGACCAGTTGCGCTGCATGGCGCGCAACGCGTCCGCCGCGGCTTTGACCGACGGCGCGGCGATCTCCCGCGGTGCGGTCCAGGTGTCGAGTGCCCAGGCGGCCCGCACCGGCGGATCGGGCGACAGCGCCAACCGGCCGTGCCACGTCTCGACCGTGACGCCGCGGCGCGCCAGCTCCTCGGCCAGCGGGGCCGCGTAGTCTTCGGCTGCCAGATACGCCGCGCGGATCATGGGTCTCGCTCCGGGATGTCAGAGGCCCTTACCATCGGCCGCGCGGTCTTTTGATCACCACCGCCACGTGTCATTGCGAGAAACTAACTCCCTCTTTCTCGTCCGCGGCCGACGCGGTTTCATTCAGGGCGGGTCGGCCGCCGCCGGCCGGTGGTCAACGCGCAATGACACGTGGCGGTGGGTGTGCTCATCGCGCGCGCCATGCCGACAGCAGCAGCAGCGCCCAGCCGAGCATCAGCAGCGTGCCGCCGATCGGCGCCACCACTCCGAGCGACACATTGCTCAGCGCCAGGGTATCGACCGCACCGCAGAACAGCAGCAGCCCCAGCGTGAACGCGGCGCCGGCCGCGTCGGCCAGCCTGCCGCCGCGGGGCGCCCACAGGCCGCAGAACAGCAGGGCCAGCGCATGCCAGCCCTGCATCTCGTCGGCGCTGCGCAGCATGGTCAGGCGGGCGGGGCCGATCGCCTCCAGCCCATGCGCCGCCACGGCCGCCATCGCCACGGCGAGCAGCCCGGCCAGTGCGCCCAGCCCGATCCAGAGTCTCGCCATGTGCTCCGCCAACCTTGTTCCGTTTCACCGCCGCCGCCTATACCATCGGGCATCATGCCGCGCGGCGACCTGTATCCCGAGATCGGCCCGTTCGAGACCGGCTATCTGCCGCTCTCCGGCGGCCATGTCATGTATTGGGAGCAGGTGGGGAATCCGCGCGGGCGGCCGGCGCTGTTCCTGCATGGCGGGCCCGGGGCCGGCGCCGGGGCGGTGCACCGCCGCTTCTTCGATCCGGATTTCTGGCGCGTGGTGATCTTCGACCAGCGCGGCGCCGGGCGCTCCCGGCCGCTCGGCAGCCTGGAGAACAACACCACCGACGACCTCGTCTCCGACATCGAGACGCTGCGGCGGCATCTCGGCATCGAGCGCTGGGTGCTGTTCGGCGGCTCCTGGGGGTCCACGCTGGCACTGGCTTATGCCCAGGCGTATCCCGAGCGGGTGCAGGGCTGCGTGCTGCGCGGCGTGTTCCTGGGGCGGCCGCATGAGGTCGATTGGTTCCTGCACGGCATGGCCGCGGTGTTTCCCGACGCCTACGCCAACTTCACCGGCTTCCTGCCGGAGGCCGAGCGCGGCGACATCCTGGGCGCCTATCTGCGGCGACTGACGCATCCGGACCAGTCGGTGCACCTGCCGGCGGCGCGGGCATGGTCGGTGTATGAGGGATCGTGCAGCACGCTGATGCCGAGCCCCGAGACCGTCACGTCGTTCGCGCAGGACCGCACGGCGCTGGGCCTGGCGCGGATCGAGGCGCACTACTTCGTCAACGCGCTGTTCCTGCCGCCGGAGGGATTGCTCGGGCGGATGGACGGCATCAGCCACATCCCGGCGGAGATCGTGCAGGGGCGCTATGACATGATCTGCCCGGCGCGCACCGCGTTCGAGCTGGCGGGGGCATGGCGGGCGGCGCGGCTGACGATCGTGCCGGATGCCGGCCATTCCGCGTTGGAGCCGGGTATTCGCCGCGCCCTGGTGGCGGCGGTGGACCGGTTCCGGCATGGACGGTAGGCGGGGCAAATGACAGTGTCGGAGGCAGGTCATGCGGCCGCGGACCGGCTATAATCCGAAGCGAAAGATGGCGTCGGCCGATCTGCTGACCCCGGTGGAGCGCGCTGCGTTGGCCAGCCGTGCAAGCTACGGCGGTAATCCGGAACACAAGCATTCGCGCGGCGACTATGGGCTTACGCCGCCGGCCAGTCCACGGCCGGCCAAGACCTTGTGCGATGGCGAACGGCCAATCCTGAAGGCAGAGGCAACCGCGCTTTTGCCGGCCGGCCTGCGCAAGGGGACCACGAGCGCGACCACCGCGGATGGCTGGCCGCAGAACATCTGGTCGGTGTCGGACGCTGGCGAGGTGTTCGAGGCCCAACTCGAAAACCCTGCCCAGGGAACCTATCATGGCTACCCGATGCCGGAGGACGACGATTTTCGCCGGCTTGTCCTGAAGGAATGGAAGGCGCGTGGTTGATACGCTTGCCATCGAAGCTGACTGGGAGACGCTGCAAAGCGGCACGCCCGAGGAGCGTGCGTGCTTCGCCGCCATCGGGATCCGTCACGGCAAGCTCTGGCTGACCGAGGCCGAAGACACGCTCGTCAACCGGGTGCGGAACAAGGTGCACCTGTCCGCTTACAGACTGGCGGAATGGCTCGCCTGGAACTGGTGGCGGTTGCGGTGGGAACCAAAGACGCAACCCGCGGATTGGGGTCTCGCGCATCGCATGGCGACGATCGGCGGCGGATACATCTGGCCAAACATCACAGTATTTTCGGATGGCGAGCAGGTGTTTTTAGCGGCCAGACCTACGATGCAGCGCTCGACGGAGCCGCTGCGCTACATTGCCGATATGCTGGCGGTCGTGCGTGCCAGCGCTTTCGAGGACGCGGTCGACGGGTTCATCGCACAGGCACTGGGGCAGTTGCGCGACGAAAACCTGGTTGGGACCAACCTGGAGCACCTTTGGGAAGACGTCTGCGCGGAACGGGCCGACGTCCTGCTCTCGACACGGCGCAAATTCGAAGCGTTGCTAGGGTTTGAGCCGGATCAGGCGGACCCGGCCGTGCTCGATGGACTGGCGGCGGACGCCCAGACGCTGGGTGTCTCCGCCATGAGCGAGGTTGCCGCCGACCACGCGCCAGGTGGCAGCGTTCTGACGGCGGCAATCATCCAGGACCTGGCGGCCTCCATGGGCTACGACGCCTCGCCGCGTAACGCTGTTCGGCTGAGATCCGCAACCCACGTCCCGGCCCTTGGTGCGGTGCCGGCGTGGCAGCGCGGGGCCGCGGCGGCGCGCGCATTGCGCGACCAGGAGCGTTTGCGGGCTGCGCCGATCGGCAATTCGCGCCTCGCCAACATGGCAGGCGTCGTTGCTGGCGTGCTGACCGAGCTGACCGGCGGCGCGAGCCTGTCGTTCGCACTTGACGGAAACGTCACGGACAGTCGTGTCGTGCTCAGGTCAAAATGGGAAACCGGCCGTCGGTTTGAACTGGCACGGTTGCTCGGCGATCGCATTACCAGCGCACCGGGCGAATGCTTTTTCCCGGCCGCACGATGGGCCGGCACCTACCGCCAGAAGGTGCAGCGATCCTTCGCGGCGGAGTTGCTTAGCCCGTTCGAGGCAGTCGAAGAAATGCTGGGTGGCGACTTCTCCGAGGAGAGCCAGATCGAGGTGGCCCGCCACTTCGATGTCTCGGAGCTCACGATACGCACGTCATTGGTCAACCACGGGCTGATCGACCGGGACGCCCTCAGCATGGAGATGGAAACGGTCGCGGCCTGATGGCTTTGGCCGTCAATGTTCAGAAGGACACCTCAGCATGAAAGTCGGCGTGATCGGTCTCGGGACCATGGGCATGGGGGCCGCCCTGAATCTGCACCGCAAGGGCCACGCGGTAACCGGCTGCGAAATCCGCGAGTCGGTGCGCGCCGAGTTCGTGGCCGCCGGCGGCGCCGCCGTGGTCTCGCCCGCCGCGCTGCCCACGGATCTGGAAGCCGTCGTGGTGTTCGTCATCACCGCCGCGCAGACCGAGGACGTGCTGTTCGGCGCGCAAGGCTGTCTGGCGCGGTTGCAGCCCGGCACGGTGATCCTGTGCTGTGCCACCGTCGCCCCGGAGGCCGCCCGCGCGCTGGGCAAGCGGATTGCCGAGGCTGGCTTCCTGATGCTGGATTCACCCGTATCGGGCGGCAAGACGGGCGCGCAGGCCGGCACCATGACGGTCATGGCGTCCGGCCCGGACGCGGCGTTCGACAAGGCGCAGCCGGTGCTCGACGCGATCGCCGCCAAGGTGTGGAAGCTCGGCGCCGAGCCGGGCATCGGCAGCACGGTCAAGATGGTCAACCAATTGCTCGCCGGCGTGCACATCGCCACCGCGGCCGAGGCGCTGGCGCTGGGCATCCGCGCCGGCGCCGATCCGCGCACGCTGTTCGAGGTGATCTCCTCCTCGGCCGGCAGTTCGTGGATGTGGCAGAACCGGGTGCCGCATATCCTGGACGGCGACGACACCCCGCTCTCGGCGGTGAATATCTTCGTCAAGGACCTGGGGATCGTGCTGGACCAGGCACGGGCGCTGACGTTTCCCCTGCCACTGGCCGCCGCGGCGCATCAGTTGTTTCTCGCAGCGGCGGCCCATGGCGATGGGGCGAAGGACGATGCGTTCGTCATCCGTGTCTGGCAGGCGCTGACCGGGATCGCGCTGCCGAAGAGCGGTTAGCTCAGCTCCCGACGTTGACCACCAGGACGCGGCGATTGCGGGCTTCCGGCGTGTTGGCGGGGGTGGAGACGGCCAGGCCGTCCTCGCCCATGCCGACGGCCTGTAGCCGGGATGCATCGATCTGATACTTGCTGGTCAGGTAGCTGACCACGGCCTCGGCCCGGCGCTCCGACAAGGTCTTGTTCTGGTCGGGCGTGCCGACCGTGTCGGTATGACCTTCAATGCGGAAGTGGTAAGCGGCGAGCGAGGCGTTCCCGAGCGCCTGGCCCAATTGGTCCAGCGCGCGGATCGCCTGTGGCGTCAAGTCCGCGGAGCCGGTGGCGAACTGGATGTTCAGGCTGACCGCCGGCGCCTTGGTCGCAGCCTGCGAGGCCGGCTGTTGCTGTTGCCCGGCGGGTCCGTTGCCGATGCGGATGCCGCGGGTGCCGGTGTTGAGGCCATCGGTCGGCGTCAGCGATTTCACGATCGTGTCGGCGTTGGGGTTGCTTTGCGTCTGGGCGAAGGCCGGGCCGAGCAGGCCGGCCCCGAGCAGTAGCGTGGCGGCTAATGTTGTCCGAGCGGACATGGTGACATCTCCTGATGCAGTCTTGTATCGTCTATAGCACGAATCTCAACTTCGTGACATCGGCCCGCCCGCTCACGGGATCGTGAGCGGCGTCGGCTGTCCGGTAGCGGCGGACGGGCCAACCGGCACTGGCTGAACCCGTTGGGGCTGCCGTCCGCCATCCTGCCCGATATTGCGTTCGCCGGATAGGTCAGCGGTGCGCGTTGACCACCGGCCGGAGGCGGCCAACCCGCCCTGGATGCCACTGCGGCGCTCACCGGGAAGGCGGAGTTCGTTGCTTGCCAGGCAAACCAGGCGGCGACGTGCCGACCAGCCGAGAACCAGGCGGGATCCTGGCCGCTATCGCCGCCGCGATTGTGGGGACCGGGTTGTCATCGATAATGCGCCAGCATGTAGTTCACCAAGGGATTGTCCGATTCGGGCGATAGGTGCCGCTGGAAATGCCGGGTGGGCCGGCCGCGGGTACGCCGGCGCCACGCCGCCGCGTCGAAACTCGCCACGGGCCGCACATCGGTGCGCATCCCGGCAAGCAGGTAGTGCGCAAACAGATCCCGCCGCGCGTGTGGCGCCTCGCCGCACTGCGTCAGATACCAGCTCGGGTCAAACAACGAATTGGGGGAAAACTGCGGCGTGCGCCGATGTGCGAGATAGTGCGCCAGCGGTGACACGTCCGGCGACAGGCAATAGGTGCGGCGGTACCATCCCGGCTCGAAGAACACCACCGGCCGCCGATCCGCGGCTTCGCCGACCAGCAGGTAATGCACCAACGGGTTGACCTGCAAGCGGGCGACCTCGGGATTGGTCGCGGTGTACCATCGTGAGTCGAAATAGAAATTCGGATTTCGTCCCTCCTTCCAGCCGAAGGCGCAGTAATGCGTCAGAGGATCGATTCCGGAACTTAACACGTCGTCGTTCGTGACCTGGTAGTGGTTCTCGTCGAACAGCCCGGCAGACCGGAGCAGTTGAATGTCCGGGGCTGCGCCTTGCGCCGGATCCTGCCCGGGCGTCAGGAAGGGCAGAAGCGGGTCTGTTTCACTGGGGGATGCGGCATTCAAGGGCGAGTGCGCCACCGACCACAGACGCGGGCACGGCGCGAACGCCCGGCTGGCGCGATGCGCCAGGAAATGCGCCAGAGGCGAAGCGGCGTCATCCAGCCGATAGGTAGTCCGGTACCATGCCGGATCAAAATGCGGCCCCGGCCCGATACCAAGCCGTTCACCCCGCATGGCATAATCGAGAATAGCGTTCGTGTTGGCGGCGATGCCGGTCTGCTCCCGGTACCACCGATCGTCGAACCAGGCGTTCGGCATCCGATGTTCCCGGGCGCCGTAGCGGCAATAATGCTCCAGCGGGTCCAGGCCGGCTGACGCAACGTCGGCATAAGTCGCCAGATACCAGTCCGGATCGAACAGGCCGCTTCGGCTTACGGCGGCCTTGCGTTCGGCCACTTCGGCTTGCTGCCTGTATTCGTCGGAGGCGATGAAAGCGGCGCGAACCTGATCCGTGGTGACGCCGCTCAGCAGGGCGTGGCGCCATTCCTCAAGCTCTGTCCCGGCGGGCTCGCGCTGAAGCAGTTCATGGTAGAGCGCCAGGATACAGGTGTCCGTGGCGGCGCAGTCCGCGATGGTTCCGTCCCTGCGATCCGTTGTCGTCGTGGATTGCAACTCCGGACTGCCCGTCACCCGGCTGGCTCCATCCCTTTACCGGCTTCGGCGTATCACGCACCGCCGCAACAGCCGTCCGGAACGGGATTGGCGCGGGTTACCCCGACGATGATGGCACCCCATGTTCCGAGCGGCCGCCCGATCCACGACCACCGGCCCCGTTAGCGACCCGCGTGAACCGCCGGCCGATCAGGCGGCGGCCTGCGTCGCCGCGAAGCTTTCGACCAAGGCCCGCGCCGCTGCCAGTTCCGGCCCGGTGACGATCAGCGGTGCACAGCCGTTCGCTTCCCAGGTGAGCGCAGTCAAATTCGGATACAACACGACCGGGCCGCTGCCGTTGGCGAAGAAACCGCGATTGCCGTTCACATCCAGGAATGACTCGGCCGCCAGGCCGTTGGCCAGCAGTACCCCATGGCGGGGCAATTCCACGTGGTAGTAGTCGATCTCATCGACCTTGATTTGCTCGATCGTGCTGCCGTTCACCAGTCGCTTTGCCGGGATCAGGACATCGTTGACGTAAATGGCATGATCCGGCGATACAAACAGATCGCGATACGGCCGGCCCGGACCGAACGCGCAGGCGCGGATGCGAATCGGCCAGGCGTGCTGCGGGGTGGGATGCCGACGGCACTCCAGGTGTCGGTGGCCGACCCACACGACCGGTTGCGCTGTCTCGCCGGTCAGGACCTCCACAAGGTCGCCGACACGCAAGTCCTCGACCGCCACGTCGCCACGCGGTGTGGCGATGCGGGTGCCGGCGGCGAAGCAGGTCACGAGATCGATGCCGCCGTTCGAGTCGGCGACCACGATCACGGATGTGTCTGAGGTCAACCCCGGGCCGGAGAGATCGATCGTGATCGCGGTCGGAGGGCCGCTGGAATTGCCAAGCAGGACATCCACCTGGTCGTTGGTCGTGTCGTATGTGTCGGTGGTGGCCGTATCGTTGTAGGTTGGCAGTATGTTGGGCAGCCAGATCGTGTCGCCGGCGCCGAAATTCGTGATCGTCCCGGCGAACGGCCCGGACGCCACGTCGCTGGTCGTGATGTCGTCGAGCCGGAGAATGTCGCTGGCCGAATCCTTGAAATTGAAGTCGATGTCGGCTTGCACCGAACCGCCTGCCTCGACGGTGGCGCCGCTGCCGAGGTCGATCGTGCCGCCACCCGACGCGGATTGCGTGCCGATCGAACTCGGGAGCACCACGGTATAGGTGTTCACGATCGAGCCGCTGACGATGAAGTCCGCACCTTCGACGTCGAGTGTCGGATGCAGGGCGGCCACCTGGTAGCCGAACCCGGCCAGCAACAGATTGTCCAGATCGACCGTGCCGGAATTGAGCAGAACGTCGACCGACAAATTGTTCGTAAGAATGGTGGGGTCGTTAAGGAAAGACGCGAACTCGTTGTAGGTGGTGAGCGCGGACGCGCTTATCGAGCCGGCGACCAGACCGACGCTGTCGGCGCCGCTACCTCCGGATGTGCCGGTGCCACTGCCGGGAACGGTACCGCTGGGGGCGGCGGTGCCGGTGAAGCTGATCTGAGTTGCATCGATCCAGGAATTGGGGCTGTTCCAGTTGAGCGTGCCGGTGGCCCACGACAGCGTATTGGCCCCGGTTATCGCCGAGCCGGCGGCGGGGAGCCCGGAAACGGGGAACCATGCGTAGCTTGTCATCGCCACTGCTCCTTCCACCGATCCGCTCAACAGCGGCAGGACCGCATCCGCCCATGCCCGGCCGTTTGTTGATCGTTCAGCGCAAAACTGATGAAATAACCACGCGACCGGCTTCGCTTTTGCAAGCAGAGCATACAATTCGAGCACTCTCAAGCGGTATCTGCCGGGATTCCTGACGCGCTCGAAACACTGCGTGACCGGACCGGCAGCATTCTTGGCCTGACTGCCGACGGTCGCTATCACCTGTCATCGCGAGGAGCACGGCGACGAAGCAACACCAGTCGCCCTGACGATGGCCTCTCGGTTGGTTTGCACTGGCCGTTCCCACCGTCATGTCCGGGCTCGACCGGGCCGTCTGTCGCGGCAGCATGGAGCTAGTCCATATCGCCGAAAGTGGCGACTCAGTTCCCCGCTGGGGTGAGTTGAAAATGCGACATATTTCCGCAATCGGCGTCCCTCCGGCTGCCGCGGGGGGTCAGGCGTCGATTCGCTGTGCGAATCCCCTCCTTGGCTCGAACGGGAGGGAGACCCATGCCGGCAGCCAAGG
>Ga0181536_10003727_pt1 | contig 16481 bp, 10 predicted proteins | sample PEATcosm2014_Bin_41_FD_121105 | JGI IMG/M metagenome (GOLD analysis project Ga0181536, IMG submission 121105) | Peatland microbial communities from MTU Mesocosm Facility, Houghton, MI, USA - PEATcosm2014_Bin17_60_metaG | ecosystem: Environmental > Terrestrial > Soil > Wetlands > Peat | place... | reverse complement strand
TGCGAAGAAATATTTTTTGGAGGGCCGCCGGGCGACCCGGGGAAAAGGCTGTTTTGGCTGCGGATCGGCCTGTTCCCCCTCAGGGCCGGAAGTGCGAAGAAAAACTATTCCTCAGAGCTGTTGAAAGGCCGCGGGGGAAGACGCCAGGGCCTGTTCAGCGAGGTTGATTGGGTTTGAGAGTGTGTTTTTAAATCATAAGCAGATTGGTCAGGATTCGTCTTTTTTGCGGTCAAAGCTCATTTTTTGGTTTGACTGGGTTTGACGCTCCTTCGTTAAAACTACGGAGCGCAGGCGCTCCTTCGCTTCCGGCTTCGCTTCCTCCTTTGCTTCCGGCTTCGCTTCCGGCTTCGCTTCCGGCTTTGCTTCCTCCTTCGCTTCCGGCTTCGGTTCCGCCTTCGCTTCCGCCTTCGCTAAGGCTTCCGCCTTCGCTGAAGCTACGGCGGACGAGATGGAGGACAGGGAAGCTACAAAGGGGAGGCGCTCCTTGGTTGGAACTTCCTCCCTGGTTGAGGCTTCCGCCGTGGGTGAAGCTTCCTCCTTGGTTGAAACTTCTTCTGTGGGTGCAGCTTCCGCCCTGGGTGAAAGCTCTTCCGCGGGTGAAGGTTCCGCCGCAGGTGAAGGTTCGTCGGACAAGTCGGGGGACAAGCCGGCGTGGCGACGGGAAGGTTTTTGGGGGGCCGATTTGGGAAATGGCAGGCCAAATTCGAGGGCGGTCATATACTCGGCCAGCCATTGGGCATGCTTGCCGCCGCCAAAGGACTCCGCCAGGTCTTTGCTGCGAAGTGCAGCCCAGACACTCACGAGGGCCTTTTTCCTTGCGGCCCTGACCCCGCTTTCGGTAAAATCATCCAACATTTGGTTGTAATCGGCGGCCTGTTTGGTGGCGCGCTCGGTGGTTTTTTGAATGAGGGCGATGTCGCGGCCCAGGGAGTGGAGCAGGCGCAGTTTCTCGGTGAGCCTGGGGTCGGGTTCCCCATCCCAGGTATTGAGGACGGCGGCATAGCGGAGGGCCAGGGCGGCGATCAGATCGGCGGGGAGGGTCGGGATGTTCAGAACGTCCTCCATATCGCGGGTGGATTGTTTGAGCCGGCAGGCGTGGGACTCGAGATCGCGCCGGATCTGCCACTCACGGTATCCGCCTTTGCGCCACTCGCAGAGGTTTTGCCTGTTGACGGGGAGGCCATCGAAGCAATCTTTGAGGGACTGCTGAACTTCGGGAAGGGCGTTAAGCCACCGGAGGAGTTTTGCGCCGTCCTCGCCATCCTCCATGCGCAGGTTCAGCTCATCGCGGGTGTCGGGCGGGAGTTTTGCAATTTTGCCATTTCTCATTGGGTCCTCCGTTGGTTTATCATATTTTTAGTATTCATAGTTGACAGGATTGAATCACAGATTTGGAAAAATGTCATTCCCACGGTGGTAACGATTTGCATTTTGCGGTTTTGGCTGGAAGCGGCTGATGGGGAGATTTTTGCGGTGGAAAAATGAGTTTTTGAAGTTGGCAATTATAAAAATAGTTTTGAGGAAAGGTCGAAAAAGCTGCCAAAAGGCGCAAAAAATGGAGGTATTTTGGAGGAATTGCGCGGGGTTTTTCGGGCTGGTTGCGCAAGTCATTGGCGGACAGGGTGCTACGGTGGGGCCGGGCTGAATCAGGTTCGCCCGCGCCCGGATTGTGGCGGCGGGAAACCGAAAGTTAAGGATTCGTGGGCGAAGGGACTTTGACGGTGAATTGGGCTTCCAGGGGTTTCAAGAGGACTAATTCGGGCGTGACCTGATTTACGTCGGGCGGAAGATCCAGGAGAAACGGATAAATGCCATCCACCGCGCCTTGGGGTTCGGGGTTGGCCACCCAGGAACGGCCCTGGGCATCGCGCAGCCGGATGGCTAGGCGGGACTTGCCTCCCAAATTGGCGGCGCTCACGTAGATGACGGCATCGGTGGTAGAATAGTGTCCGTGGTAATAAACTTGCTTGAGAGGGTTGACGGCGACAATCCGCCCCGTCCAGCCGGATGGGGCGCCGCCGTGGACCGGCCCCATGGGCACCGGCGGATTGGTGAGAAATGCGCCGTCACAGAAAACATAATCGCCGGCGGGAAAAAGCCCCAGAATGGAGATGTTGTTTGATTGATATGAAAGGGAGCGGTTCCACCAGAGAATGGATTGCAGGTTTGTGAGGGCGATTTGCGGAAGGGTGGCGAGGCATTGGGCGGCTTGGGCATTGGTGGCGAGGGGGTAAAATGTGGCGGAGAAGCGCAGGACGGTTTGATTTGTGCCCAAGTCCTGTCCCCGGTTGCCCGTGGGGTCCTCGGCAAACCACTCCGGTTGGTCCCAACCGCCGATTAAAGCGTTGTCGCGCCGCAGTTCCCAGACCGGCTCCCAGCAGACCGAGAGAGTGGAGTAGTAATTTGGCGGGATGCCATTGGTGAGCAACCGCAGTGCCGAGAGGACGATGGTCAAACCGGCTGCCTGCTGCTGTTGCGGCAAATCCAAGCCCGTCCATGCGGCGGGCTGGACGAGGTGGGGGTTGGGAAAATGGACTTCGTTGGTTTGGTGTTTTCTCCATTCGCTGACTTGCATGGTCAGCTCGGCCTGGTTTCTCGGAAAGACGTGGAAAAGGTGTCCAACCCGCCAAAACTTGTCGCCGCCAAACCAGCTACTGTTGTCCTCAGCGTAATGTTGGCCGCGTTGATCCACCAATTCGACGCGAACCCCCTGGCAATCCACATTGGTGCCCGCCTTGGCGCTAATGGCGTTGACCCAGACCACCAAAGCGGGATGATCCAGGGAATCAATGACGGATTGCGGGTATTTAGGCTCGAAGGGGGCGAGGAGGCGTCGTGGCAGCCAGGCTTGGAGGCGCCGGAGGACCTCGGAAGCCGGGTTGCCCACATGATGATTGGTGCCGTAGGTGACCGCCTCAATCTGGAGAATCCGTCCGTCGCCCAGCGCGACGGCGGGGAGGGGCTTGTGCGACACGCTGGAATGCGCCACCCAGTACACGGATAAGCCGGTCAAAGCCAAGACCAGTGCGGCCAGATAAATGGATGTGCTTTTTGCGCTGATGGGACAAGTTGCGGCGGCGCCAACTGATTGCACAAGGACAAAACCGGCGCGAGATTCCAGCAGGGCGCGGCGGATCGGATTTGCGGAGTTAAACGAGATCCAATTGGCAATTGCATTTTGACCGACAGCGAATCAAGTGATCCAAAAAAGAATATGCCCATATTGACTATGCGGAATATGGGCATATTCATTTTAACAACGCCATTGGATTTGTCGAGAACAAAGTTTGGACAGAAAAAAGTTTGGAGGGGGTTATCACTTTATCACCGGGCGGAGGACAACATTCTTCGAGCCATCTGCCTCCGCCCGGAAGCGAGTGAGGATGGTGTCCAGGTTGCCAGACAACACGGCGGGGACCAGTGGGAAAGCGGCGCTGGCGCGCCCGCACTGCAAAACCTGCCGGCATCTCGGACACGCCATGTGAACGCGAAGTATCGCGCAGTTTTATCGAGACCGCTGTAGAAAGGGTATTATTCACCACCGGGCGAAACGAGAGGGCCGGAGCAAGCCGGCGGGAAGACCGCGGAAAAAATGTTTCAATCGGCTCGTGCTTGGCGCGGGGAGGGTTTGGTGGTAATGCTGGAGGATGAAGTCATTGACTGAATATCTCTGGTTCCAAGTTCCGTCGCGGCGGGGATTTGTGAACGTGACGGAAACTGTCGAGGGGCTGGTCAAGAAGAGCGGAGTGCAGGAGGGTCTCTGTCTGGTCAACGCGATGCACATCACGGCGTCGGTGTTCATCAACGACGCGGAGGAGGGACTTTTGCACGATTACGAAGTGTGGCTGGAAGGGCTGGCGCCGCATGAGCCGGTGTCGCAATACCATCACAATCGGACGGGCGAAGACAACGCGGACGCGCACATGAAGCGGCAAATCATGGGCCGGGAGGTGGTGGTGGCGATCACCAAAGGGAAGCTGGATTTCGGCCCGTGGGAACAGATTTATTACGGGGAGTTTGACGGGCGTCGGCGCAAACGGGTTCTGGTGAAAATCCTGGGAGAATGACGGGTTCCAATTGCTACCGGGCAAAGACGACCGTCTCCGGACCGACGCCGGTGAATGGCTGGCTGAGGGCTTCCGGGTCTTCCGGCAAATCGGGGGTTCTCCACAAGACCTCGTAGTTTTTGACGGCGTGGCGGAAGCCTTTGACGTCGGCGGGCAGGCGTTCGACGCAGAGGGCGGCCAGGGCGGAATCGTCGCGGAGGAGCCTCTGATAAGTGGCCTCGGAAATGATGATGCGACTGTGGCCCGAAAGGCCTTCGAGGCGGGAGGCGAGATTGACTTCGCGGCCAAAGACGGTGTAACTGAGCTGGTGTTCTTCGGACCCCATCAAGCCCATGACGGCCGAGCCTGAATTGATACCAGTGCCCATGGAAAGGAGCGGCTTGAGGGACTCCGGCGGCAGCCCCTGGGCGGCGCGGGCGGTGTTTTCCTGGGCGATTTTTTTGTTTTCGGCGTCCCTCTGCAGGTTCAAAGCCAGGACGGCGCGTTGGGCGTCAATGGCCGAGAGGACGGCGTCGCGGGCGTGACGGGGGTTTTCGACAGGCCCCCCCCAGAAGGCCATAACACAATCGCCGATGTATTTGTCGAGGGTGCCGTGGTGTTTCTTAATCATGCCGGCGATGGTGCCCAGGTAGGTGCTGACGGTGGCGAGAGTTTCTTCGGCTTGTTTGTCGTAATAGGCCTCGGCCTCCGCCGGGGCGAGGTTGTGTTGGCGGACGAAATCGGTGGCCGCGGCTTGAGTGCGGTCGGTCAAGGAAGTGAAGCCGCGGACATCGGCGAAATAAACGGAGATTTCGCGGCGTTTGCCGCCGAGGGCCATTTTCTTGGCGTCGAGCAATTCGTCCACGACCTCCGGGGCGAGCATTTTGGCGAAAACCGATTTGACGCGTTTTTTTTCCGACTGCTCGGCGCGCACGCGGTAGGTCAAGGCGGAGAAGTGGGTGACCAGACCGGAACAAGCCAGGGGCAGAACAACCGGGAGCCAAAAGCGGTGCTGGACGTAAAGCCAGCAGGCCGCGGCGGAGTAAACCAACACGGCCCCCGCCATGAGGGCGGTGCCGGTCAGCGGCCTAGTCTCGACCAAATTGATGCCCGCGGCGAGGGCGCCCAGCAAGACGATGAGGAGCAATTTGAGCCAGAGGGGGCTGGTGGTGACGAAGCGATTGGCGATAACGGAATTGGCGACATTGAGATGCTTGGTGACGAGGTGAGTTTCGCTGCCCAGAGGGGAAGGCCCAATGTCGGAGAGTTCGTTGCCCGTGGCGGTGGAACCGATCATGATGAGCTTGTCCTTCCAGCGGTTGTCGAACTCCTGGGCGGACGAATGGTTGCGATCGTTGTGTTGCTCCAAGAGTTGCTGCAGATTGCCCGCGACAATCAGCGGGTTGGTGACGCCCAGTTCCCAGTTGATTTCAAAGCAACCGTCGGCATCCAGAGGGATGACGCGGCTGACCCCCTGCGGGCCATGCAAGACAATCCGGTGATGTTGGGGTTCGATTTGGGGGTGATCCAGATCGAGCTTCAGCTCGCAGGCGGCGAGAACAATGCCCATGCTCCAGACCCGAACCGGGGTGAAGGGAAGGAAGCTCAGGGCCGGGCCGTCCGGGACGATGGACCGCTCGTCAATATAACCATCCTTGTCGGTGGGAAGGATGACAGGCTCGTTGTCCCACTTGCGAAAGAAGGTGATGTTGGTGGCACCGAAGCGCGTTTTGGCTAGGTTCAGATCGTACTCCCTGGCGAGTTGCCTGATTAAGGGGTACCATTTCTGATAGACTTCATAAGGCCGTTCGCGCCGCAAAACCCCGTCGGCATCCCTGTCGGAGGTAATGTCGCCCAACCTGGCCTGAGTGTTCTGGAAGAGCGGAGCAGGGAGCACGCCCTCCTGGGCGCCCAAAATGACGCTGCCGCTTTCATTGAGGACGGCCTGGAAAAACTCATCGGCGTTGGTGGGGTGGGAGCCATCGGCCAATTTCTCGGCATCGGGAGGGCCGGGATCGTCGGGGCGCAAGCCACTGAAGAGAATGTCGAGGCCGACGGCCCTGGCGCCTTGGAGGGAAAGCTCCTGCAAGGCCATGGCATAAACGGTGCGGGGCCAATAGAGGGCATAACTGAAACCCAAGAGGCGCTTTCCATTGTTGACAAGGTCAATGGTCTGATCGTTGACCTCGACCAGCCCGAGATTTGTGGCGTTGACCTGGTTTGGGCGGGGATAATGGACCGCCATTTGGGCGGCCAGTTTGACGCGGGTGTCGTAAGTCATCCACTCCAGGCGTTGCAGGGCGGTGAGGTTGCCGATCTGCAAGAGGCAAACGACGGAGACGACGACGGCGGCGATGAGGATGACAGGCCATTTGCGCGTCTTGACGTCGTCTCCGAAGACCAGGGTCTCGAAATCGCCGAGCATGGTCCCCCACTCTCTGTATTGGAGGAGAAGGCCAGGGAGATTGGGGAAATTGGGTATCTTGGGAAAGTTCAGTCGCACATCGGCATACTAAACAAAAAGCCCGGAGCAACACAAGCCGCTCCGGGCTGAAAAAACAGCGCCTTGACCAAGCCCTTATAAATTACGAGCCACCAACTGAGGAAGGATTTGGATTTGGCGGGGGAGTCACAGTAATGGTGATCACCGGGACCGCTCCCACGCTGCCCGGGGTTCCCGGAGGCGTTGTGCCGGTCGGGGTCGTGACAATAATGCCGCCGCCATTAGCCGCAGCCTCAGCCTGACACGCCGCAATGATGTCGGCCAACGCCACGGTTGTTGGCGGAACGTCAGGCGCGCCGGCCACACTCAGAGGAGGCGTCCATGACTGGCCGGTAGTCAATGTCTTGGGAACCGAGGTGGGCACGCCGGCGACATTAATATTGGCGACAACATACACCGTGCCGGTGGCGCTGGTGAAGGTCACATTATAAGTTCCGTCGGCGTTTTGCGAGACCTGGACGGCCCAATCCGTGCCGCGGATGCCGGCGACGCCGCGCGGGGTGGTGATTTCGTACTTGGAAGCCTTGGTGATTTTCTTGACGCTGCCCTCGGCCTGGCCGATTTTGATATTGAGCATCGTCTCGGAGTCGCCCGCCCCCAAGCTCTTCATGGTTTCCAAAGTCATCTTAGTGTTCGCTTCGACCCTGACCGTGGAGGCGCGGCCATTGACCTGAAGATCCACCTGGGCATCCATGCCGGTCTCGATGACGGAGCCTTCAGGCAATTCCATATTGGGCCGCAAGGGCTGGGGCATGCCGCCGGCAACGGAGTACGTGGCGGTGCCATGAACGGCGCGGACGGTGGCTTGAGTGGCCTTCCTGGCCCCTTCCGCCACGACCCAGGTTGAAACGCTCGCGAAAGCCAAAACAAGACCGAACACCAAAAAAGATTTGATTCTTTTCATAACAATTCGTATTTGGAATGTTGTACTACAGAGCGAGATTACTCCCTGCCGGTTAATTGTCAACAGATTTTAGAGCATTATTTTCAAATATTTTTCAGCCCTTTTTTGCCGGCATCCCCCCCATTTTTGCCCCAATTGTGGGGTTTGAAGCTTCATGCCAGGGTCTCGCGGGCGATCGCCCCTCCCGCCGCGCTATTTTTGCCCCAATTATGGGGTTTGAAGCCCTTTGGCCACCGCCGCCATGCGCTCCCTGGCCGCTTGCAGGTATGGCCGGGCCTGGTCGCTGGGGGGGTGCATGTCCAGAGCGACCAGGAACCAATGCTCGGCGAGGGGATAATTGCCCAAATTCATGCAGTGCCAGCCCAAAAAGAAGTAAACATCGGCGTGATTTGGCCTCAATTCGAGGGATTTGACGAAGTATTGGGAGGCCTCATTGGAGCGATCCAGCCAATCCAAGCACATACCGTACCGAATTGAGGACCAGAAATCAAAGCGATTGCAGATCATGGCGCCCTGGAACCAGTGCATGGCCTCGGTGGCTAGGGCTTCATTGCCTGGATCGCCTTCCCAGGCACGAAGCCGGTAATACTCTCCCAACTCGTACTGGGTCAGGTAGTTACGCGGCTCAATCGCATAGGCCTTCTTCAATGCGGCCACGGACTGGTCCCATGGGATTTTCTGGTTGAGTCCTCGCTGGATCCAGTAAAACTCCCTTCCGGCATGCGCTCCATTGGCTGCCAGGAACGCGGCGATTCCCAGGGCGATGGCCGCCAAAAGGACTTTCCCGATTTTCCCTGGATTGACCCAATATCGCTCGGTGGCAAACCGCCAGTGGGCGGTCAGCAAAGCCATCAAAGTGATGGCGAGGATGGCATTTGCGGGGATTTGCATGTTAAAATCCACCACAGAATGAATCAAAATGGAGAGCAAGCCCAGGGAGGCGCCGAGGACAAAGGCAGCCTTGGAGCTATTCTTCCTGGCGATATCATTGGACTTTCTCCGCACATGGGGCCAGATGGCCCAAAGACCGCCATAAAGCAGCCCGACGGTGAGGATGATCAAGGCAAACCCCGCCAACCCCCACTCGGAGAGGGTGTTGAGATAGTCGTTGTGGGCGTTCTGAGGGGCTGCTTGCTTCCATACGGGCGCATTCATTAGATACTGATACTGATAGTGGCCCGGCCCCACGCCCCAGAGAATGTGCTGGCGAAAAGCCATTTGGGCGACATCCCAGTAGATAAGCCGGCCGTCGGTGGAGGCGGCGAGACCGCCGGCAGCTTCGATCCTTCGTTGCACGACTCCGAATTGCTCGAATAAAACCAGGCCGGTCAGAGCCAACAACGCCAGGGCCACCAAGCCGCGCTTCCAATAATCCCTCTGAAACAACAACACGGCGCAGAGCACCGCCAGGGTAGCCATCATGGCGACGTTTCCGCCCCTGGACTCCGAGACGACCACACCGGCCATCATGACCAGGGCGCAGTACGCCAGGAGAACTTTGACAACGGCGGACAAACGCGACATGACCGTATAAACCAGCGCCAGGGGCAAAATCATCTCCGCGAAGCCGGCGAAGTTATTCGGGTTGATGAAAGAGCCGCTGCCTCGCGACGCGTAGGCGGCAGGCTTTAAGACCTCCCAGACCCTGGCATTGTGGGAGGTGAACTGGTAGAAGGCCCACAACGACTCGCCCAGCCCCAGGACGATCAGGACCAGCACCACCGTCGTGGCCGATTCGCGGCGGTTCAAATTGTTGAGGATGATAAAGAAGAGGGAGGCATAGAGGACCACGCTCACCAATTCCCGCGCCGCCGAGTACTGCACGTCCACGAATTGGCAGCGCGCAATGGCATAAATGACGAACGCCAACACCGGCCAGCAAATCGGGGGCCACAACAGGCGGAAGGGACGCTGGGTGAAAAACCGCACCACCCACAAAACCAGAGCCAGGACGGTCAAACCTTGGATCGCCAAGAAATCATACAAGTGGGGCGCTTCGTCTGTCCCGGGAGTCACCCGCACCGCGCCATAGGCCAGCGGACCCCAGATGAGGATCGCCAGCACCGCGCCCAAAATTGCGCGCTCACAGAGCGTGTCCAACTTTTCCGGGAAAGACTTGGATTCGCTCTGTGAGGCAGGCGGCTGTGATGCGGAGGGCAAAGTTTTATTGACAGAGGAAGTTAAGAAGCCAAGAACTCGCGCGGATCGGTGATGTGGCCGGTTAACGCGCTGGCGGCGACCGTGGCCGGGGAGGCCAGAAAGACCTGGGATTCTTTGTGGCCCATGCGCCCCGGGAAATTCCGATTGGTGGCGCTGATGCAGGTCATGGGGGAGTTCATCCGGCCAAAGGTGTCCACTGGCCCACCCAGGCAGGCGGCGCAGCCGGCGTTCTCAGTCATCTGGACGCCGGCATCCAGCAGAATTTGCCAGACGGTCTTTTGCTCCCAGCGGGCGGATTGCAAATCATGCACGATTTCCGGGGTGGCGGGCACGCCGAAAGTATCAATGACCACCTTTTTGTCCATGACGACTCGCGCGAAAGCCAGGAAATCACTGGTTTTGCCACCCGTGCATGAGCCGACATAAGCGCGGTCCAGTTTGATGCCGCCCAAGTCTTTGGCCAGTTTGCGCTGACCGGGATCGGGATGGCAGGCGACGGTTGGCTCCAACTGGGTCAAATTGACGACCATTTCATAGACAAATTTCTCCTTTTTGTCGCGATGCACCGGATGATAGTCGGGCTTGGTGCCGTTGAGCTGGCAGCGATAATCCACCGCGGCCTTGGTTTGGTCGTCAAAATCAAAAATGCCGTTCTTGCCGCCGGCCTCGATGGCCATGTTGGCGACGGTCATGCGGTCGTCCATGGAAAGGCCATTGACCCCGTGGCCATCGAACTGCAAGGCGCGATAAGTGGCGCCGTCGAAGCCGATCTGGCCGATGCAATGCAAGATGATGTCTTTGGCCATGACGCCGGGTTGGAGGCGGCCTTCGAGGCGAAAGTGCATGGTTTCGGGCACTTTCAACAAGAGCTTTCCGGTGCCCATGACAAATCCGGCGTCGGTATTGCCGATGCCCGTGGCGAACTCATTGAAGGCGCCCGCCATGCAGGTGTGGGAATCGGTGCCGAAGAGGATTTCGCCGGGGCGGGTATGCCCCTTTTGAGGGAGAGCGGTGTGGCAGACGCCGGCGTAATGGGATCCATATTGGCGAAGGAGCATGCCTTTGCCGGGGTCGAATTTCCACGAGCCGTCCGGGTCATCCATCACGTCGTAGAAGTACGGAAGGTTTTGTTCTTTGGCGAACTGCCTCAGAATATCCACGTTGCGATTGGACCGGGAGTCGGCGGTAAAAATGTAATGATCAGGAATAATGACCACTTTGTGACGGTCCCAGACTTTGGCATTGGCGCCGAACTCGCGTTGAAAAACGCCGATGGTGCCTGGTCCGCACACATCATGGGTCATGAGAATGTCCGCCTGGACCCAGACATTATCGCCAGCCTGGACGGTTTTCTTCCCCGCTGCGCGGGCCAAAATCTTTTCGGTCAAGGTCATACGTCAGCCCTCAAAATACCTGAGCTGGAGGGCATCGGCAACAGCGAAGATGACACGAGCCGGAATCACCTCACGATGCGGGAGTAAGAACCCGAAGTTGGTTTTTACAAGATGTTGGCGGCCAGCTCGGCCAGTTCGGAGCGTTCCCCCTTTTGGAGTTCGATGTGGGCGGAGAGGGTCTGCTCGCGGAATTTGCTGATGATGTAGTTGAAGCCGTTGGAGCTGGAGTCCACGTAGGGATTGTCAATCTGATAGGGGTCGCCGGTGAAGACGATTTTGGTGCCCTGGCCGACGCGGGTGATGATGGTCTTGACTTCGAGGGGGGTGAGGTTTTGGGCCTCGTCAATGACCATGAACTGGTGAGCGATGCTGCGGCCGCGGATGTAGCTCAGGGCTTCGACGACGATGGTGCCGGAGCGCATGAGGTCGGTGCTGCGGCGATGATCGGAGCCCATGTTCAAATCGCTCAACAGCTCGAGGGCGTCGTGAATGGGCTGCATCCAGGGATTGAGTTTTTCCTCCAAGGTGCCTGGGAGAAAGCCCAGCTCGCGGCCGACGGCGACGGTGGGCCGGGCGACGATGAGGCGCCGGAATTCGCGGTCCAGGACGGTGCGTTTGAGGCCGGCGGCCATGGCCATCAAGGTTTTGCCGGTGCCGGCCTTGCCCATGAGAGTGACCAGTTTGATGCGGTCATCCAGAAGGGCGTCGAAGGCGAAATGTTGTTCGCGATTGCGAGGCTTGATGCCCCAGACGCCTTCGCGGCAGTCCAGGATGGGGATGAGTTTGGAAGCGGTGGGGTCCACCTTGGCCAGGGCGGTGCGCTTGGGGTTGGTTTCTTCGGTGAGAGTGCAGTATTCGTTGGCGAAGCACTGGCCGCGGTCGTTGAGGTCCAGTTCGCCCTCGGTGCGGAAGCGGGCCATTTTCTCGGCGGAGATGTTCCACTCGAACATGCCGGTGTAAAGCTCGGTGAGGAGCACGCGGTCGCTTTCATAATCCTCGGCCTCCAGGCCCAGGATGTCGGCTTTGATGCGCAGATTGATGTCCTTGGTGACGAGAATGGCGGCTTTATCCGGCTCGGCCTTTTGCACGGAGAGGGCCAGGGAGACAATGCGGCTGTCCACCGTGTTGTTGCCAAAGACGGCGGCGCCGTTGTCGCCGTTGTGGTTGTGGAAGATGATGCGCAACTTGCCGCCGTGATCTAATTTGACGCCCTGGTTGAGGCGGCCCTTGCCGCGGAGGGCGTCGAGCGCGCGGGAAACGGTGCGGGCGTTTTGGCCCAACTCGGAGGACTCGCGTTTGAAGCGGTCTATCTCCTCGATGACTTCAATGGGGATCAGGACGGTGTTATCCTTGAAGCGGAGGAGGGAATCGGGGTCGTGGAGGAGGACATTGGTGTCAAGAATATAATTTTTCACTGGGGCGCGGTCTTCCTGGCTTTGGACATGCGCTCGAACCAATCGTTCAAGCGGACATGGGCGGCGGGAAGTTGATAGTGGCCGGAATAAAGAAAATTGGCGAGCATCCCCCAGAGATCGAAATCAACGAAATGAGGATCGCGGCGCAGGAGGAAGGGTCTTTCGGCGAGCATCAGCTCAAAGGGGATGAGGTTGCGGGTCAGTTGCTCGATCCATTGGGCCTGTTCGGCGCGCCATTGCCCCAGGCAGCCGCGGCCGAATTTGCGTTCCTTGTGGCGCAGGTAAGCCAGGCGCTCGTCCTGCGGCACTTGTTCCTCCCAATAAATGTCGTTGAGGCGGAAGGTGCAACCTTCGATGTGGTCCTCGATGTTGCGCCAGACCATGCGGTCCACGCCCTGCCAGGACTTGGGGAACAAGCCCAACTCCAGCCTGGCGTCCAGGTATTTGGCGATGATTTGAGAAAAGTCGTCGGTCTCAAAAACCACGGTGCGGCCATCGCGGATGATGGGCACGCCGTAATAGCGCTGGCGGGTGAGGCGCCAGACCAGGGAGCGGTCGGAAGGAGGGATATTGGTGGTTTTAAAAGGAACGCCGGCATATTCGAGGATGCGCCGCTGGACCAGGCAGAAAGGACTCCATGGAAACTGTATTAGTTCGATCATTTCCGTTGGCTAAATTGCGAGATAAGGTTAATGGGGCGCGGCGGCGGTTGCAAGAAAAGTTTGGGGCGTTCTTGGCCGGACCTGTCCTCAGGCGGGCACGCCCGCGGAGGTTGGATTGGAGCGGGGCCAGCAGACATAAAAGAGAAGGATCACGCCGGAGAGCAAGGCGGCCAAGGTGATGTAAAGCGGGACCAGAGACGGGGTGAATTTGAATTCAACGGCATGGTCGCCCGGGGGAAGGAAGACGCCCCTCATGATGTAGTTGCAACGGAGGAGATCGGCGGGCCTGGCATCCACCCAGACATGCCACCCAGGCCCGGTGCGATCATTGTAGAGGAGGACGGCAGGGGTTTTGGCGCTGGCTTGAAGTTGGATGTCTTTGGGGGCGTAGTGGGTGATTTGCACAGCGCCGGGGTCGGCGTTGGTATCGGAGGAGGAGGAGGGAATGGGAGCCCCGTTGGTGGGTTTGGAGATCAGGACGGATTGGGCCGGGTCCCATTGCGGGTTGGCCAGAGATTGCAGGGTGGCATTGTCGTCGGGCGGGATGATCCATCGGGAAAAGAGCTTGGCGCGGGGGAGGGCGTCGGTGAATTCGATCAAGGCGTCGGCGCCCTGGTCGGTGATTTGAGGGCAGATGTCGCCGGCGTCCTGCCGAACGGTGACGCCGGGTTTGCTGACCAGATTGAAACGCATGACATAGTGAAAGGCGTTGCGGCCCGGGTCGGCCAACTGGTTCAAGGCGGGCAATAAATTGGCGGCGGCGAAAATGTAGCGGGTGTTGGTGAGTTTCCACAATCGGGCGGCCGGCACGAGGTCATTGCGCGGGGGGTATGGGGGAGGGAAGCAACCCAAGTAGCTGATGTCCATGACGGGGGAGCGTGGCATTTGGTCAATTTCCAGGGATTGGATGTCGTGATAGGGGAAATCATTTTCCAGCCACCAATGGATGGCGGCGGCGAAATCCTGGTCTTGGGGAAGATCGTAGCCTCCGCGGGGAGAGAGGCGGCCAGTGAAGCGGTGCTCGTAAGGTTTTCCCATGAGGAATTTGGTGATCTCGTTCATGGAGTATTTTGTGCTGTAGTCGAAGTAGCGCAGCCACGGCACATCGGAGCGGATCAAATCAAAGATCATGATGAAGCAGAGAAAAGTCCAGAGCCAGCAGGCGCGCGCGCCGGCCGAGAGGCCGGCCAGGGCGGTGAGGACGAGGATGGAGGAGACGAAGAGGATGAGGACAAACCAGGCGACATCATGGACGGAATAGAGGGCGATCCTGGCTGCCGTGTCGGCGTCGAACCCCTGATGGGTGAGGTACTGGGAGAGGCCGGGCCTGAAACCGGCATAGAACAGGTAAGCGACGAAGATTGCGCCCATGGCGAACAGCAATCCGACAAGGAATTTTTTGTCGAAGCCGGAGAGCTTTTGCCACCAACTTTTTGATTCCAGGATTTTGCCGGCGGCGGATGTTTTTTGGGGATTGAGCATGTAAGAGCGGGAAAAAGCTTCGAGGCCGAATCCGGCGAGGATGATCCAGCAGAGGGTGAAGGCGTGCATGAACTTGATGGGATTGCGAATTTTGTCCACCATAGGCAAGTGGTAGAGCAAGGGGTAGAGGAAGGCGAAGCGGCCCCAGGCGGCGACGAGGGCGAACAGGGCCGCCAGTCCCCAGAACCAGACTTGGAGGCGCTCCTGGGGGTTGTAAGGAGAGGATGGGCCGCGCGCTGAATTGAGGAGGGCAAAGATGGCGAAGAGGGCCACCAGGACGCCGGCGTATTCTCCGTTGCCGGAGAAGCGGAGTTGCACTTGGGGTTTGATCACCTCCAGGATCTGCGCGTGGGCTTCTTTGTCATTGCCGCGCATGGCTGCGATCACCTCGGGGTTTGCTCCGAGAGCGGCCACGGCCGCGGCGCGCACCTCGGGATTGCTGCTTTCCATTCGTGCAATTTGCGGGTCTTCGCCCACTTTGCCCCAGTAGGCGGGGGAAGTATCAACGGCCGTGGTGGACTCGACCGAGCTGGCCAGGAGGAAGGCCAGGGCTTTTGGGGGAGGGGTCGTGTACTGGGCGATGCGATAGCCGAAGAGACCCGGAATGATGACGCGCAAGGATTCCAATTTGGGAAGGCTCCATTCGGTGGCGAAATCCCAGTTTTGCTGCGGGGTAAAGCCGGCCTCGGCAACCCCTTGAATCTGCGTTCCCACGAGGGTGGAAAGAGTGCTGGCGGCAATCAACACGGCGAAAAGCACTGTCAAAACGCCGGCCCAAGCGCCTTTGGAGGCGCGCCGTGCCGGGGTGGTTTCGCTAATCCAGCAGAAGAATAAAATGAAGGCCCCAATGAAGACGCTTAAAATGGCGCCGCTATCAAAACCTTCCATCACCGCCATGCCGGCCGCCAGGCCGGCGAGGATGGCTTTGATCCAGGTTGGACGGATGGAGTCTGTGACCATGGCCGCGACGGCCAGAAAAGCCATGGCAATGCTGACGTTCCAGGTGCCTGTGCCCCAGCAGCCGTTGGAGAAGCAGTGCATGTTCAGGCCGGCGGCCAGGCCGCCGAGCACGCAGACCATGGGGGCAAACTTCAATTGCCGGAACAAAACCCAGGCGCTGAATCCCAAAAGCAGCATGGTAAAGGGAGTGTAGATCTTGAGGAACATTTCCGGGGAAATAAAGGTCCCCAGAATCATGGTCACGGTGGGGGAGGCGGCGGGAGCCTCGTAGCCGATCCACCACATATCCACCCATTCTCCCGTGAAAATACCCGGCAGCCGGATCGCGGAGTCTTTGAGCGCGCCCAAATGGCTGTCATTGGCCCACATGGTCATGTGCGGCTGGTAGGCCTGATAACAGAGGATCGAGAGGGCCGCAAAAAGAGTGGCCAGCAACAGAAGAAGCGACTTGTGGTTCGCAAAGAAACTGGCCGGCGGCGGAACGCCACTGCCGCCCTTGGCTTCTTTTCCAAGATCAGTCTGTGTGTCTTTCATGACGCGGAGGACAAGGATAAGCCAAAGCGGGCGGAAGCCAACATTGAAGTTGCACATTGAAGTTGCAAAACCGGCACTTGGCAGATCCCGCCCCCCAGCCAAGGCGCAAGAGGGGAAATCGCCTTGAAAAAAGAGGGAAAATTGCCTTGACAATGGCAGAAGGGTGGCTAGGGTGATGGTTGGTGGGGAATGCCTCTATACACCCATATGAACACAAGACTAAAACCATCGGCTCATTTCTTCACGTTGATTGCGCTTTTTGGGCTGGCTGCGCAGACTGCGTTTGCCGCCGCGACCCTGATTGATGTGGACATGGTGGCTGTGACCACCAGCGAAGTGGGATTTGCGGCCACCGGCTTGACGAGCACCGATTATTGGAACGCGTTTCCGGCCATACAGAATGGTGTGGACACAGGGTGCG
>Ga0181536_10003726_pt1 | contig 16481 bp, 14 predicted proteins | sample PEATcosm2014_Bin_41_FD_121105 | JGI IMG/M metagenome (GOLD analysis project Ga0181536, IMG submission 121105) | Peatland microbial communities from MTU Mesocosm Facility, Houghton, MI, USA - PEATcosm2014_Bin17_60_metaG | ecosystem: Environmental > Terrestrial > Soil > Wetlands > Peat | place... | reverse complement strand
GGCCGCCAACCTGCACTACCCTTGCATCGAAGATTTTGCCCGCGCGGTGTTGGAAGGCCGCCCGCCGCGCTCGAGCGGGGAGACCGCGCTCGAAACCGAGTGGGTGATGGCGCAGGTGAATGCGAAGCTGTAAGTCCTGCTACTTTCCTTCATCGACCCGGCGGGCGATCACCAGGTCTGGAGGCTTGCCGGCGTATTCCCCCTGCGCCATCGGGTCGGGATTGTTCCCCCACATCACGTCGGGCGCTTTCAGCCCCACGGGTATCCAGTGATATCGGCCCGCCTCGCGCAGAAACACCGGCCAGTGTACGAAGCCCACCGACCTGCGCAGCACCAGGAATCGGGGCGGCGTTCTGGAGTCGTCTTCCACGCGGAAGGCCGCAATGCCCCCGCGGATGGGGTTGGGGAGATAGAACATCAGGGGCGCATCTTCATAGTTGATCAGGATCTCGTCCGACGGCGCGGCGTTCCGACGGAGCCAGTCGACGACCAGACGGTTGGGGTCCGAGCGGTGGCCGAACACCTCCCTGCCCAAGACCGAGAGTTCGGATCGCCACCAGGGATTCCCGTTGTACCAATCCGGCGACGGCACAACGGCGTGCAGCGGGAGGCTCACCCAAGGCGTGAGCGCCAGTACCGCTGCTCCAAGACAGGCGATGGCGACACGCCGTCCGGCCGCGCTGACCAGCAGCCACGCGGCCACCAGCGCGGCGGCGGGCGCGGCGATGATCACATACCGCAGGAAGGCCGCCGGAGCCACGCTGGGCACCCATACTACAAGCGCGAGCGAGATGCCAATCGAAACCGCCACGAGCCGCCGCTCGAGTGACGGCAACCGTTTCCAACGCCAGGCGAGCAGCGCCAGCGCCGCCAGCACCACTACGGCGGGCGCCACGTACTCATTCATGTTGAAGAGGTTCTCCAGCGCGCGGTCGGTCCACGACCCCTCCTGAACGGCGCGCCGGTTCCATAACTCGTAATACCAGGCGAAGGGCGCGATGGCCGCGGACAATACCACGCCTACCAGCGCGGTCTGCCGCCAGCGGCGCGGCGCGGCCAGGAACGCATCCAGGAACAGGACCGCCAGGACCGGCCACACCGTACCGTAATCCACCTGGAACCAGCACCACGCGGCGGCCATAAACGCCGCCGCTCCGAAACGGCTGCCGGATTGCCAGCGCGCATAGGCCATGAGCGCCAGCACCAGAAAAAGACTGGAAATCGAATAATACCGGCATTGGCGCGCGTGCAGGATCCAGTAAGCGTTAGTGACCAGGAGCAGGGCCGCGAGAGCAGCCATCAGGAGGCTGTCGAAACGCCGCCGCACGAAGCGGAACAGCAGCACCACGGCCGCCAAGCCGGCCAGAGCAAAGGGGAGCCGCGCGCCCAGCGTGGTGTGACCCAGCAGTTTCAGGCCGGCGGCGGCCACCACGAACTGTCCCCAGGGCTGCCACTTCCAGGCGAAGTCCGGCTTGAAGTCGCCGCGGCGCACGTGATAATCCACGGCCGCTTGCGGGCCGGTGGTGCGCTGGTCGATGGTCTGTTCGTCTTCCGCCGCAAAGGTGTCGGTGGTGAGGAGGTTGACTCCGTCGTACGCCAGCGGCCGCCCGAACTGGAGCATCCGCGTGGCCAGCACCGCCATGATGGCTTCGTCCTGCCAGAGATATTTATCCGCAAGCCCCCAGAACAGCAGCAGGGCGGCCAGGACGGCGATCATCGCCGGCGTCACGCTTTCCCATCGGCTGCGAGCGGCAGGTGGCGGCACGGGTTTCCACGTGGAGCATAGCACACCAGCGGCCGGAACGGCCCGCGGCGATCGCCCTGTTATAATCGGCCAACGGTAACGGAGAAATCAACCGATACCAACTATGGCGGATCGAGCGATCGGGCGGCGCGAGTTCTATCTCACCAGCGCATTCATCCTTCTGTTGCTGCTGGTTTTTTATGTTCTCCCTCCACCGCCGCGCCTCGATTTGAGCCAGGGCTCGCTCGATCAGTCCTGGGAATCCGCCTTGACGGAGCAGTTCCTGCGCCATGCGCAGTGCGGCACCGATCTGGTTTTCACCTACGGCCCTTGGGGCTTTCTGGCAGAGCCCCGGGGAGATCCCGCCATCTACCCGTGGCTCGCGTTCGGCCGCCTGGTGCTGGCGCTCGGCGTGAGTGCCGGCGCTGCCTTCCTGTCCCTGCTCCGCATCCACCGCCGCTCCTGGCGGTGGGTCTGGCTCATCTGTTTTCTGGCGCTGGCCAATCCTTTTATGGTGGCGCCCTTCCTGCTCTATGCTGTGGTGTTTGAAACCACCGGGCCGCCCTACCGCTGGTTAAGCCTCGCGACACTGGTGCCCGCCTGCGCTCTGAGCGCGCATGTCAAGCTGGTGGCGTTGCCGCTGGTGGCGGCGCTGGGGCTCGTCATGCTTCTCCATGAGATCCTGACCGCGCGCCGCATCCCGTACATCTCAGCCGGCCTGGCCGCCTGTTATGCGGCATTCTATTTCGCCGCCGGCCAGCACGCCGCGTCTTTTGTGCCGTATCTGCGGGGCGCTTTCGCCACCATGTCCGGGTACAGCGCGGGCATGGCGCTCGGCGGGCCGGCCCCGGAGGCGGTTGCCATGGCGCTGTTTTGCCTGACTATGCCGTTGATTTACGCCGTCGCCATTCGCAGCCGCCGCGGGTGGATCGCGCTCGGGGGCGCGGCCTGGGTGGCCGCCTATTTCTTCATGGCTTTCAAGCAGGCCTTCGTCCGGCAGGATGGCGGCCACATCTGGGCGGGCATCCTGATGTTCGCGGTGCCCGCATCGCTCGTGTTGATTCTCTTCGCGGGACACTTCTGGTCCCGCCTGCTGGCGCCTTTGGTGGCCGCCGCCACCGTCTTCTTCGCCTGGACCACGGTCCCCGCCGGCGATCTCCATCATTACCTCGCGTCGCGAGCGAGCGCCATTGCGCGGTTGCCGGGCGCCTTCCGGTCAAGCGCCCAACTGCGGCGCGACTGGCGCAAATCGCTGGCCGGCTGGCGCGAGGCCTACCCCATCGCGCCGCTCTCCGGCTCCGCGGACATCCTGCCGATTGACATCCTCACGCTGCTGGCGAATTCCGCCGACTACCGGCCGCGGCCCGTTTTCCAAAGCTATGCCGCCGTCAACGATTATCTGGCGCGGCTGAATGCCGGTTTCCTGGCCGGCCCGCGGGCGCCCGAGTTCGTGCTGCTGAACGCCGGTTCGATAGACGGCCGCTATCCCAGTACCAACGATAATCTGGCGTGGCTGGAACTCCTCGCGCGCTACCAGCCCGCTGGCTTCTCGGGCGATTATCTGGCTCTCCACAAAGCCAGCGAGCCGGCGCCGGTGGACCGCGCCAAAATCCTGGAGCGCACCGTCACCTGGGATCAGGACATCGAACTCGGCCCCACACCCGCCGGCGCCGTCTGGGCGGAGATCGATCTCCAGGTTCAGCCGCTCGGCCATCTGATCGACTTTTTGTTGCGGCCGCCCGAAGTCGATTTTAGCGTGCAAGCCGGCGGAGTTTGGAATACTTATAGCCTTATCGCTCCGCTGGCGCGCTCGGGATTCCTGCTCTCGCCGGTCGTCGAAGGTCCGGCGACTTTCGCGCTGCTCTATCGCGGGGATCAAAGCCATCCACTGGCGCCCGATGTCTCCCGCATTATGGTCGGCACCGGTTCCGCCGGCAAGCGGTTCTATCGGCCGCAAATCGCCGTCCGCTTATACCGCCTTGCGATTCCGCCGCGGCCCGTACCCGAAATGCTCGAAGACGACAAATGGCGCCTGGCCGGGAGCATGCACTCGGCAGAAGCCTCGCCCGGCTGGGAGCAACGGCCGGACTGGAACGTGGCGTCCGGCGCTCTGCGGCTCCAGGCCAACGCCCCGGCGGCCGGAAGCCTTCCCTACGATGGCGCAGCGGCGTCTCTCGATGTGGAGTTTGGCCTCGCGAACCAATGCTACGACCAGGATTCCCCGCACTCCCGCGTGGAATTTCGCGTGAGTTACCGCGCGAGCGCCGGCGCCACGGACCGCATGTTGCTCCGCCGCACGCTGGAGGCGCGCGGCCTCGAGGACGTTACCACGGGCGAAGTGCTGCCGCTTCCCAAAGGGATGGCGGGGAGCCTGCAGTTCGCCACCACGCCGCTGGAAGGGAACTGCCGTCTGGGGGCTTACTGGTCTCGCGTGAAGCTGCGGTGACCCGGTCGCTGCGGCGGTAAACCCCCAGGAAGTACGAAGACTGCGGCTGATAAGTTTCCGCCGCGGCCGCCCAGCGGTACTCCGTGCGCACTCCGCCGGCCGCCTGCTCGTCGGAAATAATATCGGCGATCCCCACCAAACGGTAGTGCCGCGCGGCGTACGCGTACCACCAGGTGAAAATCCCCGCCGGCGATTGCTCGTCCTGCAGCCACGACGCGTTCCCCGAAACCTGCACCACGTACTCGGGCGCGACGGCCTCCACTTCCCGGATCATCTCGTTTTGCATGACCAGGGCGTAGGGCTGCGCTTCCATCAATCCGTACATGTAGATATAGGACGTCGCCGAATGGCGATGCGCGTAGAAGTAGATCTCCGGCTCCGACCCCAGCACCGCGATACGCGCATCTTTCACAGAGTGCGCCCGGATGTAATCGGCCACCTGGATGGCTTCGGGAAACGGATTGCGCCCGTAGAGTTCGCGGCACGCCTCCAGCGGACTGAGCCGGAACAGGAACTCGCGCTGCAATCCCAGCGACAATAGCAGCGCCGCGCCGAACACCCAGTACATGGCGCGATGACGCACCGAGGCTCCCGCCAGCAAGGCCACCGCCGGCAGCAGCAGCACGAAATAATGTTCGCGAAAGAACAGGCCCGGGCACACGGCCAGAAACGAAAAGAGCAGGAACGACGTTGCGAAGGCCGCTGCGCCCCGGCTTTCCCGCTTCCGCCAGACCAGCACCAGCCCCGCCGCCGCCAGAAGCCACAGCGGAGCGTTTTGTTTCAGAATGGGTGGGAAGTTTTCCGTGAACGCCGAAATGCCTTCGTCCAGAGAGCTCTCGGCGGCATATTGGCGGGCGTAGGTGAAGGTCCAGAACCAGAACTTCGGGAAGACCCCCGCCCGCCACAGCAGCAGGCAGGTAGCCGCGAACGGCGCAGCCGCTCCGCCCAGGAACGCGCTCAGCTTGACGGCCAGGCCGCGGCCTTCGCGCCAGCACCGGGCCGTCACATACAGCGCGCCGAAGACTCCGAACAGGGCGCCCTGCTGCTTCATCACAAAGGCCAGCCCGAACAGCAGGCCGCTCCACCATAGCGTGGCCGGCCGCCACGAATCGGCCGGCCGCGCCAGCAGCAGCGCGCCCGCCAGGGCCGGAAGCACCACGAAGTGCGTCGCGTGCGCTTGCGTGCCCAGCACCCCGGAGCCGATCGAGAGCAAGGCGTAAGCCGCGCACGCCGCCAGGCCCGGGACGGTTCCGAAAAGCCGCTTGCCCAGCAGATAAACCAGCAGGATGGCCGCGCAGTTCACCAGCAGCAATCCCAGATGAACGCCCGCGATGCTTTCGCCGAAGACCGCCATGAGCGCGGCATAAGCCGCATAGGTTCCCGGCAGCTTCATGTTGCAGGCCAGTTGATAGGGTGGAATGCCTTGGAGCATCAACTGCCCGGCGTATGCGTATTCGCCTTCGTCGCGCTCGAGCGGCATGTCCAGCAGGCGCCAGCGGAGCAGGCCGGCCGCCAGCATCACCAGCAGCACCACCACCCAGGGCCGCAGCTTCATGGCCATTTCGCGGTTGCCGCGGCCATCAGGCCTCCGCCAGCTTTCCGCCAATCCATGCGCGCCGTCCCAGGGAACGCCGGAGGCCGAACAGCGCGATTCCTGGTGTTCCGATCCATATCAACCGATTCTAGCGCTTGTGGGACAGGCAATCCTGCCTGCGGGCGCGCTCTTTCCCCTCTTTCCGGTGCCGGGCGACTGGTATAGAATGATTCTATCTGGAGGGGACAAGATGGCCTTCAAGCTGACTGTGAACGGGCATACCAGCACGGTGGACGCGCCGGCCGATATGCCGCTGCTGTGGGTTTTGCGAGACGTGCTGGACCTGCGCGGCACCAAGTATGGCTGCGGGATCGGCCAGTGCGGCGCCTGTACGGTACACCTGGGGGGCATGGCGGTGCGGGCCTGCCTGACGCCGGTCTCGGCGGTGGGCGCCAAACCAATCACCACGCTCGAAGGTCTCTCGCCGGACGGCACGCATCCGTGCCAAGTGGCCTGGCAGGAAATCGATGTCCCGCAGTGCGGCTATTGCCAGGCGGGACAAATCATGTCGGCGGCGGCGCTGCTCGCCAAGACGCCGAAACCCACGGACAAGGAAATCGATTCGGCGATGAATGGGAATTTGTGCCGGTGCGGAACGTATCTGCGCATCCGGCAGGCGATCCACAAGGCGGCCGACCTGGCGGGCAGCGGTTCCACCAGGAGCGCGGCAGCGGCCCGGAACGAGGAGTAGTTATGCACCCGGAGAAGAACCAAATGCAACGCCGATCCTTTCTGAAAATCAGCGCGCTGGCCGGTGGCGGAGTGATGCTGGGCCTCGAGACCGGAAGCCAACTTTTCGCGCAGGGCCGCGGCGGAGCGCCGCAGGCGCCGCCCAATCCGCACAACTACATTCGCGTGGCGGCCGACGGCACGGTGACCATCGTTGCCAAGAATCCCGAGCTCGGCCAGGGCGTCAAGACCATGTTGCCCATGCTGATCGCCGAGGAGCTGGACGTCGATTGGAAGCGCGTCAAAATCGAGCAGGCGGACTTCGACGACAGCAAGTATCCGCAGCAGAACGCCGGCGGCAGCACGGCGACGCCCAACAACTGGTTGCCCATGCGCCAGGTGGGCGCGGCGGGGCGGGCGTTGTTCGTCACGGCGGCGGCTCAGGCCTGGAGCGTGCCCGAAGGCGAGTGCACGACGGCTTCGGGGCGGGTGATGCACAAGGCTTCGGACCGGTCGCTGGGGTACGGCGAGCTGGCATCGAAGGTGGCTGGAATGCCGGCTCCCGCGCTGGCGAATGTGACGCTGAAGGACCCGGCGGATTACAAGATCGTCGGCCACACGCAAACGGCCACGGATTTGCATGAAATCGTGACCGGCAAGCCGATCTTCACGATCGACATGAAGCTGCCCGGGATGCTGTTCGCGGTGTTCGAAAAGTGCGGCGTGATCGGCGGGAAGGTGGTCAGCGCCAACCTGGACGAGATCAAGAAAATGCCGGGCGTGAAGCAGGCTTTCGTGGTGGACCGGCCGGAAGTCAAAGGGCCTTCTCTGCTTTCGGACCCCGGCCTGGTGAGCGGCGTCGCGATACTGGCGGAGACGTGGTGGCACGCGCAAGCGGCGCGCAAAGCGCTGAAGGTGGAGTGGAACGAAGGGCTCGCGGCGAATCAGAGCAGCGTGGAGTATGCGAAGAACGCCGAGGAATTGAGCAAGCAGGCGCCGCAGACCACCGTTCGCGCTGATGGTGATGTGGACGCGGCTTTGAAGGGCGCGGCGAAAGTGGTGGAGGCGGCGTATTCCTACCCGTTCATCTCGCACGCGCCACTTGAGCCGCAAGGGGCCACGGCGCATTTCCACGACGGCAAGATGGAGATGTGGACCAACAGCCAGCAGCCGGGCAGCGGCCGGCGCCAGGTGGCGCAGACGCTGGGAATGACGGAAGCGGATATCACGCTGCACATGACGCGCGGCGGCGGCGGTTTTGGGCGGCGGTTGACCAACGACTACCTGGTGGAAGCGGCTTATATCGCCAGGCAGGCCGGGGTTCCGGTGAAGCTGCTGTGGTCGCGCGAAGACGATATGACGCACGACTACTACCGTCCGGGCGGGTTCCAGTATCTGAAAGCCGGCCTGGACGCGTCGGGCAAACTGGTGGCGTGGCGCAACCATTTCGTCACCTACGGCGAAGGCGATCGCACGATGTCGGCGGCTTCGATTGGGCCGAGCGAGTTTCCGCAACGCTTCGTCTCCAACTATGCGCTGCTGCAATCCACGCAGCCGCTGGGCATCCGCACCGGGGCGTTGCGCGCGCCGGGAAGCAACGCGATTGCGTTTGTGACGCACTCGTTTATCGACGAGGTGGCGCACGCCGCCGGCAAAGATCCGGTGCAATTCCGCCTGGAGCTGCTGGATGCGGGGATGGCGCCGCAGCAGCCCGCGGCACAGGGCGGCCGCGGAGGCGGGATGCCGGGTGTCAACGCCGAACGCATGAAGGGCGTGATGCAACTGGTGGCGGAAAAATCCGGTTGGGGCAAGAAGACCTACCCGAAGGGAACCGCCATGGGCGCGGCTTTCCATTTCAGCCACCGGGGATACTTCGCCGAAGTGGCCGAGGTGACGGTGGACGCCGCCAATAAAGTGAAGATCAACAAGATCTGGGTGGCCGCGGATGTGGGCAGCCAGATCATCAATCCCGGCGCGGCCGAGAACATCGTGCAGGGCGGGATCGTCGATGGTTTGAGCGAGCTCATGTCGCAGGAGATCACCGTCGATAAGGGCCGCGTGGTCGAGACCAATTACAATCGCCACGGCATGGTGCGAATGGCGCAAGCGCCGCCCGAGATCGAAGTACACTTCCTCAAGACCACTTACGATCCGACCGGATTGGGCGAGCCGGCGCTGCCGCCGATTCTGCCGGCGGTGGCCAACGCGATCTTCAGCGCCACCGGAAAGAGGGTGCGGTCGTTGCCCTTGTCGAGATCGGGCTTTGGCTGGGCGTAGCCTGCTTGCGGCGTGCGTGGTTGCACTGGTGGCGCGGTGCGCGCCGGCGCAGGACGAGTTGCGGGTGCAATCGCCCAACGGCCGCCTGGAATTCCGCTTGTTCGTGGCGCAGCCGGAAGCGGGGCAGTTGTTCCACCTGGCTTACCAGGTGCAACTCGGCGGCGCGCGCGTGCTGGACACTTCCTACCTGGGTTTGAACATCCACGACCAGGAACCGATACTCGGCGAAAACGTGGGACTGACGGCTTCGAAGAGGTCGCCAGGGGCGGGCTACAATTCGCTGACCGCGCAATACCTGCAAAACGGCACGGTGGGACGGCGCCTGAACGTGGAAGTCCGCGTCTGGGACGACGGGGTGGCATTCCGCTACGTGATTCCGGCCACCGCCGCGCTGAATGAGTTGCTGATCGAAGACGAGCTGACCGAGTTCAGCTTCGTGAAGCCGGTAGATGCGAAGGGACCGGTCGGCTTGCCGTTCGTGATGGAGCAGCCGGGAACCGGCTGGGTGGGGATTTACGAAGCGGCTAATGGCGCTTACCCGCGCACGAACCTGGTGCGCAGCGAAGCCACGACCATGATCACGCGTCTGGTGCAGCAAGATCGCGTTCCGCGGATTGCGTACGACGGGAAGACGCCATTCACGGGCCCGTGGCGGATGGTGATCACCGCGCGGGACCGGGAAGGGTTGATGCAGACGGCGGTGGCGCGGGAATTAGTGCGGTAAAGTCAGAGGGATCGCACGAGGCCTATGTTGAACCACCCAAGATGGAAGTTAAGGAACTCGTCCAGAAGGTTTCATAACTTGTTTTCGGGTCAGTGGTACCTTAACTCCCGTCTCGGTCAGTATCGTTCCCCCAACGGCCTCAATATCCGCAAGCGTACTAATATTCTTGGCGGCAATTCGCTTGGGCAACACAGCGGTAAAAATCTGAGCCGCCACAACAAAGGTTCCCATATCTGGCCCGTGGGCCGTATTATAGAGGTCCTGCACATCAATTGAAATCGGTCTATCTTGCCCGTCGATAGAAAACAAATTACTCTTGGCTATCAACGGATCTGATTTATAATCAATTGCGTCATCTTGTATCCGCGCTACAGCGATGATATTGTAGGATGCAGCATACTCATCAGCGAGCAAGCCCGTCTTAATCACTTCCCCAATCGCGCTTGGCCCAACCTGTCCCCAACTAGATATAAGACCAGCAGGTATTGGCTTTGGTCTATGACGCACTTGGTACCACCCAACGCAGGAAAGGATAATACCCCCAAAGACGCAGGCTGACCATATTCGGCTGCGTGACCGGCGAGACTCAGTAGTGTCCTTCCCGAATACCTTTCGCCAGTCCACGCTTAGAAGACCAAACAGGGCCAGAACCGTAGAAACCGCAAAGTAAATGTCGTCCTTGCCCATGCAGGAAGTCTACCAAATCACCTGGGCCTTAAGGGGTCAGACGCCGTTTCAACACGCCTGCTATGTTGACGTGGCGACGAACTGTTTGGGGTGTGCCGCATCTACTCCCCAGCTTCGGGGAAAGTCAGCCGTATTGAACGTCAGCAACTGCTGAATTCCATGGACCAACACCAGAGCTGCCAGGCGCGCGTCGTGGGCGCGCTTTCCGACTACCTGGCAGCGGTCGACAAGTTCGAACCAACGGTCCAGAACATCCGGAGTCTCGGCGAGGAGCGGGAACTGATTTCGTAACGCGCGGATTGCTTCAGCCGCGGTCTCGGTCGACCACCCGAGGCCGTTGGCCGAATCGGGGCGAGTCGCGACCGCCCAGAACTCCACAAGGACCTGAGCGCTGATGAACAGGGAGACGTTGCTTGCAAGCAGGTGCTCTACGGCTCTCTGGGCGACGCTATGCTCGGGACTTCGGTCGTCTGCGAGTCGCAGGAGTACGTTCGTATCGATGAGCAAACTCATCAGTCGTAGAGGTTCTCCCGGCGCAACTCTTCAGCCGGGATAGCAGGGCCTCTACGCTTCGGCAACTGCGCGACCCAGTCGCGGAAGGTGCGTGCCCGCTCGTGGGACGGCAGGGTCTCCCAGAGGGCGTGTGGCGCTTCGGGAATCAGGCGGAGGGCATCACCTTCATGTTCCAGGCGAAACCGGGCACGCGGACCGGCACCCAGGGCGCCCGCCGGGATCTGGAGGTCGCCGCTAGCATTCGTTTCAAGGATGGTGGGCTCAGCCATGATTTCCATCTACATGCTAGCACGGTCACACGGCCGCGGACTGCCCAAGACCGGCCGCCAACGGGCCAAGGTCGGAGGCAAGCCCGAGTCTACTTTTGCCGCTCCCCCCGTCACATGCACTTTGATATATTGAGGTCTGAAAGCCTAAATAGGGAGGCGTGCCATGAGCTCTAAGAAAGGGTTCTCGCGCCGCGGGTTCCTGCAGGGGGCGGGGATCGGCGGCGTGCTGGGGACGGGACTGCTCGAAAGAAACGCCGAGGCTGCGCCGGCGGCGGCGGGCGCGGCGGTGGCGGGGCCCGGAGCGGTGCCGATCACTCTCAACATCAATGGGAAGCCGGTCAACCTGACGGTGGAACCGCGCGTGACGCTGATCGACGCGCTGCGCGAATATGTGGATCTGACGGGCGCCAAGCGCGTCTGCGACCGCGGCACGTGCGGCGCTTGCACCGTCCTCATGAACGGGAAGTCGGTGTATAGCTGCTCCGTGCTGGCGATCGACGCGCAGTCGAAGTCCATCGAGACCATCGAAGGCATGACCAGCCCGGAGAAGATGCACCCGGTATCGCAGGCCTTCTGGGAGAACGATGCGCAACAGTGCGGATATTGCACCTCGGGATTCGTGGTGGCCTGCAAGGGATTCCTGGACGAGAACCCGAACCCGACGGAAGAAGACGTGAAGCACGGGCTGGGCGGGAACCTGTGCCGCTGCGGAACGTATATGGGCGTGCGCGCGGCGGCGCTCCAGGCCGCCAGGGAAATCAAGGGAGGGAAAAATGGCTAACACTCCCGACTATAGCTGGCCGCCGAAGGAACAGCGCAAGGTGATCGGGCAGCGCGTGAATCGGCTGGATGGGCCGGTGAAAGCGACCGGACGCGCGAAATATGCGTCGGATACCAAGGTGAGCGGCATGCTGTATGGCGCATACGTCGCGTGCCCGCACGCGCATGCCAAGGTGACCAGCGTCGATACCAGCGAAGCCGAAAAGATGCCGGGCGTGAAGGCCGTTCACGTGATGGCGCCGGCCGGCACGGAGATCCAATGGCAGGGCTGGGAAGTGGCGGCGGTGGCGGCGCTCACGGAACTGCAGGCGCGCGACGCGGCGCGGAAAATCCAAGTGGCGTACGAAGCCATGCCGCACCTGGTGCATGAAGAGGACTTGAGCAAGGCCGGCGCCAACGCGAAGCGGGGAAGCGAGCAGAAGGGCGGGGACGTCGACCAGGCAATTCAGCAAGCCGAGGCGGTGTCGGAAGGCCACTACGGATTTCCGGTGATCACGCATTGCTGCCTGGAATCGCACGGGCAGGTGGTCCAGTGGCAGGGCGAGAACGCCAGCGCGTGGCCGTCGACGCAGGATGTGACGGACTACGGGGGACAACTGGCGCAGAGCCTGAAAATTCCGGCCACCAACGTCAAGGTGCAGATGGACTACGTGGGCGGCGGATTCGGAAGCAAGTTTTCGCCGGATGCGTGGGCCACGGTGGCGGCGAATCTTTCGCAGAAGGCCGGCGGGAGGCCGGTGCGGCTGTTCCTGGGTCGCCAAATGGAGCAGATGATCGCTGGGAACCGGCCGTCGGCGTACGCCAAGATCCGGATTGCGGGGAAAAAGGACGGAACCATCACCGGATGGGATTCGGCGTCATGGGGCAGCGGGGGATTTCAGCCGGGCGGGCCGCCGCCGCAGCCGTACGTCTTCGTCACTATCCCCAACTATCGACGCGTGCACACGGGCGTATCGCTGAATGTGGGGCCGAGCCAGGCCTGGCGCGCGCCGGGGAACCAGGCGGCGTCCTACCTGACGTGCTGCGCGATGGAGGATTTCGCGGCGAAGATCGGGATGGACCCGCTGGAAGTGTTCCGCAAGAACGTGAACTACGCGCAGCCGGCGTTTCAGGAGCGGTACCGGTTCCAACTGAACAAGGCCGCGGAGCTGGCGGAGTGGAACAAGCTGTGGCATCCGCGCGGCCAAAGCGGTGCGGGGCCGGTGAAGCGCGGCTTGGGCGTGGCAGTGGGCACGTGGGGCGGGCGCGGGCATGCCAGCAACTGCCGCACCACCATCCACCCGGACGGTTCGGTGCTGGTGGAAATCGGCACGCAGGACCTGGGGACCGGCACCAGGACCATCATCACGCAAGTTGCGGCGGAGAGCCTGGGGCTGCCGGTAAGCGCGGTGAAACTGGAGATCGGGAGGAGCGATCAGCCGCGCGACGGCGCTTCGGGCGGATCGAGTACGGTGGGCGGCGTATCCACCTCGACGCGTAAATCGGCGGTGAATGCGCTGGCGAAGCTGCTGGAAGCGGTGGCGCCGGCGCTCTCGGCGCAGCCGGAGCAACTGCAAGCGGTGGATGGCAGGATCCAAGTGAAAGGATCGCCGGAAAAGAGCCTCACCTGGAAAGAAGCCTGCCGGAAGCTGGGCACGGCGTCGATTGCGGAGATGGGATCGTTCAACGGCCGCAACGACGGCGCGGGCCTCAGTTCGGAAGGCGCGGCGGGAGTGCAGATCGCCGATGTTTCGGTGGATACCGAGACGGGGGTGGTCTCTATCAATCGCTACGTGGCGGTGCAGGATTGCGGGTTGGTGATCAACCCGAAGCTGTCGGAAAGCGTGGTGTATGGAGCGGTCATCATGGGCATCAGCACGGCGCTGTTCGAAGAACGCATTATGGACCAGCAGACCGGGCACATGCTGAACGCCGACATGGAGTTTTACAAGCTGGCGGGGATCGGCGACATTGGCGACATCGTGGTGCACATGGACATCCGGCCGGAGAACGACAGCAAGGGCGTGATCGGGCTGGGCGAGCCGCCGGCCATTCCGATCTGCGCGGCGGTGGGTAACGCGGTAGCCAACGCCATCGGGGTGCGCGTGGCGCAGTTGCCGATGACGCCGGAACACGTGCTCAATACGCTGGAAGGGAGGAACGCGTAATGGAATCCTTCGCGTATGTCAACCCGGCGACGGTCGAGGAAGCCGTAGGCCAACTGGCCGCGCGCTGGGGCGAAGCCGATGTGCTGGCGGGCGGGACAGACCTCATCAGCCTGATGAAGGAAAACCTGCACACGCCCAAGCGGGTGGTGAACATCAAGAACATTAAAGCGCTGGAGGGCATCCGGAAAACGGCGGCCGGTCTGCGGATCGGCGCGCTGGTGACCATGGATGAGCTGGCGAAGAGCGAACTGGTGCGGACGGGCTATGCGGCGCTGGCGCAAGCCGCGGCGGCCATTCCGAGCCCGCAGATCCGGCACATGGGCACGGTGGGAGGCGATTTGTGCCAACGGCCGCGTTGCTGGTATTTCCGCGGCGGCTTCGGGCTGCTGGCCATGCAGGATGGCAAGCCGCTGGTGCCGGACGGCGAAAACAAGTATCACGCCATTTTCGGCGGCGGTCCGGCGTATTTCGTGAGCGCGTCGAGTTTGGGCCCGGCGCTGGTGGCGCTGGGCGCTAAGGTTAAGCTGGTCTCGGCGAAAGGCGCTCGCGAAGTGCCGGTGGCGCAGTTCTTCGTCACGCCCAGGGACGCAGACACGCGGGAGATCGCGCTGCGGCCGGACGAAATCCTGACCGAGATTGTGGTGCCTGGCGCGGCGAGGAAGAGCGCCACGTACGAAGTACGGCAGAAGACGGCGCTGGATTGGCCGCTGGCGACGGCTTCGGTGGCGCTCGAGATGAATGGGACGACGGTGAAATCGGCGAAGATCGTGCTGGGCCACGTAGCGCCGGTCCCCTGGGATTCGGCGGCGGCGGCGCGCTCGCTGGCCGGCAAGGAAGTGACGGAGGCGACCGCCGAGGCCGCCGGCAAAGCCGCCGTGGCCGACGCCAGGCCGCTCAGCCAGAACGCGTACAAAGTGACCCTGGCGCGAGTGGCTGTGAAACGGGCGCTGCTCAACGCGGTCCAGGCCGCGAAAGGGTAAGTATGGAACTGATCGCGAAAATCGGAACGAACCGCTGCGCGCACCTGCGGTGGAAGGGCCTGTTCGTCGACACGGCCCCCAACCCCGAATTCGATGTGAGCGCCGATTACTCGACGTGGTGCCGGCATACCTCGAAATGCGTCGGCCCGGACGGCCAGATGGTAGACCCCGAGGAGTGCTGCGCGGAGCGGAACTGTTACGAGAAGTTGTAGGCAAAAAAACCGGTGACCGACGCGGCCGGACCTGATGGGCCCTGCCGGCAGTCACCGGTGGGGACAAACACCAACAATTGCAATATGCAATTAATATATTGCAATCTGCGATTGATGTCAAGCATCGAATCACAAGTGTTTTCAGAGACTTTCGTGTTGTAATGAGCCTTGATGAAGGTCATTTGGTCGAGAGCGGCAGCGCTGGCGCTGGTCTGTTGCGTGGCGGCGAGCGGCGCGGAATATCTGGTTTATGCCGGAGGGTATACGCGGGGCGCGAGCCACGGCATTTACGGCTATCGCTTCGACACGCGGACGGGAAAAATGCGCGCGCTGGGCCTGCAAGCCGAGGTGTCGAACCCGTCGTTTCTGGTCGAGCATCCGGACCACCGCTTTCTGTACGCGGTGAGCGAAGATGCCGCCGGCATGGTGAGCGCCTACCTCATCGATCCGAAAAGCGGGAAGCTGTCGCTGGTGAATCGGGTGTCGTCGAAGGGCGACGGGCCGTGCCATCTGGCGCTGGATCGAGAAGGGCGCTGGCTGGCGGTAGCCAATTACAACAGCGGGAGCGTGGCCGTGCTGCCCTTGCGCAAGGACGGCGGCCTGGGCGAGGCGGCGGCCTTTGTGCAGCACACCGGAACGGGGGTAAACCCGCAGAGGCAGGCCGGGCCGCACGCCCACGCGGCGGTCTTCTCGCCGGACAACCGCTATCTGCTGGCGGCGGACCTGGGCGCCGATCGGATTTTCGTGTACCGGTTCGATGCGGAAACGGGCGCCTTGCGGCCGGCTGGCACGCCATCGGTGGCCGCGACACCGGGTTCGGGCGTGCGGCACCTGGTGTTTCATCCCAATGGCAAAGTGCTTTACGCCGTAAACGAGCTGGCCAACACGGTAACGGCATATCTCTGGGATGCCGCGGCGGGACGGCTCGCCGAACTCCAGACGGTGTCGTCGCTGCCGCCGGGATACCCGGGGCCGACCACGGCCGCGGAAATCGCGGTGAACAGCGCGGGGACCATGGTCTACGCGTCGAATCGCGGGTGCGATTGCCTGGCGCTGCTGGTCATCGACCCGGTGCGTTTCACGCTCTCGGCGCTGGAATTCACGCCGCTGATCGGGCAGACGCCGCGGCACTTCGCGCTCGATCCGACGGGCGCTTACCTGGTGGTGGCGAATCAGGGATCGGACAGCCTGACGGTCTACACGGTGCATCCGCGCACGGGCCAGATTCGCCCGGCAGGGCAACCGGTGACGGGAATCGCGATGCCCACGGTGGTGGTGTTCGTCAAGCCGGAGTGACGGCCGCTCCCATGTGGGGCAGCCAATCGTGGCTGCCGCCGGCTTTTCAGCCGGCGCTCGCCGCGCGCGAGAGTTCGCGTCGAGCCTGCAATAGCCGCTTAAAAGGCGGCTGCGGGTCAGATTGCCCGCTCCATAACGAATCT
>Ga0181536_10003725_pt1 | contig 16482 bp, 21 predicted proteins | sample PEATcosm2014_Bin_41_FD_121105 | JGI IMG/M metagenome (GOLD analysis project Ga0181536, IMG submission 121105) | Peatland microbial communities from MTU Mesocosm Facility, Houghton, MI, USA - PEATcosm2014_Bin17_60_metaG | ecosystem: Environmental > Terrestrial > Soil > Wetlands > Peat | place... | reverse complement strand
CGCGTGCCGGCGTACGTCGCGCCGCCGTCGTAGATCGGGATCGTGATTTGTCCCATCAGGGACTCGGTGAGCGTCTGACTTCCGATTGCATAGCCGTTGACGTCGAAGCGTTTGCTGATTTGGCCTGTCAGCCCGACCGTCGGATAGAGCGCGCCTTCGCTGATCTTTATGGCGAGCGCCGCGGCGTCGACCCCGTGCAGCATCGCCACGATCGCGGGATGTTCGACCTGCGATATCGCCACCGCTTCGGCCATGGATTTCGGCAGTTGTTTGGTCACCGGCGCGGCGGGCGCAAGGCTCTTCGGCTCGTCGCCGATCGCCTTGCGATAGTTGGCGAGCGAAGCCTGCAGGTTCGATTGTGCGGTCAGCGCCGTCGCGCGCGCCCCGGCCAGGCTGGCTTCCGCCTGCGCCACGTCGGTGCGCGTGACTTCGCCGACGTTGAAGCGATCTTGCGTTTGTCGAAGCTGCTCCTGGAGAACTTCGACGTTGTTGCGGTCGAGATCCAGGATCGCCGTGTCGCGCAGGACGTCCATGTAATAGGTGACCGCGCTGAGCAGCACGTTCTGCTCGGTGTTGCGCAGCGTTTCGCGCGCCCCCAGCACGCCCGATTCGGCCTGGCGCACCGAGTTAAGGGTCCGATTGCCGTTCCACACATTCTGCGTGACGGTCACGCCGTAGCCGCGGGGCCGAGAGCTCTGGTCGAGCGAACTCGGATAGCCCGGGCCCAAACCAGAAGCGAGGGAGTTCGAAAGGGCCGCGTCGGTTTCGGCCGAAACGGTCGGCAGATAGCCGGCGTTGGCCTTGGGGATGTTTTCATCCGACACGCGCACGGCGGCGCGCTGCTGATTGATGTCGGGGTTGCTGAGATAGGCCTTGGCGAGCGCGCCGCCGATCGTCTCGGCCTTGGCCGCCGGCGCGACGAGCGCGCCGCACATCGCCGCGGCGATCGCCGCGCGGCGCCAAGTGGAACGCCTTGTCGAACTTTGAAAACAGCCCATCGCAGCCTCTTCGGGACGCCCATAAACTCGACGCCAACCCGACCCCTCGACGACGCCAACGCTTTCTTGCCCCAACGTCAAGCCCGCGCCCCCGCAACGCGCTGGGGGACGCGGACGCGATTCTGGGGCGCACGCAGCCGTCTACTCTTACAAGCAATTGGGCGCGGTCGGCTACCTCCCGCGTCGCTCCTCGACGCGAAGGGAGAAAGATTTCAACCGACCGTCGCAAACATGCGACACCTGCCCGAGATCGCCCCCCACATCAACCGCCCGCGGCTCGACGGAGCACGGCCGCCGGATCACATTATCGCGACGGCGGGCGCGCGAGAGCCCCGCCCCGCCCCTCGACGCTCAGAAGGCGAAGCTCGGCGCGAGGCGGAACGCCTCGAGCGTCGCCACGCGCGTTTCGAACAGCGTGCGCCGGCTGATCCCAGCCGCCGATTTCTCAATCAGCACCGCCTCTTGAGCGCCCGGTTGCGCCTCGACGCCGACGAGGCGGCCACCTTCGGCGAGCTGCGCGAACAAGGCTTCCGGCGAGCTCTCGAAGGCGCCGTTTATCAGAATGACGTCGAACGGCCCCTTGTCCGGCGCGCCTGCGGCGAGATCGCCCACGACGACCTCGATCCCGGCGCGATCTTTGAGCGCGCGCCGAGCGGCGTCCGCCCCGCCGGCGTCGGATTCCAGCGCGACGACGCTCGCGCCCATGCGCTCCAGGATCGCCGCGCTGTATCCCGAGCCGCCCGCGACGTCGAGCGCCCGTTCGCCCGGCGCGACCGACGCCGCCTGCAGCAAGCGGGCCAGGGTCAACGGCGCCAGCAGCCGCCGTTCGCTCGAACCCAGCGCGGGCTGGTCGCTGTCGAGATAGGCGAGCGCGGCCTGGCTCGGCGCGACGAAGGATTCGCGCGGCGTGTCGAGAAACGCCCCGAGGACGCTGAGGTCGGTGACGCCGCCGGTCCGCAATTGCCCGTTGACCATGTGGAGGCGCAGCTCGGTCAAAGCCTGCGTCGAAGGAGTGGAAACCATTCGCGTCGCCCTGCTGACTTGCCGGCCATGGCGCATCGCCATCGCCTCGAAGAAACCAAGCTTTGGAGGCCTCGCCCGGAATCGAACCGGGGTGCAAGGATTTGCAGTCGCATCCGTGACAATTTTCCAAGCCCTTGATAACTGACGAGAATGTCATTCGAGGCTGAAAAACGCACGGAAATCAACGGCGAACCCTTGCGGGCCAAGGAAAACCATGGCATTCTCTGGCAGCTCGCGGCGAAAAGAAACGCTGACGATCCGCTGACGAGACAACCAGAGCCAGGTAATCCCCGCGATGTCGATAAAGCTAGACGAAGAGTCCGTCAAGACGGCCGCCGCCCCGGCCAAGGGCGCGAAGACGCATTGGGATTCAGAAATCACGGGCTTCGGGTTGCGCGTCTTCGCGCCGACAACGCGCCATCCCGCTGGCGCCAGGTCATTCTTCATCAATTACCGCGCCGACGGCGTGGAGCGTCGTCATACGATCGGCGCCTTCCCCGAGTGGTCAGCCCTGGCCGCCCGCAAAGAGGCCAAGGCCTTGCGCAAGCGCATCGATCGCGGGGAAGATCCGGCGCGCGACAAGCGCGACAAGCGCGAGGCGCCGACGGTCAAGGACCTTGCCGATCGATACAAGGCCGAGCACTTGCCGGGCAAGGCCGCTCAATCGCAAAAGAACGATTGGGCAATGATCATCAACGAGATTTTGCCCGAAATGGGCGCGCGCAAGGTCCAGGATGTCCACTATGGCGACATTCTGTCGCTGCATAAGAAGATCACCACGCGCGGGGCCCCGGTCCGCGCGAATCGCGTCCTGGCCGTGGCGTCGAAGATGTTCTCGTTGGCGCTGCGGCCGGCGGCCGGCGAGGATGCGCCATGGCGCGACGCGGCGCAGGGCAACCCGTGCAAGGGCCTCGAGCGGAACCAAGAGGAGGGCAAGGAGCGGTTCTTCTCAACCGCCGAGATCGCCGCCTTAAGCGACGCCCTCGCGGCTCAGGCCCCTACCCCGGCTCGAAATTGCGTCCGTTTCATCATGCTCACCGGCTGTCGCCCCGGCGAAGCGATGCGTGCGACGTGGACCGAATTCGTGGAACTCGGCTATTGGGACAAGCCGTCGGCTCACACCAAGCAGCGGAAGCGCCATCGCGTCCCCCTGACGCCCGCCGCGATTGAATTGATCGACCGCATCCGCGCCGACCGCAAAAAGTCGCCACGAGAAAGCCAAAGCGATTTTGTTTTTCCCGGCCAGTCGCGTGGCGAGCCTCTAAAGCAACTCCGGACCACCTGGGAGGACGTTTCCGAGGCCGCGACGATCGCGCTCTGGCGCGACTCGGCCGATCCCCGGGTCACTTCGCTCGTCTCGGAACTCGATCGGAGCCTTGAGCACTCGCCGACGGTTGCAGAGTGCCGCGCCCTGGCCGTCAAGACGGGCGTGAAGCTGTCCGCCGGTCTGACGGATGCTCGCCTATACGATTGCCGACACAGCTTCGCGAGCATCGGCGCCGGCGGCGGTTTGAGCCTGCAGATCATCGGCAGGTTGCTCGGTCACACGCAAAGTCGCACGACTCAGCGATACGCGCACCTCGGCGACGACCCGTTGAAAGAGGCGGCGGCGAAGATCGGCGCCGTCATCGCCGGCGCCGGCAAAGAGACTGGCAATGTCGAGCGGCCGAATTGGTCGCGGCGGCCATGAGCGACGATGCGATCGAACTTGCCGGGCGCGTCCGCCTCAACCGCCTGGCGTCGCAGTGGGGCCAAGAGATCAGGCTGGAGAGGCTCTTCCTCGCCCGCGGCGTCGTGGCAGCGTTCGCGAATGGCGAGTTCGACGCTTTACGTGAGCCGGATCCGATCGTCGCTGTTGACCCCTTGACGATGGAGGTCACGGTCCTAACCAAGGCCGCAGCGGCACATGGACTAGAGTGGTTCACAACTTCTCGTCTTCACGATGTGCGAAATATCGACATTTCAATCATAACCGGCTGTCTTCAAGTTCGTCCCGCAGCCGTAGCCGAATTCGCGAAGAGGCGCGGGTTCGCGCCGCCGTCATGGTGGACCGATGGAGAAGCGGGCACAAAGAACAAGGGCGGCGCGCCACCCGCAGCGGATTGGTCGGCAATTCAGGACAGCCTAGAGGTTGAGATTGATCTCGTGGGGTTTCCGCGTCGTGACGGCTCTCCGGGATGGAGATTCAAAGCTGACGTCATCCGTTGGGTTGAGAAGCTGACCGGCGACGACGAGCCGGGCAAGACGGCGCTCAAGGACAACGTCAGTCGGATGCTCGACAATATCCGCCAGAAAAAAGGTCAGAAAGTCGGAAAATAGGTTTCCGACCGTTCCCGGCCGTTCCCGGCCGACACGCAACGGATCGCGTGACACTTTGCCGTCATCTTCCTCCCGTCGCCGTTTGACGGCGACCACATGACATGGCGGTGACAAATGAGCGATCAAAGTGCTGTAGACGACCTATTGGCCGGATATCTTAGCGAAGCCGAGGCGGCCAAGCAGCGCCGCAAGAGTCCGCGGACGCTCCGCGCAGAACGCCAGCGCGGCGACGGCCCCCCTTTCGTGCGCGACGGGCGCAATATCCTGTACCCGATCGCTTCCTTTCGCGAGTGGCTCAAAGCTCGCGAATGCCACCCGGTGCGCTCGGGCGGCGGCCGGCCCGCTATTCACAAGCGCGCAACTGAGCGCCAAGCGGCGGCCGCGTGAGGCGTGGGATGTCCGGAGGCGGCGAGGCCCGCGCACTGCATCGGCAGCGGCGGGCCCCAGATCGTCGAGCAGCTTGGCGGCCAGCTCGATAATCACGCTACAGAAAAGCACGCTGCGGCGCAAGAATTTTCGCTGCGCCCCTACCAGCATGAGGCGATTCGAGAGATTGCGGGCGCCTACGAATCCGGCGCGCGCTGCGTCTTGTTTCAGCTTGCGACCGGCGCCGGCAAAACCGAGATTTTCACGAGCGACATAGGCGCGGCCGCAGCCGCCGGCGAGCGCGTTCTCATTCTCGTGCACCGGGTCGAACTGATCGAACAGGTAGATCGGGCTCTATGGCGCCGTGGGGTGGCGCACGGGATCATCGCGCCGGGATTTTGCGAGACCAGGCACGCGGTCCAAATTGCGAGCGTGCAAGCCTTTGTGCGCCGCCTCGAGCGCTGGCGCGGCAAGTTCGATCTCGTCGTCGTCGACGAGGCGCATCATAGCGTCGCCAGCACTTGGGCCAGGGCGCTCGAATCTCAGCCTGGCGCGCGCGTGCTGGGCGTCACGGCGACTCCCGAGCGCGGCGATGGGCGCGGACTCGCTGAACAATTCGACCATCTGATTACGGGCCCGTCGACGGCGGAATTGATCGCGGCGGGGTTTCTTTCGGGGTTCACGGTTTTCTCGCCCGCGCGGGATCCGGACCTGTCTGGTGCGCGAATCCGGGCTGGCGACTTCGCGATCGAAGACATTCGCGCTGCGATGGGCGGCGTCGTGATCGGCGCGGCAGTGACTGAATACAAACGTCTATGCCCCGGCGTCCCGGCTGTCGCCTTTTGCGTCGACGTCGCGCACTCCCAAGCCGTTGCCGAACGATTCCGCGACGCTGGCGTTCGCGCCGTGCATATCGACGGGGGGACGCCTCCGGCGGAGCGACGGGCGGCCATCGCCGCGCTCGGCAACGGCGGGCTCGACGTCGTCACGAATTGCGGTCTGGTAAGCGAGGGCGTCGACGTCCCCGCGATCGGCGCGGCGATCTTGCTCCGGCCGACGCAGAGCCTTGCTTTGTACCTTCAGCAGGTCGGCCGCGCCCTTCGCCCCTCTCCCGGGAAAAATCGCGCTCTGATTTTGGACTTTGCTGGCAATGCGTCGCGCCACGGCCTGCCCGACGCGCCCCGCGCGTGGACTCTGGACGCCAGGCCGCGGCGGCTGCGCGAGAAGGCCGATGCGCCAAGCCTTCGCCGCTGCTCGGCCTGCGGCGCGCTCAACCGCCCTAAAGTGATGGAATGCGTCGAATGCGGCGGCGATCTGCGCACGGCGCGCGAGCGGGCCGAAATCGCGATGAAATTGCAGGAGGAGCGCCGACGCGAAGCGGCCGAAAAGCTTCGGCGGTTTCCCCGATGGAAGCAAATTGCATGGGCAGGCGCCGATGAACGTCGCCTTGGGCTTGTCGCAGAAATCAACGGATGGAAGGCCGGCTGGGTCTACCATCAGCGCCAGCGCGCCCTCGAACAAGTCAGAGGCGCAGCATGAACCGGCCTGTTCCGCTCGACGAGACGTTTGCGCCTGATGAACTCGGCGACCGGCCGCCGGCTTTTTCTGATGATGCGCTGGCGCTGCACTTCGCCCAGGTTCACCGCGACGATCTTCGATTCGTCGCCAAGTGGGGGCAGTGGCTATCTTGGACCGGAATGTATTGGCAGCTCGACGATACGCTGCGAGCCTATGACCTATCGCGCGCCATCTGCCGTCAAGTGGCCGCCGGATGCAATGATCCGAAGCTCGCGTCGGCGCTCGCGAGCGCAAAGACAGTCGCGGCCGTCGAGCGCCTCGCCAAATCAGATCGCCGGCTCGCAGCGACTGTCGACCAATGGGATGGCGACCCGTGGTTGCTCAACACGCCTGAGGGCGTCGTCGAGCTCAAAACAGGTCGCCTTCGCCCTCACCGGCCCGACGATTACATGACGAAGATCACCGTCGTTGGACCGGGAGGCGACTGCCCGCGGTTTCTCGCATTCCTCGAGCGCGTCACCGGCGGCGACGTCGAGCTCCAGGCCTATATCGGGCGAGCGCTCGGCTATGCGCTCACCGGCGAAACGCGCGAGCATGCGCTCTTCTTCGCATACGGGACCGGCGCCAACGGCAAGAGCGTCCTCTTGTCGACACTCTCGGGAATTCTGGACGGCTACCATCGCTCGGCCCCGATCGAGACCTTCACGGCGAGTAACGGCGACCGACACCCTACGGATTTGGCGGGCCTTCGCGGCGCCCGCCTCGTCACGGCGACGGAAACCGAAGAAGGCCGGCGCTGGGCCGAGTCGCGTATCAAGCAATTGACCGGCGGCGATAGCGTCTCGGCCCGCTTCATGAGGCAGGACTTTTTCGATTATCGACCGGCCTTCAAACTCATCATCGCCGGAAATCACAAACCGAGCTTGCGCAGCGTCGACGAGGCAATGCGTCGCCGATTTCACATGATCCCGTTCGCCGTCACGATCCCGCCCTCGGAACGTGACCCCGAGCTGACCGAAAAGCTCAAAGCCGAATGGCCCGGTATTCTCGCGTGGCTGATCGAAGGGACGCTCGAATGGCAGACGCAAGGGCTGCGGCCGCCGCAAGCCGTCTTGGACGCGACCGAAGCCTACCTCGCGGCAGAAGACGCAACCGCCGCCTGGATCGACGACAAGTGCCTGCGTGATCTGCGCTCTTGGGAGAAATCGTCCGACCTGTTCGCGTCGTGGCAGTCATGGGCCGAAACCGCCGGCGAAGCCGCCGGGACACAGCGCCGCCTGTCGCAGACGCTCGAAAGCCGCGGCTTCAAATCGCAGCCAATGCGTCATGGCCGCGGCTTCATGGGCCTGCGATTGCTCGACAAAAAACCGGGGTTTTAATGGAAATTGTGACGCTTGTGACGCTTCACCAGCATAACCCCGTTACGCGCGTACGCGCGCGCGTAACGTCCTTATAGGGACGAAGTGTCACAAGCGTCACAACACACAGCGGGCGAACGGGGAATGAGGGCGGAGAGACGCGCCTCAGCCCTCGACGTCTTGCGACGCCGCGGCGCGAAGGTCGCGCCGCCCCGGCCGGGCTCCGATGTTTTTGAGCGGTGTTAAGGTTTGGATATCCTTTGCATCGTACAGTGAAACGGTTGACTTTCCGGCGATAATTCCCTAGTGATTGATTTTCGTCAGTGATTCGTCAGTTAGCTAGCTGCGCCGCAACGAATTTTCGCGCCACTCGGAGTCGCCCATGTCCGCCGCTGCCAAGGTGTTGGAATTCCCTGCCCCGCCCGAGACGCCCGCCGCGCCGTCTGCGCCGGATGCGCCCGCCGTCGACGGGATGGCGCTCCTTATCGCCGAACGTGCGGCGCTGGCGGGTGAGCTGGCCCGGCTCGGCGCCCTCAGCTCGGCGCGCGGCGAGGCAGAGGGACGGCTCGGCGAGATCGACAGTGAAGTCCGACGGCTCGACGACGCCGACACCCACGCTTGGTCCGCGTGGGCGCGCGCGGGCGGCGAATCACCGATGCCACGCCTTGCTGAGCGCCGCGAGCTCGCGCAACGCCGAGTCGCCGCCCTGGCCGAGATCGACTCCGCCCGCATTGCCGAGGCAGCCGTCCAGGGCCAAGTCGACCATATACGCGCCGAGCTGCGCCGGGCCGACGCGGCGATGCGCGCCCTGCGAATCTCCGCCGTCATGGCGACGGCCAAAAACGATTACGTCGAGGCGCTGGCGGGCATGGCCGAAAGCGGCGCGCGTCTTCAAAAATTGGAAGGCCTTCGCGACGCCCTACTTTCCCTGGCAAACAGCGCGGCGGGCCGCGGCGAACAGGACGCGCGGATCGATTTCCTTCACGCCGTCGCCGCGTTTGACGAAAAATTCAAGGCGCCAGTCGTCAAGGCCGATCGCGCGGTCGTGGCGGCCCACGCGGCCGACTGGAAAAGGACCCTGCAATGAAAATCACCTTTCAACGCCCTGACGATACGCTCGACTCGGCCGTTGGCGAGCGCTTCCGCAATAATGCCTTCGACAAGCTCGTCCGCGGCGCCGGCTCCATGGGGCGGGGCGACGAACTGCGCAAGCGACTCGGCCTTGTGCAAAATTTGGCGGCCAGCGCCACGGCGGCCGGCGATGCGCTGCGAAAGCGCGTCGCCGCCTTCGATCGCGGCCTGGCCGAGGTCGAGGCGAGGCTCCGGCGCATCGAAGCGAATCGCGGTGCCGTCGAAAGCGCGAATCAAGGGCTTGAAAAGCTACGCGCCGCCATGAACGCCGCCCGGCCGATCGACCTCGAAAAAGCCCTCGCCGAACGCGCCAGGCGCAACTTCTTTCACTGACCTCCTAGGACGAAAGGAATATTTCATGAGCGAACCGATCAACATGATCCCGGTGCGCGGCTTCGTGCCGCCCGCCAACGTTAATCCGGCCCCGCGCCAGCTGTCTGCGCCGTCTTTCGACACGATCACACGCAATCCGATGGCGCCGGTGACGAATATGCCGCTCGGCCAGCCGATGAATGCGGGCGCGCCTCAAACGGTCGTCTCCGCGCCGGCCATTCCGTCACAGGGCGCGCCGGTGTCGCCGGCCGTGCGCTCGCTGCGCTAAGGGAGACAGGCCGTGAACCACGGATTGTTGCTCGCGCAGGCCAATGACGCCATCGAAGCGCATCGCCTCGCCAAAATCGACGGGAACGCCGAACGGATTGCCTGGACGCACGCCGAGCTCACGCGCGTCCAGGGCTTTCTGAAACAGGCCAAGAGGGACGGCGAGACAATCACGCTCATGAAAGGCGCCATGCGGTCGCCGATGCGCTTGGCAGGCTGATCACTGGCGGCGGCGCGCCGCCTTTCGCGCGAAAGCATGAGCGACGTTCCCTCGCTGCTCGTGCGTCCCGCCGTCGGTGAGCGGGGCGGCGCCGGGGTCGGCATATCCGGCGCCGCCTTCAATCACCACAAACTGAAGGACGAAACCAAATGAACTATAGAATGCTTGGCCCGGTGAACGTCGCGCAGCAAACGACGACCGTCAACGGCCGCACCTACACCCTGGCGGCGGGCCAACCTGCCGACATTCTTGACGCCGACGCGCAGGTGCTCGGCGCGAACGGCTGGGTGACGGTTGCGCCTTCCGGCCCGACGTCAGCGCGTCCGGCCGCAGCGCTCGGCGGAGCGCCTTATTGCGCGAGCGAGGGCGCGAGGTTTTTCGATACCACGCTGAATTATTTGATCATTTTCGCCGGTGGGGCGTGGCGAAACCCCGCGACCGGCGCGTCAGTTTGAGGACTATCGCCCGCATTCCGAAATTGGAGGACATGAAGATGGTGGCAAAAGCAAAATCGGTCGATTTGGGCGAGCTGCAGGACGCGTTCACCGCGGCCAGGCGCACGGCGGAGGCCGACGCCAAGGCGCTGGCCAAGGCGCAAGACGCCGCAGACCGATCGAGGGCGGCGTTCGCTGCGGCGACCGAAGCGCTCAAGGCTGGCAGCCGCTTGATCCTGGCCTGACACCATGGCGCACGCCGCCCGTTCGCTCGCCGACGCCGAGCTTGAAGAGGCCGAGGCGTTCAGGGCCATCGGGGATCTTGGGCAGCGCGAAGTCGACGCCGTCCAAGCGTGGATTGCATCCGGTTGTAAGGGGCCCGAGCTGAAACGCGACGCCGCGGCCAGGGCCAGGCTTTCGAAGCGCCTTGACGCCGCGATCAGGGCCCGGGAAGCCCTTTCCCGCAGAGAGGACACATGGTGACGAAGCCCCGCAAATTGAAGCCGACGACATGCGCCGTTTGCCGCCATCCCGAGCGTGAGCGGATTGAGGCTCTGCGCGCGTCCGGCGCGTCGCTCGACAGTTTGGCACGCAAGTTCAAACTGCACCGCGACGCGATCTGGCGACACTGGAAGGACCACGTCTCGGCCGATCTCAAGATGCAGTATCTCGCCGGGCCGGCGACGATCGCCGAGCTGAAGGAGCGCGCAGCGAAGGAAGGCGGATCGATCCTCGATCACCTGTCAATCCTTCGCTCGATCCTGATGGGCGCGATCACCGCGAGCGCCGAGGCGCAGAGCGCGTTCACCTTGTCGGCGTTGAGCGGCCGCCTGGTGGAGGTGCTGCGCGAAATAGGCAAGATCACCGGTGAAATCGAGCGGCTGAATCCCGGCATCAACGTCACGACGAACATCGCAGTCTTCAATGATCCGAAATTCCTCGAATTGCAGTCGGGCTTGCTCGCCATCGCCCGAACGCATCCCGGCGCGCGGCCGGACATCATCACCTTGCTCCGCGGCCTGGACTCACGGCCGGCAATGCCGAAGCCGAACGGCGCGACGCCGCCGATGATCGAATGTGAGGCAGAGCATGTCGCTTGATCGCTCGCCCTTCGCCAGCATCGCCGACGCGCTCGAAAACGATTGGCAGGCGCGCGCGCGGTCCGAACAGCGCTTGCCATCCGGCGACTGGTGGACCGTTTGGCTGTATCTGGCCGGCCGCGGCGCTGGCAAGACGCGCGCCGGCGCCGAGGCGGTCCGCGAGTGGATCGAAGGCGGCAGATGCGGTCGCGTGGCCTTGATCGCGCCGACGCAAGGCGATGCGCGCGACGTCCTGGTCGAAGGCGAAAGTGGCTTGCTCGCCATCGCGCCGAATTCAAATCGCCCGTCCTATGAGCCGTCCAAGCGGCGTCTGACCTGGCCGAATGGCGCAATTGCGACGATGTACTCTGCCGAGGAATCCGAGCGCCTTCGGGGCCCGCAACATGATGGGTTGTGGGCGGACGAATTGGGCGCATGGAAAGGCGCTCAATCGGTCTGGGACATGGCGATGTTCGGCCTTCGCCTCGGCAAGCGGCCTCGCGCGATCGTGACAACGACGCCGCGGCCGATCGCGCTGTTGAAGGCGCTGTTGAAGCGTGAAGGGCAAGACGTCGTCGTGACGCGCGGGAGCACGCAGGACAACGCGGAGAACTTGGCGGAAACGTTCCTGTCGCAGATCGTCTCGCGTTATGCCGGGACGCGGCTGGGCCGGCAAGAGCTTGACGCCGAAATGCTCGAAGACGTGCAGGGCGCGTTGTGGAGCCGCGACCTCATTGAGGGAAATCGGCGGGCGAAGGCCGACGTCCCAGCTCTGCGGCGCATCGTCGTCGCCGTCGATCCTGCGGTGAGCGTGAGCGAGCAGAGCGACGAAACCGGAATCATCGTCGCGGCGCTTGGCGTCGACGGCCATGGCTATCTGCTAGAGGACGCGTCCGGCAAAATGAGCCCGATCGACTGGGCACAGCGCGCCGTGGCGCTTTACCGTCGATGGGGCGCAGATCGGATCGTCGCCGAGGCAAACCAAGGCGGCCCGATGGTCGAAACGACGGTTCGAACCGTCGACGCCAACGTCAGTTTCAAGCCCGTGCACGCGAGCCGCGGAAAGATCACGCGGGCCGAGCCGATCGCGGCGCTGGCCGAGCAATCCCGCATCCATCACGTTGGGGCCTTCCCCGAATTGGAGGATCAGCTCTGCACCTATGCCGCGGGCTCTTCGGGCTCGCCCGATCGGCTCGACGCCATGGTGCATGCCTTCACTGAATTGATGCTCGATCAGAACAGCAATACCGGCTTCTTGGAATGGGTGAAGCATGCGTGGGGTGGCGAACCTTGGCCCGATGAAGTTCGGTCGCAGGATCGGATCGTCCCGGCCAGCTCTTTGATCGCATTGCAAGCCCGACCCTGGCAGGAGTTTTCCGGGCAAAATGGTCGGAGCTATCGCGGGGACCCGACCACCGGCGTGATTCTCGTGCTGCCCGAGGATGCGCCAGGCTTCGAGCGCGCCGGCTACCCGCGAGTTGAGGTGAAACATTGAGGTTGCCAGCGCGGCGTCGTCAGCGATCGCGACGAAACTTCGGCGTCTCCCTCGGCGCCGCGGGTCCCGTGATGGCGACACCGGCGCCCGCCTCGGCAGATAGACGGGCGCCGGCCAGCAATCGCATTGCCGCGCGGCATTTCGAATTGGCGGGCGGGGAAGCAAATCATGAATGATAGCCCGATTCCCGGCCATGTCCCGGGGGTGTCCCGGGGGAAAGTCCGAACCGCATGGCACGGCGGCGGGCGACGGCCAAGAAACGACGGGGCGGCTTTCGCGCCGGGCCGCGGCTGCCCGGCGATCGCGACGGATCCGGCCGGCGGCGGGCCGGTGTGGCAATAGGAGCGAGCGACAATGACGAAGACAACGCCGACACATTCCGAGCGCGTCAGGGAAATCCTCGCCGCGGGCGACACCGCCACTTACGATCAGCGTTGCGTCGCCATCGCGGAAATCGACGATTGTTCCCTGCCTCACCTCGTCCTTGAAATTCTGGGGCGCGACGGCCGGTTTGAGCGGCTTTTCGAGCGCGAATTGATGACTGCGGAAGGGCTAAAGGCGGCTCACCTGCCGGTGATCGTTCGCTTGGCCATGTATGGGCAGCCCGTCGGCGCGACCAAGGCGTGATCCCTGGGCGGAAATTTGCCGGATGGGAACAGCCCGCAGGCCGGCATTCCCGTGCAGGTTTGAGGAGTCGGGGCCGACGCGATAGGCGAACGCGACATGCCGCCGTGCGCAAAGACCGTTTTTACGAGGATTTCGACCTTCTGCGCTATGTGCTCGCAATCGTAATCGACCAGGCTTTCGTGCGTTTTCGCCATGACGCCCTCTCCCGCTCTTTTGGCAAGTCAATCACCTGGCGGGGAGCGAGTCGAATCGGGCGCGCGCATGCTCGGAAGCGCGGGGAAGCCCCAGGATGGCCGCCGGCCGCCGCGCCTGCCGACGTAGCGGCGACCGCGGGCGCGCCTGCCCTACCCTGGCCCGCGCTCGACGACAGGGCCAGGGATCGAGGGGGAGCGGCCGACATGGACGAAAGGGAAAAGGCGAGCGCCGGAGCGCCGACCTTGCGCATCTCATCCGTCCTTCACGGCGAGCGGATCTGGCGGCGCGTCGGCGTGCGCGATCATGTGACTGTCGACGTCCGACAGATCGTGCTCGCGACGTGGGAATCGGCATGCGTCGTTTGCGGCGCCCCGTTTCGGGTCGAGGCGCCGATCGACTGCTCGACAAAAAACCGGGGTTTTGATGGAGAATGACGCATATGACGCTTCCCAAGCATTACCCCGTTACGCGCGTACACGCGCGCGTGACGTCTATAATCCAACGTTGCGTCATAAGCGTCATTCAACTCTGTGCTGAGGTGAATAAGAGGGGCGACCGAATAGGGAATGAGGGCGGAAAGCCGCGGCTTCAAATCGCAGCCAATGCGTCATGGCCGCGGATTTTACGGCCTACGACGCCACCCCCGTCGAAAAATATACCTGCCTCGCGCTGGCGACCTGTCCGGATCACCGCATGAGCCTATCCGAGGCCGGAAGGCTTTCCGTCGCAAATCTCGACGCGCGGCGCGCAGTTTTCGAGACGATCAAGCGCGAGAAGCTCAGCCGTGGGCGCCCGCAAGGAGAAGCAGCGCCAGCACGACGATGACGACAATGAACGCCAAGCGGTGGCCGGCATGCACCGGCGGCGCCGGCGGGATAGGCTCGATCCGATAGAGGCCGGGCGGCCCGGCATGGGGAGGGGCGGCGGCCGGGAGACGCTGCGTCCAGGACAGGCCGCTTCCGGGCAGGGAAAGCGTCACGCGCCGGCCATGCGAGCCCACGGTGTACCACAAGCCCTTGTGCCCGAGGCTGAGGCTTATCCCCGAGCGGCTGATGTTCGCGCGCAGGCCTGGAATGATGCGCACGCGCCGATAGAATCGGAAGCCCATCGCCGCCGCCCCTACTCGTCATTGCTCGCGTTCAGATCCTCGACGGGGATGGCGCGCGCGCCCCCGGTCCATAATGAAATCGCTCGATTTCGGACGCGCTGTACTTTCGTCCTGCAATTGTCATGGTCGCGCGACTCTTTCGGTCTGGCGGAAGCTTGTCGAACTCAATCTTCGCCTCCTGCACTGTGAAGCATGGGATACTCATGGCTCCGTGCTCGAGGACTGCGCTCTGGCCGGCATCGACGTATATTTTGTCGCCCATACCACTTGCTTTCATCCGCACCCCCGGTTGCCCGCCGTTCGTGAACTCGACGCCGGCGGCTTCGAGGGCCGCGCGGATGGCGTCAACTGTCCGCTCGCGTAGCTCTTCGCCGCGCTCGAGGCGCGCGACCGTGTCCGGCGACACCTTCGCCAGGTCGGCCAACTCGCGGACGCCGAGCCCGAGCGCCGCGCGCGCCATCTTGCATTGAACCGCAATCATCCGAAGCTCCGTCACGATCCCCGTTCACAATCGGGATCAACCACGGCTATCGTATCCGCGTTACGATTTCAATGCAACACCTCCCCGAACGTCCGGGGCCCGCCCCTCTTCGACGTCGCCCTGGCGCCGGCGCCCGCCGGCGTGCCTTTTTACCTCGCGCTCGAATACCTCTTCGGGAACGGCGGCGAGTTTCTGCCACTTCGAGGATTGGTCGTAGTTGATCCCATAGTCCGCGAGTGTCTTCTCGCTTATTGGCCCTCGCCCGCCACTAGGGCCAATAACGCCACGGGACACAAGTTGTCCTCTCGAACCCTTCGCCTTTTCCATTTCCGCGAGCAACTGGCCGGCCTTGCGCTCGGTGCGAGGTTGACGCGCGCCCTCGAAAACAGACCTGGCGCCCGGGCGATTCGCGGCAGGCGCCGGAGACGTCGATCCTGACGAAACGCTGACGCAACTTTGTGCGTTCCGGGAGACGTCAGCTAAGTCTTTGATTTCTTGGAGGCCTCGCCCGGAATCGAACCGGGGTGCAAGGATTTGCAGTCCTCTGCGTAGCCATTCCGCCACGAGGCCGTGCCGAAGCGTCTCGCGCGCCGCGGCGAGGCGGCTATAGCAAGTTTCGACGCGCGACGGCAAGGCGCCATTTCGGCGCAACCCCGAACACACGAGACGGCTCAGCGGTGCGACCAGGGCGAATGGCGGGTGAGCGGCAGGGCGAGAAAATAGGCGGCGATCGCGACCAGGCCGACCTTCACCCAAAGTTGCGGTTGCAGCCCTTCGAAAACCGCGTCGCAGGCCAGTGCGCACCACGCCAGCGTCGCCGCGATGGTCAGCGCGCGCGCTTTGACCACGCGCAAGGGATGAACGAAGACCACCGGGGCGAACATCATCGCCGTCGCGATGAGCGTCAGCGCCGCGTTCACCTGCCAGGGCGCGCGTAAGACGAAGAGATAGAGCACGAAGACGTTCCACAGCGCGGGAAAGCCGCGAAACCAATGATCCCCGGTCTTCATGCGCGTGTCGGCGAAATAGAGCGCCGAGGCGATGGTGACGAGCAGCCCCATCCAAAAGGCCACCGAGGTCGGCATCAGGTCGGAACGCCAGAGCGCGACCACGGGCACGAGCACGTAGGTGAGGAAATCGACGACCAGATCGAGAATGGCGCCGTCGATCGTCGCGGCCGTTTCGGTGACGCGCGCGGCGCGGGCCAGGGTTCCGTCGATTCCATCGATGAACAGCGCCAGACCCAGCCAGGCGAAGCAGGCGGGGAAATTGCGCTCGATCGCCGCGTAGAGCGCGAGCAGCGCCACCGCGCCGCCGGAGGCGGTGAACACATGAACCGAGAACCCCGCCGCGCGACGGACCGGGATCGCCCTGTTCTCGGTCGTCATGCCGCCTCTCCGAGCTCGTCGAGCCATTGCGGACGGACGCCGAATGCGCGCGCGTTTGCAAATCCGCCCGCCGCTTCGATCCGAAGGCGACCATGAAGGGCCGGCGAAGCGGCGCCGAACGCCGCGAGCCCGGCGTTCGCCT
>Ga0181536_10003724_pt1 | contig 16487 bp, 13 predicted proteins | sample PEATcosm2014_Bin_41_FD_121105 | JGI IMG/M metagenome (GOLD analysis project Ga0181536, IMG submission 121105) | Peatland microbial communities from MTU Mesocosm Facility, Houghton, MI, USA - PEATcosm2014_Bin17_60_metaG | ecosystem: Environmental > Terrestrial > Soil > Wetlands > Peat | place... | reverse complement strand
TCGAGACTCCGGCGTGCCCGAACAGCGTGCACCGGTACCCGGACATGTTGGTCAGGTAGATGCTGTCGTAGTAGCCCCCGGCGTAAGCGCTGCCTGGGTTGGTGGCGGCCCAGATGTCCAGGCTGCGCCCGGCTGGCTCGGGCAGCACCAGGGTCAGCGCCAGCCCGGCCACCGATACCCCGGCGGTGAGCAGCAGCGTCCCGCGCAGGCCCAGCGAGGTCTGGAGAACCGGGAACAGGAAGACCCCGATGAAGGCACCGAGCTTGCCGACGCCAGCCGAGATCCCGTGCCCGGTCGCGCGCATGCTGACCGGGTACAGCTCACTGGGCATCACGAAGGTGGTCATGTTCGGGCCGAACTCGGTGAAGAAGTAGCTCACCCCGTACACCAGCAGGAACGGGGCCACCGTAGTGGTCATGCCCGGGACCGCCGCGATGATCAGGAAGCAGAGCGCCATCATCGCGAACCCGGTCAGCTGCAGCCGCCGGTGCCCGATCCGGTCCAGCCGGGCAATCGCCAGCACGTAGCCCGGGACCCCCGCGACCACGAAGATCGCCAGCTGGAGGGCGATCTTGGTCATGGTGGAGGCGTGGGGCGAGATCAGGCCGAGGATCTGCGGGGTGGAGATCGTGTTCCCGTAGTAGGCGTAGTCGAGCAGGAACCAGCAGCCTGCCGTCCCGGCCAGCATGATCAGCCACCGGCGGTTGGTGAGGAATGCCCGCAGCCTCAGCTCATGCCGCTGCCCGCCGGAACCATCACCGTTGATCTGGCCGCCGGTGAAATCGGATATCCGGCTGGCCGCCTTCTCCGCCTGGCCCTGTACCTGTACCTGGTAGCGCGGCGACTCCGGCATCCGGCAGCGCAGGTAGATGACGGCCGCGGAGGGCACGGCGCCGAGCGCAAGAAGGACCCGCCACGCCACGTCATCGCTGGCCCCGGCGCCGAGCAGCGTCAGCGCGACCAGCGGTCCGACGATGAGGCCGAGCGCCTGGGCTCCGAACACCATCCCGACCAGCTTGCCGCGGTCCTTGCGGTTCGCGTACTCGCTCACCATCACCGCGCTGACCGGGTAGTCGCCGCCGACGCCGAAGCCGAGCAGGAAGCGGAACGCGATCAGCACCCAGTACGACTGCGACAGCGCCGACCCCAGCGCACCAGCGATCATGATCGCGGCAACAATCCAGTACACGCGCTTGCGGCCGATTACATCGGCGAAACGGCCGAACACGAGCGCACCGACGCATGCGGCAGCCAGCATCGCGCTGTTGAGCAGGGCGAGCCTGCCCGAGCTCAGGTTCCAGTCCTTGGTGATCAGCGCTGAGGCGATCCCGATAACGAACAGGTCGTAAGCATCGGTGAAGAACCCCATCCCCGACGCCACGACCGCCCGCAGATGGAACCTGCTCAGCGAGGCATCATCCAGCGCTGCGATCAAGTCACCGGACTGGGTCTCAGTCACCGCATCCCCCCACCACTTGGCCGTCCGCCTCGCAGTTGGCCCGGCTTCCTGCACTGCTGCGGAAGCTAGTTGGCCCAGGCAACGCGTCGCCGACTTGAAAGTGAATAGCAGGTGAACACAAGGTGACTGGCGGCGGAACTCACCGCCGACCGCCAGGCCCCCTCGCCCGCGACCGGCCGTGCCCCCGTCGGACCAAACGAAAACGGCCCTGGCCAGACCGCTTGGGTGACTAAGTGGGTGACGATGACCGTCACCATCAGCGAACACGGCCGGACGCCAGCGGACGGTTCCCGCAGATAGCCGTTGATGCGTCAGCTGCACGAGCGTTTGCTGACTTGGCTTTGGGAGCAGGAGGCCGTGCAGCACGAAGGTGCAGCAACCGATGCGATCCAGCTCGGTCCGGACCGACCCTCGCACCCCGAGTGTCCTCCGCAACGACCACGATCGACCGCGCCGCCAATAGTTCGCATCGAGGGGATCAACGATTCCAGGGGCATGTCCCGTAAAGCCCAAGCGTGAGCTATCCGAGCAGTTCGCTACGTGCCACTAACGTGGGTAACTGGATAGGTGTCGCTTGTTGCCGTGGCTGGGCTAGGGTTCAGTGAGCCTTTTTCATCGTTGGGTCTCGCGGGCCTGCAGGACGTGGATGGCTTTGGCGAGTTGTCCGGCTTGCCAGGGGCAGCAGCGGAGTTTGCGCAGGATGTGCCAGGTCTTGCGCTGGGCGTTGGCGCGCTCACCGGGCCCGGGGAGCCGGGCATGGGCGCGGTTGGCGGCTTCCCTGCGACTCGGCGATCACCCCGGGCTCAGGTGGGCACCGCCGCGGGAGCACGATTGGTCCGGGGGAGCCGGCCGCTCGTGCGGCAGTTCTCTGGTGAACCCGAGCGAGATGAGGGCGAGGAGGGCAGCCGCCAGGAGCCCGGCCTTGAGCGATCGGAGCTGCGCCGACTCATAGTCATCGACGAGCGCAGCTGTGGTCGTGGCGTCGAGACCGGCCTTTTTCGCTGCGGCGTCGATCTGTGCGGAGGAGACGAAGTTGGTGTTGGAGCCCGCCGCCACCCCCACCTGGGCCGACACGTCGGCGCTGATCCGAGGGTCGTGCTCGACGTTTGAGATGAAGGTGCTGGTCAGGCCGATCAGCACGATGGACCCGATGAGCGCCACCCCGAGCGACGAGCCGAGCTGTTGTCCGGTGTACTGGAGCCCTCCGGCCTCGCTGCGGCCCGACTCCTCGACCGAGGACTGAACCACGTTGCCCAGCTGGGAGATCATCAAGCCCATCCCGACACCGAGCACGGCCATTCCGACGGCGAATCCAGCGCTGGAGAGAGCGGGCTTGATCGTCGCGAGCAGGATGAGGGCACCGGCGAGGGTCACGATCAGGCCGCTCTGCACGATCGCCCGCACCGGGAAGCGGTTCGACAGCCGTGAGCCGATCGCCGCGGTCGCGAACATGGTGATCGAGATGGGCAGCATCCTGATCCCGGTCTCCAGGGCGCTCAGCCCCAGGACCAGCTGGAGATAGAGCGGGACGACGAAGAAGATCCCCATGAGCACGAGGTTCTGGCTGAACATCCCGATCAGCCCCGACCGCACCGGCGGGATCCGGGCGAGTGAGAGATGGACCAGCGGGTCTCGGTTCGTGGCTTCGCGATGGCGCTGCCAGGTCACGAATCCCCACAGCAGGATGCCGCCAGCGGCGAGGACGAACAGGGTGAGCGAGAAGCCGAAGATGGTGATCGGGGAGTTCTTCGGCTTGACCCACCCCCAGGTACTCGACTGGAGAACTCCGAAGACGAAGACCCCCAGACCGGCAGCCGACAGCACCGAGCCGACGATGTCGAGCTTCGGAGCAGGATCCGGGCGAGGGGCGTCTGCCACCTTCCGCATCATGATCAGGATAAACGCGGCAATGAAGACCTCGCCGACGAACACGACCCGCCACGTGAGCACGGTCGTCGCCCACCCGCCCACGATCGGGCCGACCGCGATCCCCGCGCCAGCGACCCCGCCGATGACCGCGTAAGCGGCCTTGCGCCGGGCCCCCGCGAAGTTGCCGGCAATCAGCGCCGCGAGCGCAGGAAAGACCAGCGACGCGCCGATGCCCTCGAGCACCGACCACCCGAGGGCGAGCACAGCCACCGACCGGGACAGCGCGGTCAGCGCCGAGCCGCAGGCGTAGATGATCAGTCCGATGACGAACGCCCGACGGCGGCCGATCATGTCGCCGATCTTGGCCCCGGTAAGAATGAGCATGGCCATGACCAGGCAGTAAAGGGTGATGACCGCCTGGATCGTGCTGACCGTGGTGTGGAAATCGTGGACCAGCGCGCTGATCGAGACGTTCATCACGGACTGGTCCAGCACCATGAGGAACTGCGCCGTGGCCAAGGCGACAAGTGCCAGCCAGCCCTTGTTCGCCGTGGCGTTGTTCGCGCTGCCCCTTAGTGCTGCACGCGCTTGCCCGGAACGGGCCGCCTCCGAAAGCCTCGGTGATCCTGCCCCTTCGGCACGTCCTCGACGGCTTCCCGCCGTCCCGACCCGAATCCCTGCCGGAACGTCAGTAAGTATTGCACTGGGGAGACGGCCTTCGGGTGTGGAGTCCCGTGACCTCGGTCAGCCCGGCGACTGCATCTCCTCATAGCATCGCCAATGGCCACCGCCAGCCTTCAACCAGCTCATTAAGCGGCCGGACAGCGGGGGGTCCTCAGTGCCGATGCCTCAGGTGACCGTGAGCCAGCAGCCTGCCAGCGTCCGGAGTACGGGTGGTCGAGCGGTACACGTCGGCATGCCATCGGCTTGGCCACGTGCCAGTTCCGTGCCAGAACGGGCAGCCCAAGACGGCGATATGCGGTCAACCGCGGTCTATAGACGGCCACGCCGACCTGGGTAGGTCCTGGTCGGTCTGAGCTGTGCCCGAGGAAATCTGATAAGGAAAAGGCCAGTAGCCCATCAAGGGGACAACTGACCAGTTCCTAGCTGACAGTCGTGTACAGCAGTGGAGTACAGCAACGCGGGCGCGCTACGGCGATCCTGAGCAGCCATCCGCACACGTGCCAGGCTGCACCGATTGACCGCGAGCAGAGACGTGCCGTTAGTTTGCATCCAGATGCTCAGCCTTGCTCCTCCGAGTCACACTGCCGCTGGCATCATGCCGGGAGGATGCGGTTGCCCCACGTACTGGTGGGGTTCACCCGGATGAAGTGCGCAGGCACCCCCTCGATCCACGGTTCAAGCCCGGCGCCGATGATCGGCGCGCGCTCGGCCTCGGTATCCAGATGATGCGCCGCTCCCCGCACCAGCACGATCCACCCCTCGCGCGCCTCCAGATCGATCTGGTCGGCCTCTACGGCGACGTGATACTCGGCGTGCGCGATACCAGTGCGCAGGTCTTCGTCAAAGAGGGCGGGGTCCCACGTGCCCAGGACAATCGACTCGCCGTCGATCCTGTATGTGGTCGGCAGCGCCGTGGGCCCATACCGGCTGTTGTAGACCAGACGCCCCAGACCACCGTTGGCGAGCAGCTGCATGCATTCGGCCTCACTCAAGGGCTCCAGCACACGCCAGGCACTCGCTCCGGGGTCGGGCGAAGCGGAACCGCTGGGAGAACTGAGATCGGCTTCATCGTCTGGCATAGCTCCAAACCCTAGTCGCCCTGCCCCGGCGATGGCACGCGGGCTCGGCGCGTCGGTCGAGGCAGTCAACCTGCTTGCCGTCGTCGAATATCAGCAGGCTGGTCAGGCCCTAGTCTCATTCTTAGTCTCATTCGCCTACGTCCGGAAGCGTTCGGCGCGCACCACTGAGGACGGGCAGCCGAGGTCACAGACCGTCCCGACCTATGCCGGACCCAGCCGCGCAGACTTGGAAAGCATGTGGGCCTGCCAATCGTCGGTCGATGCGCTCCAACAGTCTGCGACGGCTGGCCAGGCGCCTGAGTGACCAACTGCGTGACAACCGCCACGACAGCGGGCATACAACCGCGGACGCCCACAGACAATAAGGCCAGTTCAGAGTGAAGATTCAGGATGGCAGCGGATGCTCGCCGTTTGCCTGATAAGGAAGACGTCAAAGAACCTCCGAGCGGCACGGTGCTGGCCTGATTTTGGCCTCGCGATGACGCCAAGCGCCGCCAAACACTGCGCAGCGTGGAGCAGTGCTCCAGCAGGTCAACGCCGTCCTAGCTGGGAGCAGTGCCCGCAGATCTCTACGGATCTGAAGGCTGGGGATTCGAGTCCCTCCGAGCCCGACTCATGCCGATAATCGCTCGTGAGATCAGCCGTCGTCTCGGCAGAGGCAGAAGGGGTGCCCGGCTGGGTCGAGAAGCACTCGGACGTTCTCCTGCGGCTGGGCTGCGGCCACCGTGGCTCCCAGGGCGAGCGCCTCAGCGACCGCGGAATCGAGGTCGCCGACCTGGAAGTCGAAGTGCATCATCGGGCGCTGTGCCCCATCGACGGGCGGCCATACCGGGGCTTGGTAGCCGGTCGCCTGCTGGAACACGAAGTAGATGGATCCCTGGGGAGCTGCGAGTATCGCCGTTCCTGGCTCCTCGTGACCGATGGGCCAGCCGAGCAGCTCCGAGTAGAACTTCGCCAGGCCACTGGGGTCCGGAGCTTCGATGGCGGTTCCCCACCACATGCCGTCCGTTCGAGAGCGCACGCTCGGATCCTTTCGCAAAGCGGTGTCGTCGGTCATGTCAGCACGCTACCTCCGGTTCCGGACGGTCTCCTTCCGGATCGCTACCGCGACCAGAGACGCGGTGAGGCCGAGCGCGTTGTGACGGCAGGCAGCAGGGCAAGGACGGCGATGGCCGCGCGCAGGCTGGCCAGGTCAGCGATGACTGGCGGCTGCGCGTGGCCATTCCGCCGAGGTCGCCGCGGCGATGTCAGGGCTCTTCACGCGGCTGATTGCGGGCGCGCAGACGGTCGTCGCCAGGAGTATCAGAGTTATCAGTCCACAGGTGAATTACCTCCTGGACGGCGCCAATCAGTGCAGCGCCGGCGACGCCCACCAGGGCACCGGCCAGGAATGTGTCGCGGTCATCCCTGCTTTGCGCACCGTGATCGACGCCCACCGCCACTCTGGCTGGTTCCTCGCCGGCCACCAGCTGTTCTAGCCACCCGACATATGTTCCTGTCTCAGTACTTGGCGGAAAGGATGACCAGTCGTAGTTCTCCGGAACGGCGAGGTTCTCGTAGATCACGGACAGCGGGAAATTGATGGGATGATTGAAAATCACCTGCGGCATTGCTGCCGTCTCGGTGACATCATTAGATGAGTAGCCAAAGTCCTTGCCCTGAACGAAGATAGAAAGCACTGCCTCGTTTGTCGCGGACGGAAAACCGATACTCCATAGCCTGACGGTTCCCGGATAGCGCTCTCGGCCTGCGGAAACTCCTGAAACTGTCTTTGCAGCGCAAACGGATACTGGTCCTATGCACGAGCCAAACTTGTACCCGTACGGCAGGTACACTTCGACCCGTGCGACATTATCGCTACTCGTCACCGCGACTGACGCCTGCAACAATATGGTGAGTAGATATCTAGAATCGCCTTTAGAGACTACTTCGTACGTCATTGAACCAACCGGCGCGTTCGTGGCAATACTGACGAGCGACGTCAGGGGAGTGGGCGGTTGATAGTCCGAGGGAAACACCAGCAAAGCGACAGGCAGAATGCCTACACCAATAAGCGCTAATATTACGGGCACGAAGAACTTCTTGTGCTTCGAAATCCGGCTAAGCAGCGACGGCGGCGGGTCGCCCTCTCGAGTTCTGGCCGGCATTGAGGGCTTATTTGCATCGACGGCAGGCCCGTCGCTGTTGCCGGTCGCCTGGCCCGCGACCGGGGATATCTCTGTCATGCGACGGCCCACCCCTCCCTGCCAATGCCAATGCTAAGTGACCTTCGATCACAGGGAAAGATCGCCCGAAGCCGCAGCGCCTGAGTCATCGCAAGGGCTTGCTGGCCGCAATCCTGGCCGCACGGCCGGCGAGCAGTGCGCCAGGCCGGGCGCGGGCTCGGGCACAAGCGCTCGCTTGCCCTGCGTGAGTACGCGCTGGGGCTTGAGGCACTGGACCGGGTCGCACGCGGCGAGCCCCTGTGGCGAGTGCACGAGTGCGTCTTCGCGGTACTCGCGCTTGAGTCAGAGCCTGTGGACCCACGGCTGTGAAGGGCCAGGACCGCTCGCCGGGAGAAGGGGAGATGTCACGTGCCCGCTGACTATGAGCAGATCCGCGCAGAGAACATCGCCCGCTACGCTGGGACGCGGCCGTGCTCGAACTCCTCGGTCAGCTCTACAGCGAGCGGTCGCATTTTCATCTTCGAGCTGATCCAGAACGCCGATGATGCCGACGCGACCCAGATGACGTTCGAGCTACGGCGGATCCTGTTGCCGAGCGTCGGCATTCCGCGACTATCCTGGGCGCCCGGCTCGGTTTGCCTTCCGGCGTTCCCGGAGTCCTGTTGTCGAGCGTCGGCATTCCGCGACCTGTACTGCTGGACCGAGCCGCCCACGTACGCCAGGAGTTCGGGATCCATGCGATTGAATCCCTTGCGGGCGTACCACTTCACCCTGCGGTGATCGGCGCATACCGTGCGTTCCGGGCACCTGGTGATGCCATCGGCGTAGGTGGCGGCTCCAGAGCCGCCGTCCTGGCCTCTCGTAATGAATAGGTCGTCGGTCCGATTCCGACAGGCGGTTCCAGCAAAGCAGCAGGCCCCAGGCCCGCAGCAGCCAGTGCGCAGCTGACCATGACGCTACGCGCCTGTTTCCTCACCGGAGCGGCCGGGCCGGACTGCGGAGTCCCGGCCAGCATCGGTGCCCGTGGCTCCCCCGACCTCCTCGGCAGCCTGGGCACGGGCGGCGCGGCGGGCAGCCGCCGGGTCGTAGCGGACAGCGGGCGGCTGCTCGCCGCGCAGCTTGCCGAGCAGCGCGGTGATGTCGGCCATGATGGCGTTCGTCGCGCCCCGCAGGACATCCCGGCTGAGCGGTACACCCTCGAACGCGGTCAGGTCTACCGGCGGCCCGGCTAGCATGCGCACGGTCTGGCGCGGCACCAGGTGCGGCTTGCTGCTGCCGTAAGGCAGGATCTCCTGGGCGCCCCACTGGGCGACCGGGATCACCGGGACGCCAGCGGCCAGCGCGAGCCGGGCCACTCCGGTCCTGGCTACCATCGGCCACCCGGCCGGGTCGCGGGTGGCCGTGCCCTCCGGGTAGATGACCACGCATTCACCAGCGGCCAGGGCCTGCTCGCCTTCCTGGAGCACCAGCGCCGCATCGGCCTCGCCGCGCCGCACCGGCAGCTGGCCGAGGACCCGCAGGAACGGGCCGATGAGCTTCACGTCGAACGCTGACGCCTTGATCAGGAACACCGGGTAGCGCCCCGCCTCATGCACGAACAACGACATCGCGGGCCAGTCAGCGTAGGACAGGTGGTTGGCGGCTACCAGCATGCCGCCCTGTTGCGGGAAGTACTGATGGCCCTGCCAGTCTCGCTTCATCAGCGACTTGATCAGCGGAGGCAGCACCACCTTCGTGCCCGACCGCCACGCTGGGGAATAGCTCAGACCTCGTCGCCTGCTCATCGGTGCGGTCTCCCGCTTCTGGCCAGGGCGCTTGTCATGGCGATCAGTCTCTCGTTTCCGGTGGGCTGCTGGTGGATGCAGGGCCCGGTAACCGGCTCGTGACGAAGTCAGCGATGATCGCGCCGAGTTCCGGGCCGGCGTCCTCCTGCAGGAAATGACCGGCACCCTTGAGCACGGGATGGTCGAGCCGCGCCGCGCCGGGGATCGCCGCCTTCAGGATCGGGGCCATCCCGCCGGTGATCGGATCGCGATCGCTGAACGCGACCAGGAACGGCTTATCCCAGCTGGCCAGGCGCTGCCAGGCAGCCCGGTTGGCCGGCGCGGCCGGATCGTCAGGGGAGGCGGGAACCAGGCCGGGCATCGCGCGAGGGCCGGCCAGGAACGCCTCATCGGGAAACGGCGCGTCATAGGCCGCGAGCACGTCGGCGGCCAGCTTGGTCTGGCAGCCGGACTGGACCAGCCGGGCCACGCTCAGCTCGGGCGCGGTCCGCACGACCTCACGGAACCGCAGCCAGACGTCGGGCATCGGGTGATCACCCGTGGGCAGGCCAGTGTTGGCGGCGACCACGCGGGCGAACCTGTCCGGATGCTCGGCCACCAGCCGCAGTCCGATCAGGCCGCCCCAGTCCTGCCCGACCAGAGTGACTCCGCGCAGGTCAAGCTGGTCGAACGCGAATGCCCGGATCCACTCGACATGCCGGGCATAGCTGTGGTCGCCGATCCGGGCGGGCTTGTCTGACCGGCCGAACCCGATCAGGTCTGGAGCGATGGCGCGCAGCCCGGCGTCGGCCAGCACGGGCATGACCTGGCGGTACAGGAACGACCAGCTCGGCTCGCCGTGCAGCAGCAGCACCGGCTCGCCGTCGGCTGGTCCGGCTTCCACGTACGCGAGCTGCAGCCCGCCGACATCGACAGAGTGCGGGCGGTAGGGAAAATCTGGCAGCCCGGTCAGGCGATCCGCGGGCGTTCGGACGATCTGCACGTGGTCATGCTGTCACAGAAGCTGTCGGGGATATTACGGGTCGTCCACCTTGCCGACCGTGGGCGGCAGTCGTGGCAAGCTGTGCCAATGGGCTCAGCTCAGCTGGTACGGCAGTTGTATGAGGCTTACCAGGCGCGCGACTGGCAGGCGGCGGAGGCGATCGTTCATCCCGACGCCATCGTGGACATGCCGGCGACCTCAGAGCGGCTGGTCGGCCGTGCGCAGGTGGTCGGCTTCCAGCGCGATTACCCCGAGCCCTGGGGTGATCTGGCCGTGCTGTCCGTTATCGAGAGCGGCAGCAAGGCTGCGGCCCAGGTCGAGGTGCGCGCGCCCGATAGCGTGTACCGGATGGCGGCGTTCTGGGAAGTGTGGGACGGCCTGCTGTGGCACGGCACCGAGTACTGGGTAACGGCAGGCGAAGCGCCGCCCCCCAGCCGGGCGCATTTCGTGGTGGGCGGACCGTGACCAGGGCCGGTCAGTCAGCGTGGCCGCCCGCTCAGCTCAGCGGCCGGCGGCCCCGGCCGCCGCTAGCAGTTGGCTGAGGACGGACGGGTCCCCGCCCGCTACATCGACGATCTTGGTACGGCTCGCGGCCCCGGTCACCAGCGTGACAGCATCACGCCGGACGCCGAAGGCGGCAGCGATCGCGGCCAGTGCGGCATCGGTAGCCCGGCCGTCGACGGCGCGGGCGCTCACCCGGACCACCAGCGCGCCATCGTATTCGCCGCCCACTGCCGGTCGCGGCGCGCCGGGGCGTACCCGCACGGTGATGCGCATCCTCCTAGTCTCCCGGGCGCGCCGGTCGTGCCTGGCGCGCCCGGTAGCCCGATGAGCAGCATGCCGCCAGCGCGGAGGCCGGCGGGGGAGCCGGCCGGGTACCTCACTTGGCAGCGCAGGTCCAGGTGCTGGGGACGGTCTGGCTGGCGGCCATCGGCTCCAGCATGATCGATGCCTTGGTCTCGTTATCCGAGCCGGTCCACCGGTCGATCCATTCCCATGCCTGGCTATCGGCAGTCAGCACGGTCCGGGGCTGGCCGGTGCAGAACGCTTCGGACAGGACGCCATCCGGGAGCGTTCCGAGCGTCCACGGCCCGAGCATGGTCGGCGCAGTCGAGTATCCGGCCTGCACCTCGGTGGCGCCGCCGACGGACTTCAGCAGCGGCGGCCCGGTGCAGTACCCGCACCCCGGCGTCGAGTAGACCATCTCCCACGACCCGTCAGCGAGCTCGTAGGCGCCGACGCCCTCGCCCACCACGGCCGACGCGGCAGCGGACACGGCGGCGAAATGAACTCCGGCCAGCCTGGTGCTGCCCTGACCGGTGCCGTCGGTCCACCAGTAGTCCAGCTTCTCCTCCGCCAGGGTGCCCTGTGAGCAGATGATCGCCGCGGCCCGCCCGCTGGTGATGATCGAGAAATCACCGTCGACGTCGCACTGCTTCAGGTCCGGCTTGTGCGTGGACCCGTGCGGCGCACCCGCCTGATACCCGCACGGCCCGGCCGGGCCGTTGCATCCCATCACGTAATAGGCCGACACGTGATTGACCTTGCTGTCGAGCGGTGCGTTGAACCACAGCATCCACACCCCGTCCGGGCGGAGCATCATCCGGGGGTTGAAGCAGCCCGCCCCGGTCGACCCGCACACCCAGTCCCAGGTCTTGCCCTTATCCGGGCCCCAGTTGTCCAGAGCCTTCGGCGAGAACAGCATTCCCCGGTACGTCCACGGACCGGACAGCGAGGGAGCTGACTCGACTCCGAAGCCGCAGAACGGGGTGTTCGCGTGCCCCCACTCGAAGCCGCATTTATACATCGTGCCGTACAGGTAGTAGGTGCTTCCGTCCTGCAGGATCATGCCGTCATGCAGGTCATGCCCGGTGATAAGGACGGAAGCCGGCCCGGTGGCGGCGTAGGCCGGTGCCGCGAGGGTGCCGCATACCAGGGCCGCGGCGCCCGTGATGATCGCCGCACTCACCCGGAGCCGATGGCCGGCGAGGAGCCGACCTAACCGCCGTGCACGCCCCGGCGCAGTGTTGTATGCAGTCTTCATTTTCCTGTCCCATCCCGTAGCCCGGTAGCCCGGTAGCTCCGTAGCCCCGTAACCGCGTAACCGCGTAACCGCGTGCGTACTATGTGTGATTAAAGCCAGCACATGACGGCTGGATCCACAAGGGGCTTTTGCCAGAGACAGGGCCGATGGGCATCAATGCGTGCCGTGGCCAGGAAATGCCCCGGTCGGTCGCCGGACGAGCCCGTGCTCCGAGCACTGGCGATGATGGTCACCGGTTGGTGACCGGACTCACGGAGCGGCGCAGGTCCAGGTGCTGGGGACGGCCATGCTGGCCGCCATCGGCTCCAGCATGATCGATGCCCTGGTCTCGTTAGCCGAGCCGGTCCACCGGTCGATCCACTCCCATGCCTGGCCGTCGGCGGAGAACACAGTCCGCGGCTGCCCGGTGCAGTAGGCGGTGGATAGCAGCCCTCCGTTCGCAGGACCCGGCGTCCATGGCCCGAGCATGGTCGGCGCGGTCGAGTACCCGGCCTGCACCTCGGTCGCGCCGCCGGCGGTTTTCAGCTGCGGCGGCCCGGTGCAGTACCCGCAGCCGGGCGTCGAGTACACCATCTCCCACGAGCCGCCCGGAAGCTGATACGCGCCGACCCCCTCGCCATCGACGGCGGCCGCGGCGGCGGACGCGGCCGCGAAATGCACCCCGGCCAGGCCGGTGCTGCCCTGCCTGGTCCCATCGGTCCACCAGTAGTTGAGCTTCTGCTCCGCCAGGGTGCCCTGTGAGCAGATGATCGCCGCGGCCCGCCCGCTGGTGATGATCGAGAAGTCCCCGTTGTCGTCGCATTGCCTCAGCGCTGGCTTGTGGGTCGACCCATGCGGGCCGCCTGCCTGATAACCGCACGGCCCGGCCGGCCCGTTGCATCCCATCACGTAGTAGGCCGGCGCGCGATAGGCCAGGCTGTCACGCGGTGCGTTGAACCACAGCATCCACACCCCGTCCGGGCGGCGCACCATCCGCGGATTGAAGCATCCCGTCCCCGCCCGGCCGCACACCCAGTCCCACGTCCTGCCCCGGTCCGGTCCCCAGTTGTCCAGGGCCCTGGGGGAGAACAGCAAGCCCCGGTAGGTCCACGGACCGGACAGCGACCTCGCCGACTCCACCCCGAAACCGCAGAACGGCGTGTTCCTGTGGTTCCACTGGAAGCCGCACTTATACATCGTCCCGTACATGTAGTAAGTGGGGCCGGCCTGCACGATCGTCCCGTCATGCAGGTCATGGCCGGTGAGAACGATCGCGGTCGCGGGAGCAGGACTGGCGGCGCGAGCCGGCCGGGCGGTGAGGCCCGCGCCCAGCAGCGCCGCCAGGCAGCAGCCGATGACCGCCGCCGACCTGGCCCGAGCCAGCGTCCTGGCGGCAGCGGCTGGCGCACGTTGCCGCAGCCGGCCCGGCCGGGCAGGTCCGGTGATCATCGTTTGCCTGCCCCCGCTCCGGTAGCGCATCTGCGTCGCAACGCTGCTAAGACGCCTGGCGGGCACCAGCGGTTAACAGCCCGGCGGCGGAAATCGCGGAAATCCCGAAGATGGCCCGATGTCAGAGTGGCTGGCTAGGGTCAGTGCTCGTGACCGCACCGGCCAGCATGCTCGAGCGACTGAATGATGAGCAGCGGCTGGCGGCAACACATCAGGGTGGCCCGCTCCTGGTGCTGGCCGGGGCCGGCACCGGGAAGACGGGCACGCTGGTGGCCAGGGCCGCGTGGCTGCGCGAGCAGGGCGTGCAGGCCAGCAGGATCCTGCTGCTGACCTTCACCCGGCGAGCGGCCGACGACATGCTGGCCAGGGCACAGCCGCCGGGCACCGCCGCGGCCGACCGGATCTGCGGAGGCACCTTTCACGCCGTCGCGCATCGCATCATCCGCGCGAATGCGGAGTCGTTCTCGCTGCCGCCGGAATTCAGCGTGATCGATCCGGCCGATGTGGCAGGCGTCATGGACACCCTGCGCAGCGAGCATGATCTCGTCGCGGTCGGCCGCCGGGCACCGCGGGCCGCGGTGTGCGCCGATATCTACACGCGGTGCGTGAACACCCACACGCCGGTGCCGGAGGTCGTGGCCGCGGGCTTCCCGTGGTGCCGGAACTTCACCGTCCAGCTGGGCGCGATGTTCCGCGACTTTGCCGGCTACAAGCGGAGGCACGGGCTGGTCGACTTCGACGACCTGCTGCTGCTGTGGCGGGCAGCCCTGGCTGACCCGGCCGGCGGCCCGGCGCTGCGGCAGATGTTCGACGCGGTCCTGGTCGATGAGTACCAGGATGTCAACGCGGTCCAGGCGGACATCGTCCGGCTGCTGCGGCCCGATGGGCGCGGCCTGACCTGCGTAGGCGATGACGCGCAGGCCATCTATGCCTTCCGCGGCTCAGATCCCGCGCACCTGCGGCAGCTCTCCGCTGACTACCCCGGCCTGACCATCGTCAGGCTGACCAGGAACTACCGGTCCCGGCAGGCGCTGCTCGCGCTGGCCAACCAGGTACGGCCGCAGTCAGCTGGCCTGGAGCTGGCACTGGTGGCTGACCGCGGCACCGGGGCACCACCCCAGCTGGTGCGCTGCCATGACGAGGCGACTCAGGCGCGCGAGATCTGCGGGCGGGTGCTGGAGGCCTACGAGTCCGGCATCCAGCTGCAGCAGCAGGCCGTTCTGGTGCGGTCGGCCAACCATAGCGACGTGCTCGAGATCGAGCTGTCCGCCCGCGGCATCCCGTACGTGAAGTACGGCGGACTGCGCTTCACCGAGGCCGCGCACGTCAAGGACTTCCTGGCGGCGGCCAGGATCGTGGCCAATCCGGCCGATGACATCGCCTGGTTCCGGCTGCTCCGGCTGCACGAGGGCATCGGGCCGGTACTGGCCAGGCGCGTCATCGACGCGCTCCGGCTGCCGGAGCCGTCGCCGCTGGATCGCTGGCCGGAGGCGGCGCTGCAGCTGCCACCGAGGCCCGAGCCAGCAGTCTCGGCTACCGTCGGCCGGCTGACGGCCGCCGCGGCCGTGGAACGGACAGCGGAGCGCGCCACCGCGATCCTGGCCGCGCTGCATGACCCGCTCCGCGCGCGGTACGCCGATGCCGACATCCGCCTGGAGGACCTCCAGCGGCTGGCCGACGCGGCGGCCAGCAGGCCGTCCCTGCAGGACGCGCTGGTGGAGCTGACACTCGATCCGCCGGTCTCCGGATCTGACCTGGCCGGCCGTCCCCGGCTGGATGACGACTACCTGATCATCTCGACCATGCACTCGGCCAAGGGCCTCGAATGGCCGGTTGTGCATCTTCCGCAGCTGATTGACGGTGCCGTGCCCAGTGACATGGCGCTGTCGAGCCGGGCCGGACTGGCCGAGGAGCACCGGCTGTTCTATGTCGCGGTCACCCGGGCCCGCGACCAGCTCTATCTCTACGCGCCGCTGCGCCTGCATCACCACCGGGCAGCGCGGGATGACCGGCACAGCTACGCACAGCTCAGCCGGTTCCTCGGCACCGCTGAGCTCGCGCACTGCGACATCGTGGAAGCCGTGCCGCCGCCCCCTGTCGTGCCCAGGCTCGGGGCGCTCGCCGCGACCGTGGACAGCTCGCTGGAGTCACTCTGGGGCACGTCCTGAGTTACGTTCATGAGAGCATCAGGGACCGGAACGCGACTATCGGCCGGGCGGACGCATTCATCTTTGTCGTGCCCGAGTACAGCTACGGATTCAATGCGGCGATAAAGAACGCCATTGACTACCTGAATGCCGGGTGTGACTACCTGAACGCCGAGTGGCGGCACCACCTCCCGATCGTGGAGCAGCCAGCGCGGCCGGCTGGGCCCTGGTCAGTGGCGCGACGGCGCTGATCCGCCGGCGGCACCCGGCGGGTACCGGCGCTGCGCCTCGGTGAGCTTGGCGTTCGCCGCCTCGGCGAGATCGATGCCGAGTACGTCGGCCAGCAGCACGAGGTACAGCAGGACGTCGGCCATTTCCTCCGCCGACCTGGTCCGCAGCGGCTCGCGCCGCGCCAGGTCACCGACCGATTCGGCCGGCAGCCACTGATACAACTCGGCGAGCTCGCCCACCTCGCCGACGAGCGCGAGCAGCACGGACTTAGGGTCGTGGAATCGTCCCCAGTCCCGCTCCTCGCTAAAGGCGCGCATGCGGTCCCGGAGAGCCTTAAGGTCAGACACGACCGAAGCATCCCACGCTTGCCTGGATGCGGTGGCGCGGGCGGACCAGGCCCCGCCATCAGCCAGGAAGTGTTTCAGGTGACGGGAAGCGGAGGGAATGCGCGCGGGAGTCGCACGGTTTGCCCTTTGCCGGGCAGCCCGGATTAACCGAACCTCAGGGAACGTTGGAAGATAGCCGTATGCAACCACTTCGGCCGCTCTCGCTGGTACTGCTCGCGTGCGCGGTTGGCCTCGGTGCGGCCGCATGCGGGAGCAGCAGTCCCAGCAG
>Ga0181536_10003723_pt1 | contig 16491 bp, 17 predicted proteins | sample PEATcosm2014_Bin_41_FD_121105 | JGI IMG/M metagenome (GOLD analysis project Ga0181536, IMG submission 121105) | Peatland microbial communities from MTU Mesocosm Facility, Houghton, MI, USA - PEATcosm2014_Bin17_60_metaG | ecosystem: Environmental > Terrestrial > Soil > Wetlands > Peat | place... | reverse complement strand
TGCATCATTCCGTCGAGGAGTGCATGAAACTGATGACCGAACACCGCGTGCGGCATTTGCCGGTGGTGGAAGGCGAAAAAGTCGTCGGCCTGGTTTCCATCGGCGACCTGGTGAACTGGATCATCTCCACCCAAAGCGCGCAGATTGACCAGATGGCGCAATACATCTCCGGCGGGTATCCGCATCATTCCACCTGACCGCGGTGAAATCTGCTTGCGGCGTGGACATCTGGGCGAAGGCGCATCGCTACCTTTCAGCCGGTGCGTAAGGGACGAACTTCAAGTCCGGTTTGATGGTCGGCATTCCATCCACGCCAGCCCCTCCCGATCCATGGACAGAACGATCGTCAGATTGCGGGCCGGGAACGAGGACCAGAAGGGTGTAAGGACTGGTTTTGTAAACGCCGGGTTTCAGTTGATCCTGCGGTAACGGTTTTTCATCCAATGGCACCTTGCTTGTCTTGGAATTTGGAACCGGTAAATTCGTCGAAGCCAAAGGCGCCCAATTCTGGTTCAAGCCGAAATCGCCGTAAAAGATCGATCCTTGAAGCTGAGTGGATGCCGCTGGCGGGACCGACCAAAGCTCGAATGGTTTCGCCTGATTTGTCTGCATCAGGTCTCCGGCAAAAACCGGATTGATCGCCGCCGCCAATACCAGAAAGGCGAGCTTCATGTCAGGTTAGACCCGGCTTGCCGGCAAATGTTCACCGCTCCTGGCGGAGCATGGTTCTACGGCTTGGCGGGCGGCGAATTTGTGCCCGCCCTGGCTTCCGGTTTCACCGCAGCCTTTGGTTCGGCTTCCTTCACCCGTTTGGCGACGAAGTCTTCTTCGGCCACGTCACCAACCTTGCGGTGGAACTTGATTTCATCGCCGGAAACCTTGCCGGTGTATTCGATGCGGAGCTCGTTGTCGTCAAACTTGAGCGGCTCGACGAAGAAAATGCCGTTCGTGCTGACCCTGCCTTCGGTGATGACCACCTCATTGGTTCCCATTTCCCGTTCCCCGACGGCCTTGCCGGTCAGGTTGGTCCCTGCAACCTTGAACTCATAGGTGTATTTTTGCAGCCCGATCTGACTGTCAAACTGCCCTTTCCATTTCCCGGCAACGGTTGTGTCAGCGCTCCAGGCGGAGCCGGCCAATGCCAGCGTGAGCGCCGCCAGCACGATTGATTTGGTATAGGTCTTCATATTTTTGGTGTTTGATTTGAACAGCCATAGGAAGCCAGAAGCGGGCAAAAAAGGAAAGGGAAAAGCGGTGGAGGGCCACCGCACTTCACGACGCTGGCGCGAATTTCTGCGACTCCCGACAACACGAAGCGTCTTGGACTGCGCCAGCCCTCTGGCGCTTTTGAGCGGCGATGCGCTGCTGGGATAAAAACAGATTGAAGACAGAAAGCAGCGTTGTATGCTCGCAGCGTATGAAATCTCTTTCGATCTGTTTTTTTCTGGTCTTGTTGTTTGCTCTAACCACTTGCCCTTCGTGTTCGCGATCCACCGCACAGAAATTCTATAACGCCGGTGCCAACAAATGTAATATAGGGGATTACAGCGGAGCCATAGCTGACTGCACTAAAGCCATCGAACTGAACCCTCGATATGCCAAGGCCTACCTTGTTCGCGGCACAGCCAAGGACGGACTTGAGGATGATGTCGGAGCGATTACAGATTATACGAAAGCGATTGAATTGAGTCCAAAATACCAGTTTGCCTATTACAATCGAGGGAATGCCGAATTCAACCTCAGAAATTATACCAATGCCATTCTCGATTTCACCAAAGCTATCGAACTAGATTCCCAAGACGCCGCGGCTTATTTGAATCGGGGCAACGCCTGCTACGCCCTGAGCGACTACACAACTGCTATTGCCGATTATGACATGGCGATCAAACTCAATCCTCAATACGCCAAAGCCTATAACAGCCGTGGAAGTGCCAAAGGCCATCTCAAGCAATACGACAGCGCTTTGGCCGACCTCAATAAAGCTATCGAATTTAATCCTCAGTATGCCGAAGCCCACAATAATCGCGGTAATGCAAAAAGAGGTCTTGGAGATTACGACGGGGCTCTTGCCGACTACACCAAAGCCATCGAATTGAATCCGCACTACGCCAACGCTTACACCAATCGAGACGAACTGCGCGCCTTGAAAAGGCCGTAGTCACAACTTTAACTTCGCATCCGTTGTCACGTTTGCAATTGCGTGACACGCCGTCCTTGCGCAGCTATATTGCCGACCGATATTGAATTCGTAAATCGCCAATCGTAAATCGTAAATAAAATCGCCATGCGCTCTGACATCATTAAAAAAGGTTTTGAACGCGCGCCGCACCGCTCGCTGCTCCGCGCCACCGGCTCCATCGAATCCGAATCCGACTGGGACAAGCCGTTCATCGCCATTTGTAACAGTTACACCGATTGCATCCCCGGCCATGCCCACCTGAACGAGGTCGGCGCCCTCGTCAAACGCCTCGTGCGCGAGGCCGGCGGCGTACCCTTCATTTTCAACACCATCGGCGTGGACGACGGCATCGCCATGGGCCATTCCGGCATGTTGTATTCGCTGCCGTCGCGCGAACTCATCGCCGACTGCGTCGAGACCATGCTCAAGGCGCATTGTTTCGACGGCATGGTTTGCATACCGAATTGCGACAAGATCGTCCCTGGCATGTTGATGGCCGCCATGCGCGTCAACATCCCGACCGTGTTCGTCAGCGGCGGTCCGATGGCGGCGGGCATTGCCGAGCAGAAAGCCACGCACGACGACCTCGCGTCTTATCTTCAGCCGGCCGCCGGCAAGTCGGATTTGATTTCGGTTTTCAAAGGCGTCGCCGAACTCCAGGCCGGCAAGATCACGGAAGCGCAGTTGAAAAAGCTCGAACAAACTGCCTGTCCGACCTGCGGTTCATGTTCCGGGATGTTCACCGCGAATTCGATGAACTGCCTTTGCGAAGCGCTCGGCATGGCGCTGCCCGGCAACGGCACCATTCTGGCCGTCTCGAAGGAACGCGAAGCCCTCTACGACCGCGCGGCCCGCGCCATCATCAAGCTCGTCGCCCATGACCTCAAACCGCGCGACATCGCCACGCTGGAAGCGTTCGACAACTCCATCATGCTCGACGTCGCGATGGGCGGCTCGACGAACACGGTGCTGCACACGCTCGCCATCGCGCGCGAAGCGGGCATTGCGTATGACATCAAGCGCATTGACGACATCTCGCGCCGCATTCCGTGCGTGTGCAAGGTTTCGCCGTCATCGAATTACCACGTGCAGGACGTGCATCGCGCCGGCGGCATCCACACCATCCTTGGCGAACTCAAACGCATGGGCGTGCTCAATACGTCGTGCAAAACCGTCACCGGCAAAACCATTGGCGAGAACATTGATGAATGGGACGTGCGTTCTGATAAATGCTCTGCTTGGGCCAAATCGGTGCGCGTCTCCGGCGCATCGGCCATCGTGGTGGACCCGAACGACAAAATGGGTCCCGCGGCCCGCACCACCAGCGGCAATCTCGCGCCCAAGCCCATGCTGTTTTTCCCCGCCGACCCGCTGGCCATCACGTTCTGGCGCGCTGCCGCCGCGTGGAATGTCGGCGATGTTGAAGCGCAACTGGCTTTGCATGACAAGAAAGTGGTGGTGAAGATGCCCGGCGGTGTTGTGTTGAAAGGCCTCGACCAGCTTCGTCCCGCCATCGAACAGCAGCTTCAGGAATCAAAGGGCCTGGTCCGCGCCGAACTCGGCGAGTTCCGCAAATTGCCGGTCCTGCTATTCTGGCGTTATGAGAAAGGCGGCACCCGCACGCCGTTCGCCATGGTGCGCGCCAAGAAAGTGAAGAACTGGGTCATCACCCGCGCCGAATTTGACACCGACCCGAAGCATCTTGCCAAGGTCCAACCCAGCGGCCTCATGCCCTACGACTCGGCGTTTATGTTTGACGCGAACGATTGCATCCGCACCAAGGAAACTGCTTACACGCCCGACGGTGGTCTTGCGATTCTCTACGGCCAACTAGCACCCGAAGGCAGCGTCGTGAAAACCGCCGGCATCAGTGCCGAGTTCAAGAAAAACTGCGGGCCAGGATTCGTCTTTGAAGGTCCATGCGTGATTTTCGAAAGCCAGGACGATGCCTGCACCGGCATTCTGACCGGCAAGGTCAAGGCGGGCGACGTGGTTATCATCCGCAACGAAGGCCCGCGCGGCGGGCCGGGCATGCAGGAAATGCTCTCGCCCACCAGCTACATCGCCGGACTGGGGCTCGGCGACAAATGCGCGCTCATCACCGACGGCCGGTTCAGCGGCGGCACGGCGGGCGCCTGCATCTGCCACATCTCGCCAGAGGCTGAGGAAGGCGGCCCGATTGGCCTGCTCAAAGCTGGCGATCGCATTCGCATTGATTTTCCCAATCGCAAAATTGACATCCTCGTTTCCGAATCCGAGCTTGCCGAGCGCAAGAAGACCTGGCAGCCCGTGAAGCGTGACTTGACTGGCTGGCTGGCGCGTTACCGCAAGCTTGTGACCAATGCGAGCAAGGGCGGCGTGTTGCAAGCGTAGCGCCTTTCGGCAGAAAGCCGTCGTTCTTCCAAAACCGAACTGCGGCGCTCTGCCGAGGCGCCGCTACGAGATTTCCGCTCGTCTCGAGGTTCTGTCGGATAAACCCGGTACCAGCAAAAAAAGTTGCGCGGGACGCGCCGCCGATTCAGAGTAGTTGCAACCGGCGGGAGAGATGGCCGAGTGGTTGAAGGCACACGCCTGGAAAGCGTGCATACTCCAAAAGGGTATCGAGGGTTCGAATCCCTCTCTCTCCGCCAAAATTTTTCGAGGAAAATTTTGGCGAGATCTCGCCTTGTCAAAATTAAATTTTGACAAGGCGGATCCGCTAGAAATGGCATGATACATCACGTTTATATTCTTCTTAACGAAACCAAAACGCGAACCTATACTGGAGTTGCGGACGATGTTGATAAACGTTTAGGCGAACATAATGCGGGCAGAGTTAAATCCTCGATCCCATATCGTCCTTATAACGTAATTTATACTGAATCGTTTAAAACATTGAGTGAAACTCGACAGAAAGAGAAATTTTATAAATCGGCAATTGGCCGTCGAAGGCTCCGCGCCCGGCAGGCCCAAAATCGTTCTCGTCCTTGAAATTATTTCTGCGGAATTGACATTGCTCCTCTCCGTCTCTAACTTCCCAGCGCAAAGACATGCGCTTTGCCCCGAATTCACGTTCGGGGATTTTTATTGCGAACACACGGCGCGGTCCCGTTAAAAATATGGCAAACACAATCTTGGTCGGCGCCCAGTGGGGCGACGAAGGCAAAGGCAAAATCATTGATGTGCTGACGGAGGATGCGGACATCGTCGTCCGCTACGCCGGCGGCAACAACGCCGGCCACACGGTTTTCATCGGCAAGCAAAAATTCGTCCTGCACCTCGTGCCGTCCGGCATCCTGCGCAAAAACAAATTGTGCGTCATCGGCAACGGCGTGGTCATTGACCCCGTTGGACTGGTTGACGAAATCAAAGGACTCCGCAAGCTTGGCATCAAGGTCGGCGACAACCTCGTCGTGAGCGAGACGGCGCATGTCGTCCTGCCGTATCACCGCGAACTGGACGCCCAGCGGGAAGTGCTCAAGGGCAAAAACAAGATCGGTACGACCAAGCGCGGCATCGGCCCGGCCTACGGCGACAAGGCGGCGCGCGTCGGCCTGCGCATGATTGACCTCGTGAACCCGGAAAGATTCGAGGAAAAACTGCGTCTGCGCATCAAGGAAAACAACGAGGTGCTGCGCGCGCTCGGCGCCAAGACGCTTTCCTTCGCACAGGTTCTCAAAGAATATCGCGCCGCCGGAAATTATTTGAAGCCTTTTGTCGCCAACACCGTCGTGTTGCTGCACCAGGCGGCGCGGCGTGGCGACAACATTTTGTTCGAGGGCGCGCAGGGCACGTTCCTGGACATTGATCACGGCACGTATCCGTTCGTCACGTCGTCGAACACGACAGCGGGCGGCGCGTCCACCGGCTCCGGTGTGGCGCCGAACAAGATGGACGAGGTCGTCGGTGTGATGAAGGCCTACACGACGCGGGTGGGGGAGGGGCCGTTGCCGACGGAGAACGCCGAAATCGCCGACCTGCTGCATGGGATGGGCCGCGAATTCGGCGCGACGACCGGGCGGGCGCGGCGGTGCGGCTGGTTTGACTCCGTGGCTACGGGGCACGCGACGATGGTCAACGGCATTGACAAAATCGCCGTCACCAACCTCGACGGCCTCGACACGCTGAAAACCATCAAAATTTGCGTCGCGTATCGGCACGGCAAGGCGCGGTACGATTTTGTTCCGAACGACGCGCAGACGCTTGCGGAATGCAAGCCGGTATATGTGGAATTTGAAGGCTGGCGCACGCCGACGGACAAGGCGCGCAAATGGAAGGATTTGCCCGCCAAAGCCCGCTCGTATTTGAAGGCGATTGCCGAATTGACCGGCGCGAAGCTGGCGATTGTTTCCGTCGGCCCCAGCCGCGACCAGACGATTTTTGTTTAACCGCAAAGGATATCCGCAGATTTCGCGGATTAACAAAGACGCATTTGCAGTTTTGGAATCGGCGCAATCCGCGTAATCTGCAGTAAAACGATGGCGATTTGATAATAATCATGATGAAAATTGCCAAAACAGCCGGAGTTCTATCGCTTTGCGTTGTGGCGATAATTGGATTCACCATCTATCAACGGTCTTCACCTCCCGCAGAGTTCAAGACATATCGGGGGGTGGAAGGGATTTCCGCGAAGGATCTTCTCAGTGTGAAAATGGAACGCATGGCTGAACAGGCGGCGATGGACGCTTGGTCGCGCTACCATATCCACGTTTACATTGACGTCCAATCATTACAGGATTTTGAGCGTTACCTGGATTTGGTATCTCAAAGCTCCCAATTCCAGAATTATTCGCCAAAGGATAAACAAGCAGAAGCCATCATTGATGGAGCTTTTGTTGGAGAAGCGATCCGACGAACGCATGGTGGTTTCTGGATGGAAAAGCCGGATATTCCTGATGCCGGATTGTTTCCACTCAACACAGACGGCAAAATCAATTATCCGATTACCTGGTGTCTCAAAAGGCTTGTGAATGGGTCGGAGGAAAATATTTATAAAAAATATGTTTTCTTTATTTTACAACGAACAAATGAGTTTCACGGCGAAATTACTTATTGGACAAATACACCGTCTGGACTCAAAGAGATAACGAACGTCGTCGTTAAATGAGCTCCGCAACTTCACATTTAAGCGCCGAGGCCAAGGCATCGCTGCCGCAGCACGTCGCCGTGATCATGGACGGCAACGGCCGTTGGGCGAAGCAGCGCAGTCTGCCGCGCATCGAGGGTCATCGGCAGGGCGCGGAATCAGCCCGTACGATCATCCGCACGGCGGGCGAACTCGGCATCAAGTATCTCACCCTCTACGCCTTTTCCGCCGAGAATTGGAATCGCCCCAAGGATGAAGTGGATGCGTTGATGAAATACCTCATCCACTATCTCAAGACCGAAACGCCGGAGCTGAACAAAAACAACGTGCGGCTGGAGGTCATCGGGCAGATTTACCGTCTGCCGGAAAACGTGCAGGAACATCTCAAGAAATCCATCACGACCCTTTCCAAAAACAACGGTCTGACGCTGGTCATGGCGCTGAGCTACGGCAGCCGCATTGAAATCGTGGACGCCGTGCGGCTCATTGCCGAGAAGGTCAAGCGGGGCAAGCTTGACCCGGCGGACATCAACGAACAGGTCTTCGCCCAGCATCTGTACACGCGGAATATTCCGGACCCGGACCTGCTGATCCGCACGAGCGGCGAGATGCGGGTGAGCAATTTTCTGCTGTGGCAGATTTCCTACGCCGAACTCGTCATCACGCCCACGCTCTGGCCGGATTTCCGCAAGCCGCAATTCTTTGCCGCGCTGGAGGAATACGCGCGCCGTCACCGGCGGTTCGGCGGGGTTTGAAAATCGACTTCATAGCCGTCTTGAATATTTCTTGCATAAAAGCTGAAAGTGTGAAATACTGAAAGTATGACAAAAGTCATCAACATCAATGATCGCGGCACGCTGACGCTGCCAAAGGAATTGCGCCGGCGGCTGGGCGTCAATGGCAACAGCCAGGTCGTGGCCGAGGAAACGGATGAAGGTATTTTGCTGCGGGCGGGGGTGACTTTTCCCATCGAGATATATTCGGAAAAACGACTGGCTGAATTTGACCGCCATAACGAACAGGCATTGACTCGCTTCCGGCTCAAACGGAAATGAGAATTTTCCTGGATGCCAACATTCTTTTTTCCGCCGCGCGGCCGGGCAGCCGGATGCGGGCGTTTTTGAAAGTGTTATCCAAACAAGCGGCTCTGCTCACCAATGCCTATGCCGTCGAAGAAACCCGGCGCAATCTGGAACTGAAATCTCCAAAGGACCTGAAGTCATTGGAGCAGCTGGTCCGGCAGTGTGAAATGGTTTCGCAGTTGGCGGCTGATCTGGAAGTTGAATTGCCGCTCAAGGACAGGCCGATTTTAGGCGGAGCGATTGCCGGCCATGCCACACATCTGCTCACTGGTGATGAACGGGATTTCGGGAGGTTTTTGGGGAAAGCGGTTCAGGGGGTGAAAATCGTTTCACCCAGGATGCTCGCTGAAGAAGTGCTTTGACATTTGCAAGCCGCAATTTTTGACGCGCACGCAACCGCTCGACAAAATTTTCCTGACGCGATGCCCCCCGGCCCATTCCTCGAAATTCAGGCTGAGGTGGGCTTCTTGTCCCCTGTATCCTCGCCGAGCGTGGCGCGGATGGTGGCCAACAAGGCGATACGGTCAATCGGCTTGGGAAAGAATCCCACCGCTCCGGTGGCCAGGGCGTTCTTCCTGTCCTTCGCCGACTTGTCCCCCGAAATGATGATAATGGGGATGTCCTTGGCTTCGCCCATGCGGCGAAGCCATTCAATGATGAAAAATCCGTCCTGCAGCGCCCCGCCGACGTTCGCCGCATCGGGCGGGAACAGGAGGTCAAGCAAGATCAAATCCGGTCTTTCCCGGGTAACGATGCTGGCGGCTCCCGGACCATCGGAGGCCGTGAACACCTGATAACCATTGGAGTTCAAAACTATGGACAACGTTTTCAGAATGATCTGATCATCATCCACCACCAAAATTTTTTTTCCACTGGGAATGGTTGTTTCAGGATTCATAGGATCGTGTAGTGTGCTTGAACTCGAAAAAAAGGGCTGGCGGGGTTGTGGAACTTTTGTCTGTGCCGGACAAGCCACAGAGGAGAGAGAAAGGGTTCGCTCTCATAATGATTTGACACTGCGCGGGAGCGGCGCAGGTTTCAATAAAAATATTCAACAAAATCACCCGTGTTTACCAGGTCTTCAAACCGGATTGTTGTGAGCGCGTCTATAAAACAAGGAATGAACAGTGCGACAGTCATATTGCGTGGCGATGGACTGATTCACTCGCCGGCGGGACGCCAGCGCTCCCAGGCGGATGACAAAATGCACCCATTCCCACATTTCAACTTGTTTTGAGCGTTCGCCCTGCTATTCAAATTTCATGAGCAAAAAACTTGGATTAGGGGTTTTGCTGTGCTTCGCCGGCTTGACAGTGCTGGCGGCGGCGCCAGCCGATCAGGAAAAGCTGGCTTCGGCCAATACGGGCTTCGCGTTTGATTTGCTGAAACAAATCATCCGGGAACAACCGGGCACAAATGTTTTCATTTCACCTTTCAGCGTTTCAAGCGTGTTGCAAATGGTCGCCAACGGTGCGGCAGGCGAGACGAAGGCAGAAATGCAGCGCGTCCTCAGAACGGCCGGTCTGCCGGTGGAAACACTAAATGCCGCCTGCAAGAGTTTGAACCAGTCCCTGAATTCGCAAACCAATGTGATTTTGAATCTGGCCAACGCGATTTGGTACAAGGAGGGGTTTCACTTGAAGCCCGGATTCGTTTCCGACAACAAGGATTTTTTCTCGGCGAAATTGGCGGGGGTGGACTTCGCAAAACCCGAATCGGCGCAAACCATCAACGATTGGGCGGACAAAAGCACGCGTGGAAAAATTCAGGAAGTTGTCCGATGGCCGTTTCCTCCGCTCACGCGGGTGATTCTGGCCAATGCCATTTATTTCAAAGGCAAGTGGGAACGACCGTTTGACAAGCAGTCAACCAAGGGCCATGCATTCAACGTCTTGCCCGGCGGAACGCCCAAACTGGTTCCGACGATGTGGCAGCACGGGCGTTTCAATTACCAGCAAAGCGATGGCTTTCAAGCCGTGCGGCTGCCCTATGGCGGCGGGCGATTGCAGATGTATCTCTTTTTGCCGGACACAAATTCCAGTCCCACAAAGCTTCTGGCTGATTTGAACGCCGACACATGGCGGGACAAAATCCTGTCGAAATTTCAAGATAAGGAAGGAACACTTGCCCTTCCACGATTCAAATTGGATTACGACGTTTTGCTCAACGAACCGCTGCAAGCGTTGGGAATGCGGCAGGCCTTTGGCAATGGTGCAGATTTCTCGGCCATGGCTGATAAGCCGCTGTTTGTAAGCGAAGTGAAGCAGAAAAGTTTTGTCGAAGTGAATGAAGAAGGAACTGAAGCAGCGGCGGTGACAACGGTCCACATGAAAAGCTCGGCAGTCAGGAAACCACTGGAATCTTTTAAGATGATTGTGGACCGGCCGTTTCTGTTCGTGATTGGCGACGACTCGACGATATCTGTTTTGTTCATGGGCGTGATATTTGATCCAGCGGGGTAGGGCGGAGGAGGTTGAAAATAACGCGTCACCTCACCCCAGCCCTCTCCCCCATCGTCGAAAGCGGAGAGGGAGAGTTTTCGTCAGTCGGTCGGCAAATCGGGCATTTCCGGAAATTTCGCAATTCAAACGCAGACGGTTCCTTCTTCGCGCAATGCGGAATCGGGTTGGGGGCGAGCCAGGTGCCTCCCCACTTTTCAACTTGTTTTGAATGGTCACTCTGGTATTCAAGTCGCTATGGGCAATAAATTTCGAATGGGTGTGCTGGGTTCAGGCAAGGGCTCGAACTTTGTCGCGATTGCCATTGCCTGCGCCACGGGGAAAATTCCGGCGGAAGTCGCCGTTGTCTTGAGCGATGTCGAAAGCGCGGGTATTCTGACCCGGGCGAGCGAACGAAAAATTCCCGCGCATTTCATCCCGCCGGGACAATTCCACACGAAGCTTGACGAAGACGCCGAACGCGCATTTGTCGGGGCGTTACAAACGATGCAGGTGGATTTGATCGTGCTTGCGGGATTCATGCGGGTGCTGAAGGGCGGGTTTCTGCGCGCGTTCGAGGGGCGCATCGTGAACATCCATCCGTCGCTGCTGCCGTCGTTTCCCGGCCTCGAAGCGTGGAAGCAGGCGCTGGATCACGGCGTGAAGCTGACGGGTTGCACGGTGCATTTTGTGGATGCAGACGTGGATTCCGGCGCGATCATCGGGCAGCAGGCAGTTCCGGTTTTGGACAATGATACGCCGGAGATGCTGCATCACCGGATTCAGGCTGCCGAGCATGAGCTTTATCCGAAATGTATCGCGGCCATTGCGCGCGGGGAAATTTCGGTGGTGGAACGACGGGTGATCCGGAAAAAGTAAATCAACCACAGATGAACACGGATAAACACGGATTAGAGCAAGCCGACGCTGCCCTCACCCCTCCTTCGGCCACCCTCTTCCATCAGACAAGTGTCGAACGGACAGGGAATTATTTCATCCGTGTCCATCGGTGTGCATCCGTGGTTAAAATGAAAATAGTTTTTATATTTGCCGCGGTTTTCCTTTGTCTGCTGGCCGGGTGCCGCACGAACCAGAAAGCAGTGGACCTCAGCGAAATCCCTAAACTTGAGAACCGGGACGATTTTAAAATTGAGATGGCAGTTTACGGCTATTTGCTGGAAAAACACCCTTGGGACAATGGCGAATATACGGCGATTTTCCTTGAAGGCAATGATGACTGGGTGGCGGCGCTGATTCGGAAATTTCCCAATCATGTTCCGCCCATCAAGCCGAGCAACCGGGCGGAACTGCGTCCGAAACAGGCCCCGATTGACAGGGACACGGGCAAACCGGCGTTGATCCTGAGCGCAAAAGCCATGGACCCGACGAATGATGTGTCCGAAGCCATCGGCACCTGGTACGCGGGCGAGGCGGCGTCGGGGCTGTGTGCCTTCGTGCTGGTGAAAGTGGATGGCCAGTGGACCATTCAGAGCGCAAAGTAGCGCTGCGTTGATTTGGACGAAAAAGTTGAGAAAGAAGAAAGTGGCGCTTCCGCGCTGAAGTTGGCAGATTAATCGGGCCGCGCGCGGGAAGGAATTGTCGAAATGGGATTCGCGTTCACGCGCGAAACAGGATTTACGAAAACAAAAGTGGCAGGGACGCGTTGCTGCGCGTCTGGCTGACCGGCAGGTCTGCCCTGCCGAAAAAATCAATGAGCAAGAAATTACGATTCGGTCTGCCGAAGGGCAGTTTGCAGGACGCCACCATCGAAAAGATGGCCAAGGCCGGCTTCAATATCCAGATCAGCAGCCGTTCCTACATCCCCTACGTGGATGACGACGAGCTGGAAATCCGGTTGATCCGCGCGCAGGAAATCAGCCGTTACGTCGAGCACGGCTATCTCGATTGCGGCATCACCGGTTACGATTGGATCATCGAGAACGGCTCGAAGGTTCACGAGGTGGGCGAGTTTCTGTTCAGCAAGGTTTCGCGCCGCCCGGCCCGCTGGGTGTTGTGTGTGCCGGAAGATTCGCCGGTGAAATCGGTCAAGGATTTGCAGGGCAAACGCATCGCCACCGAGGTCGTCAATCTGACGAAAAAATATCTGAAGAAGCACGGCGTGTCAGCCGAGGTGGAATTTTCCTGGGGCGCGACCGAGGTGAAGGCGCACGAATTGGTGGACGCGATCGTGGAAGTCACCGAGACCGGGTCGTCGTTGCGCGCGAACAACCTGCGCATTGTGGACGAGCTGCTCAGTTCCACGCCGCGGTTGATTGCGAACCGGGATTCGTGGAAAGACTCCTGGAAACGCAAGAAAATCGAGACGCTGGCGATGCTGCTCAAGGGGGCGCTGGACGCGGAGGCAAAGGTGGGTTTGAAAATGAACATTGCCGAGAAAAATCTCAAGAGCCTGCTCAAGAATTTGCCGGCATTGCGCAATCCGACCATTTCCAATCTGAGCCTGAAGGGCTGGGTGGCGGTGGAGACGATCATTGACGAGCACGTCGTGCGCGAATTGATTCCGCAGCTCAAGGCTGCCGGTGCGGAAGGCATCATCGAATATCCGCTGAACAAGGTGGTTTACTGATTGTATATCGCGGCAAAATGAGATAAACTTCCGGCGTGAAGCTGAAAGCGTCGGTTGGCCTTCTTCTCATTGCCGGTTGCCTGTTTGAGTTTGTTTCCCAGGCACAAACAACACCGCAGTTCATCCAGTTCACTTCCGCCCAGTTGTGGCAGCGGCTCGAATTCAGCATCACCAATGTGCCCGCCGTCACCAATCCGTTCGACCCGGCCGAAATTCGTCTCGACGCGACGTTCACGCTGCCGTCGGGCAAAACCATGACCGTTCCGGCATTTTGGTATCAGGGGTATCAGCGGGGGTTGTCAGGCGGCTATGAATATCTCTCCGCGGCCGGTTCACCACAATGGCGGCTGCGTTTCGCGCCGCCGGAATCGGGCGCGTACACGGTCAGCCTGGTCATTCAGACCAATAATCAACCCTGTGGTTCGCCGGTGGTCACGAATTTCACCGTGCCGGCCGGCGCTCCGCCGGCAGATTCCGGATACGCGCGGGTGGCGGCCGGCAAGGAATATTTTGAAACCAGCGCCGGGCAGGCGTTGCGGCTGGTCGGCATGAACGTCGGCTGGCCCGGCAACCGCGGCACGTACGATTACGACGATTGGTTTCCTGCGATGCAGGCGGCGGGCATGAACTTTGGCCGCGTCCTGATCGTTCCCTGGGCGTTTGGCTTGGAAACCGATTCCAACTCGCTGAACCATTACCGGCTGGACCACGCCTGGCAACTGGATTACGTCTTTCAACAGGCTGAACAACGCAATATCCGCCTCCTGCTTTGTCTGGAATTTCATTTGATGCTCCAACCGGTTCCGGATATTTGGGGACCCGACAATTATTGGCAGAGCAACCCCTACAACATCACCAACGGCGGACCCTGTGTTAATCAAGACGCCTTTTTCACCAACACCGTTGCCCGGACGATTTTCCAGAAGCGATTGCGCTACCTGATCGCCCGCTATGGTTACAGCACCAGTCTGATGGCTTGGGAGTTCTTCAGCGAAATCGACAATGAATACACCTGGCTGAACCCGACCAACGTGCCGGCCTGGCACGGGCTGATGGGCGATTGGATGCACACCAACGATGCGTTCGGCCATCTGGTGACGACCAGCCTGACTGGCGGCAGCGACCGCCCGGAAATCTGGACTTTGCCGGAACTCGATTTCGCCAATTATCACTGCTATGGCGAAGCCTTTCCGGCGGCGCGGTTGAACGCCGTGGCGCAGTCGTTTCACCAGCATTATGACAAACCGGTCCTCATCGAGGAGTATGGTACCAGCGCTTGGTCTTGGAACCGCACGAACGACCTTTATCTGCGCGGTTTCCGTCAGGGCCTCTGGGGCGGGGCGGTTGGTGGATCAGCCGGCACCGCCATGTCGTGGTGGTACGAAAATATTTACAGTGAAAACGACTTTCCGATTTATACGGCGCTCGGAACGGTTTTGAACCGGGCCGGCTGGGGGTGTGGTGTGTGGACGAACATTAATTTTCAAACTTCCGGCTCGCCGCCGCCGACCGTTGGCGATCCGGTGCCGGGTGGCCAGCCATTCAATGTCGTTCTTACTCCCAGCGGTGTCTGGGGTGCGATACCATCCGGACGACTGGCAGTGCCCTCGTCGCAAGCGGCGGTGTACGCGGGAACAAGCTTGAACAGTTTTGTACAAGGCTGGTGGCATCCGGAGTTGATGGCCCCTTTCGCGTTGAGCGCATGGTTCACGAACAATGCCCGGTTGGTAATGCACCTGAATTCCGTGTCCGATAGCGCAACGATGGTCGTGCGGGTGGACGGTTCCCAGTCATACAGCACGAACCTGCCAAATCTTGACGGCCTTAATGATGTGAACAACGAGTACAATCTCGATATTCCGGTGAATCTGCCGTCCGGCAAACACCTGATTGAAATCACAAACACCGCAGCGGGCTGGTTTTACCTTGATTGGGTCCGGCTGGAACAGGTGCTGCCGTCAACTTACCCGGACAATTGGCAGCCATCGCCGGATGCCATCGGTTTGCGCGGACCGTGTGAGTCACTGCTTTATGCGGTGGCGCCATGGGCTTCCTTTTCCGGCAGTTCCACCAACGCCGTTTTGCCCTTGCAACACGGGCAAAGCGTGACGCTGACCAATTGGCCGGCTGGAAACTATTTTGCCGAATGGTATGATCCGGTGACGGGCACGAACGCAGGATGCAGTCAAGCATCCACGACCAATGGCAGCCTGACACTCCCGCTGCCGGATTTTTCAGAGGATTTGGCGGGCGTTGTTCATCTGCCGCCGGCAGCACCAGGAAACCTGCGGGTTCTTGGTCCTTAACACATGGCTGGACTTTGCAGGGGTGACCAACAGCACGGGAACACCCTTGTTGTTCGATCCATCTGCAGAAATGAACCCGCAGGCCTTTTTCAGGGCGAAACAAAACCACTGATTGCCGCTGCGAACGAGACCCCGCCCGCAAAAAACGGCATACGTCACCGCCCAAGGGAGCGGTTTGACCGGAAGTCGGGACATGACGACGTGCCGGTGGGTGTAATTTTTGAAGATTTGATTTACATTACTCCAATTCTCCATTACTTCATTGGGCAACGCGTTATGGGTTCATTAAAAAAACGCCGCAAGGCAAAAATCAACAAGCACAAACGGCGCAAGAAACTGCGCTTGAATCGTCACAAGAAGCGCACCTGGCAGAAGTAATCTGCCTCGCGCATTGATTCATCCGTTCGCGTGCGGTTGCCCACCGCGCCGCCGCGAATGGTGTTTATTTCACCAGCCGGCCGGTCCCAACCCATGGAACATCGTTTTGACAAACATTACACCCGCGACGAAGCGCGCGCGCTGCTGCCGCAAATTCGCAAATGGCTGGAGCAACTCAACCGGCTGCGGCGTGAATTGGAACGCTTCGACAAACGGCTGAGCGGTTTGACGGAGCAGGGGAACGACATCGGCGGCGAAACGGTGAACAACTGGATTCGTGTGCTTGCGGACATGCAGGAGGTTCTGGCCGAATTTCAGCGCCGCCGGATTTTCGTCAAGGATTTGGAACGCGGCCTGATTGATTTTCCCGCCATCATGGGGGGCAAAGAGGTTTTTCTTTGCTGGGAACAGGACGAGGAAGACATCGAATTCTGGCACGACCTCGACACCGGCTTC
>Ga0181536_10003722_pt1 | contig 16493 bp, 14 predicted proteins | sample PEATcosm2014_Bin_41_FD_121105 | JGI IMG/M metagenome (GOLD analysis project Ga0181536, IMG submission 121105) | Peatland microbial communities from MTU Mesocosm Facility, Houghton, MI, USA - PEATcosm2014_Bin17_60_metaG | ecosystem: Environmental > Terrestrial > Soil > Wetlands > Peat | place... | reverse complement strand
CGAGAGGCACCTTTCTATCCTACCTTTCTGCTAAGGCTTCAGACCAAACATATTTTGGCAGTTGGGACATGGCGGCACAACTTCACCCGTTCTTGGGCGAATTGCATCGGTGAAATCGATGTCCTTTAGCGCCGATCCTTGGTTCATTAGTTGATTGGCTGCGTCGAATTCAGCACAGCTACCAACAGGTGAGGAGGCCTCAGGATTTATAGCGCCAACACCACCGACTTGATCTGCTACAGCAGCGAGATCGGGGTTTATCGCTCCGAGTCGTGAAAGAGAGCCGCTTACGCCGACCGCAGTTGTCCCAGTTGTTGTATCGGTCGCTCCTATCATTGCAGCCGGATTGCCTGTCCTTGTTGCAATGGCTGAGTCAAGCGCATCTTCGGCGCTCGCACTTGAAGGTGCTACTTCCGTCTCAGGCGTTGCTTGTGGTTCAGGCGGCGTTTCCGTCTCAGGCGGAACCTCTGTCTCAGGCGGAACCTCTGTCTCAGGCGGAACCTCTGTCGCAGGCGGAACCTCTGTCGCGGGCGGAACCTCTGTTGCAGGCGGAACTTCTGTCGCAGGCGGAACCTCTGTCGCAGGCGTATCCGCCGCCGCGTTTGAGGAAAATGCTCCCCCAAGAAATCTGAGGGCCCCAGCAGTTGCTCCGCCCAGAGCGACGGATTCCCCGAAGCCCGTCCAACTCCATTTGGGGTTGTTGCCGTCCAGGTAGTTGACGGTGTAACCCAAGGCGCCGCTGAGGGCGCCGGCGCCGGCGAATGCCGCCACACCCGCCGTCGCGGGCAAGAACGCGAAGGGCAATGCGGCTACCCCGCCGGCCAGCGCGCCCAGGCCAGCGGCCTTGAGGATGCAAGGCAGGCAGAATGTCTTTTCGTTGAGTGCCTGCGTGAGTCCGCCGGCCACGGCCCCCGCGGCAACTCCCGCAGCAACGATAGCCAAAGGCAAGGCCACTGGCGCCAAAGCGACGACAGCCACGCCCACCGCAACCGCGGCAACGATGGGGATGGCAGTCTTCACGAAGCCGCCCCAATCCCACAGACCCATCGGGTCGGCTTGATTGATGGGGTCGTTTCCCGCGTACCTATAGAAGTTGGAGCCAGCCAGCAGGCCGAGCGGATCGCGGCTAATATATCTGCCCATGGCGGGCGAGTAATAGCGGAAGCGGTTGTAATGCAGTCCGGTCTCCGCGTCGAAATACTGGCCGGGGGCGCGCAGCGGGTTCTCGACGGCGGCGCGGGAGATGCGGGCCTGACCGAAGCAGGAGTAACCGGTGGCCCAGGCGATGGAGCCGTCGGGAGCCGAGAGCAGGCGGGGCGTTCCGAGATGGTCAGTGTGGTAACTGTAGACCTTGCCGTCGAGGCGCATGGCCAGCGGCGTATGTGTGCCGGGAATATAGAGGTAGTCGCGCCGGACAACGGTATCGCCGCTCGTGGCGACTTCGCCGATCAACTGCTCGCCGGCCCAGACAAACTCGACGACCGTCTTGCCGGCCGTCTTGCGGATGCGCCTGCCGTAGCCGTCATAGGCGTAGGCGGTTACCGCTCCGGCGGGCGACTGGGAGCGGATCATGTAATTGCGATCATTGTAAGCGAAGCGCCAGATGCCCTCTGCCGTGCCCATAGCCACAAGATTGCCGCGGCCATCGTAGGCGAAGCGGCTGGCCCCGTGCGCGAGCATCTGGTTTGCCGCGTCGAAGCCGGCTGCCTGACCGGAGAGCAGAACCGGGTTGCCGGCTGCGTCGTACTCGAAACTCTCCCGCAGCGCATCGTTCTGTGAGCTTGCGGCAACCAACTGGTCTTCGGCATCGTAATGAAACGCCCGGTTGCCGAAGCTGCTGTCGCGCAGGGCGGCGATTCTGTCCTCGTGGTCGTAGGCGTAGGCCAGGGATAGATGCGTATTCGAGTGCTGGGCTACGATAATTTCTTCCGGTTGGCCCAAGCTGTTCTGCCAAGTCAGAGTTTCCAGGCCGTTGGGCGCGAACAGGGTCATCCCGCGGTCGTGCTCCGCATACTGGAATCTATGCTCGCCGCCATTCCAATCGCGCACCAGGACCAGCCGCGAGTCGGCATCCCACTCATATTCAGTCTTCTCGCCGGAGGGATAGGTCATGCAGGTCAACCGGCCGGCCTTGTCGTACTCATACAGAATGGCCGCGTCGCCACTGTGTTCTTCAACAATCTGGCCTTGATCGTTGTAAGCGACCTTGCAGGCATGGTCCCCGATGGCTGCCTCGGTGGCGCGTCCCTTGTCGTCGTACTGGCAGCGAACTTCGGTTCCGTCGCTGAATTTCATTTGCAGCGGACGGCCCTTGTCGTCGGTGGCGAGGTCGATGCGGCTGGAGTCTGTGGCAATTTGGCGGACAAAGCCCTTTTCGTTGTAGGCGTAGGACTCAACAGCTCCATTGGGATAGACCGTCGCGTCCGGCCTATTCCAGCGGCCGTAGCGATACTGGGTTCGAGCGCCGTTGCCGTTGGTGAAGGCGGCAAGGCGGCGATGTTCGTCGTACTCAAACTGTTCACTGACGCCCCGGCGGTCAGTGGTAACCGCGGGAGCATCCCAGGGCGTGCAATGGATCGTGGAGCGAGTGCCGTCAGGAAAGCTCGCTCCTGCATTGATTCGCCGTTCGTTATAGAGCATCTGGGCGCGGGGGCGGCCGTTGCTATAGACGCAATCGAGCTGTCCGTCCGGCGCATAGGTGAAGCCAAGAGTATAGCCGGCAGGGTTCCTGAAAGCCGTGGTCTTGCCGTCATCAGTGCTTTCTATCTGCCACAGGCGCCTCATGGGACTGGCCACGGAACCAATCAAGCCATGCTCATCAAAGCCGAACCGAATCGAATGATCCAGAGGATCTGTGGCAAGAACGCAGTCCTTCTCATCGTTCCAGCAGGCGCTGGACGGGCTGTCGTCAAAGGTGGCGATCAGGGCGTCGCCGATCTGTTTTCGGCGAATGGGCGCTAGCTGTTCTGGTCTAAACTGAAACATCTGCGAAACCTGCACCAGTATATACATCCTGCCGACAAAATGGAATATTTGTGATCGGTGGGTGGCCCACCCTTTGAGTCACCACAATAATAATGGGGTACTCTGCCTTGCGCCTTGTTTCTGGCGCAAGAGTGGGATACTGCTGGATTGTAACGGAGAAAGGCAAAAGCAGTTGCAGGTCCCGTTCGACTTTGCTCAGGAAGACGGAGTTAGGCGGCGCGATCGTTTTGTGCCGGATCAATAGCGCCGAGCAGCGGATTGCCGCTTACATCAGCCACCTACGGATGAGGTCTAGGGCTTGCTGAGTGGTCCATTCACGGATGCGGTCGCGGTCGCCGCGGAAGGTGCGTTCGATGGTTTCGGATTTCTGGGCGTCGGAGACGGCGATATAGACGCGGCCTACGGGTTTCACGCTGGTGCCGCCGGTGGGTCCGGCGATGCCGGTGACGCCGACTCCGAGGGCTGCGCCGGTACGCAGGCGGATGCCCTGTGCGAGGGCTTTGGCGACTTCGGCGGAGACGGAGCCGTATTGGAGGATGAGAGCGGGAGAAACATCGGCAAAGGTGGTCTTGAGTTCGTCCCAGTAGACGACTGCGCCGCCGAGAAAGGAGCGGGAGGCGCCGGGGACAGAAGTGATGCGCTGGGAGATCATGCCGCCGGTGCAGCTTTCAGCGATGGCTAGGGTGGCTTGGCGAAGGCCGAGATAGTAAAGGACGATCTGCTCGAGGGTATCGCCGTTGTTGGAGTAGAGCCAGTCTTCGAGAGCTTCTTCCATGCGGCCTGCCAGCTCGTCGACGCGCTGCCGCGCGGCTTCAAGGTTGGGCTTGGCGCAGAGCAGGGTGAACTGAATGTCGCCGGCGTGGGCCAGGATGGTGGTTTCCACGTCCTCATAAGCGGTGTAGATGGGGGCCAGCAGGCTGTCGGCCTGGGACTCGGGGATCATGGCCGCGCGCAGGGTGCGCTTGGCGATGAAGCGCTTGGGAACGATGGCGCTGAGGCGAGGCAGGCACTCAATGTCGAAGAGCGGGCGGCACTCGTTGGGAGGTCCGGGGATGAGCAGAATGAGCTTGCGAAAGCCGCCGAAGGCTACATCGAGCCACTGTCCGGGAGCGCTGCCGTTGGGGTTGGGTAGGACAACGGCGCCATCGATGACATCGGCCTGCTTGAGGTTGTTCGCGGACATGGAGCGGCGCCATGCGGCGGCGCGGGCATGCAGAGCGGCTACCTGGGCGGCGTCGCGGCGGAGGGAGAGCGAGAGGGCTTCGGCGACAGCTTCGCGGGTGATGTCGTCCTCGGTGGGGCCGAGGCCGCCGATGAGGACGACTATGTCCGTGCGACCGAGAGCGGTGCGGATGACGGAGGCCAAATCCTGAAGGCGGTCGCCGACGATGGTCTTGAAGATAACGGCGATGCCGAGTTCGTTGAGCTTCCCGGTAAGATAGAGGGAGTTGGTGTCCTGACGAACAGGAGTGAGCATCTCAGAGCCGACGGCGATAATTTCGGATTTCATAAATGCAGTTTCCAGCTCCTGGCTTCTAACTTGCGCGATGCGGAGGCGAACGGCTTTGATTTTTAGCCTCAGGCGCCGGAGTCCCCAACGGAAGAGGCTAGAAGCTAAAAAAGATTCAGTCCTTCGACTCCCAAATCCACATCATAAACGGCTTCGTTGGTGGTGAGCACGGTGGTTCCAAGCGGAGAAAAGGCCAGACCGACGAGGTTGAGGCCGGCCAGAACCAGAGTGGCTTCGCCCACTGGGGTAATGCGGACCAAGCCGCGTTGACCGTGTAGACAAGCAGCTACATAAATATCGCCCTTGCGGGAGAGCGCCAGTCCCTGCGGACGGCCCAGGCCGCGATACCAGACGGCTGCGTCGCCGTGGGTGTCGATGATCCAGATGGCGTCGTTCGAAGAGAGCGTGGGTCCGGTGACGAAGAGAACTCCTTCGGCGTTGATGACAATGTGGTAGGCCGAGACGCTGGGTTCGAGCGTGGCGTAGACGAAGATGCGCCGCTGGGGATCGATCTTGAAGATAGTGCCGCTGCGGTCGCCGACAAAAAGATTGCCTTGGGCGTCAAAAGCAGCGCCGGTGGCCACGCCCATGCCCTCGGCGTAGACGGTGGACTCGCCGGCGGCATCGATGCGATAGACGTTGCCCTCGGCGCGGGAGGTGACGAAGAGGTCGCCGTCGGAGTTGAAGGCCAGACCAGTGGCGTTGAGAATGCCGGAGACAAAGGGCATACCGCGGCCGTCGGGGTTGATGCGCACCACCGAGACCGGAGTCTGTTTGCCGCGGGGTCCGGAGATAGTGGAGTAAATCATGCCGGAGCGGCTGACAGCGGGGTTGGCGACAGGGTGCAGATCGCCGGAAAGCAGATGAGCCACGCGCAGAGGCGCGGTGCTGCTGGCGCCGGAGGGGCTGCGGACCTCAACCATCCCGGTTTCGGCCTGCTCGGGGACGCGCAGAGCCAGACGGCTGGGGCGGCTCATCAGCACCAAGGCGGGGAAGCCGTCTACCAGCACGGCGGGCGGACCGAAGGAGAGCGGACCGAGGTTTGCGCCGGTCAGTTCGATCTCGCCCCCCGGAAGCGCGGCGGCGGGCACGATGTCGTCGATGCGCGGGTCGGGGAGGGCTTCGGCGAATTGAGCGCGAGTACGGAACATGATTCGACCTAAATCCAAATGTGCAACAGCGATGCTACACCCAAAGCATACAACCCCGCGCCCACATCATCGAGCACGATGCCCCAGCCTTGGGGCAGATTCTCAAGCTGGCGGACGGGAAAGGGCTTGGTGATGTCGAAGAGGCGAAAGAGGATGAGAGCAATCAGGGCGTGGCGCCAGTTGGCGTGGCTGCCGAGCAGGGCTATCCACTGACCGGCGACTTCGTCGATGACCACGAACTGCGGGTCGTGGCGGCCGGATTCGCGGGCAGCGATAGTGGCGGCTGGGATGCCGAGAATGAGCGACAGCGCGATCCCGGCAAGGAGGGCCAGGAGCAGGGTTTTGGGAGTAAGGTGCAGACCCCAGGCAGCGGCGGCCCACAAAAGCACGGCGGCTACCGAACCCCAGGTGCCGGGGCCCGGCTTGCCCAAGCCCGCGCCAAAGAAAGTCGCTACCGTCCATGCCCAGAAAGTCCTATGGGCGGTGGGGACTGGAATGGTTGCGTTGGGCGTGGAGCTATTCATCGTAGGAGTCTCCGCTTGGGCTGCCACCAAGTCTGCCCAAATCTTCGAGGACTTCGGGATCGAGAATAGGCGAGCTGATCTTGTAGACGCCCATGGCCCACTTGCCGAGGTCGATCATGCGGCAGCGGTCCGAGCAGAAGGGAAAGTCCTCGTCGGCGAGGCGAACTAGCATCCCACAGGTGGGGCAGTGAAGGAGTTTGACGGATTTTTTCTTTGCGGGCATGAGGGTGTTCCTGCCTGAGGCAGCGGTCAAGGATAATGGTACAGGGCCGGGTAGGACAGATTTGCTATTTCCAGTGGTGGATGAGCTGGTTTAGCTGATGCAACCATGCCTGCCAATCACCTGATACAACTTTGTCTTCGAACTTGCCTGCGGCTTTCTTGGCGGTTTCGACTGCGATTTTCTTGAAAAACTCTAGGCTTTTGGACACGATGCGTTTGTCTGGGGTTTCCTTGTCAAGCTCGGCCTTTGTTGACTGGAATTCATGCTCGAGTTCCGCTGTCTCCTCAGTTGAAAGCCCGATGTCTCCGCGGCGATCCATGATTCTTTCGAGAAGGGCGAGAATTGCCGAGTTGTCGTTCACTGTCTGGTGAAAATCCACTTTGGATTCTCCGCTTGCGATCGCAACGCCGGTGACAGGTGCATTGAAGACATTCTGCGGCGCTCCTGCGGAGAGCATTGCCGGAATTAGCCCCCCGAAGAGAAGTTTTTCCAGGTATTTCTTCTCAATCTTCTCTCGATTTAGCTCGTCTTCACGCAGGGCAAGCTGGGCCTGATAGACCTGCATGGCGTCAGCCTTGATTTTTTCTGTTGTTTCGGTGTCGGCGTCGCCGACGCTGATGGAGATTTTTGCGCCACCACCTGTTTCTTCGACGGATTTTAGGCGGATGCTGGCGCCCGGATGCAGCGAAGCGAGATGGTGGAGCAGGGCAGGGAGGGTGTTCAGTTCGAAGGTGGAGACGCCGCCCAGGTAGAACAACTCGATGCAGGTTTGATCGGAGTGGAGTCTTTCAAACTCACCGGGGGCGTAGAAGGTTGGGGTTTTGCCGTCCTTGTCCCAGTATGCGCGGTCGCAGATAATGCCCTTGATCGACCAGTCGGCGCGTTGGGTCTCCCACAGCTTGATCCCTGAAACGATTGCGCTGTTCAGGGAGGCCCCCTGTAGAGCGGCTGAACGCACGTCAGCGCCGCTCAGGTTCGCCCCCCTCATGTCCGCCCCGCTCAGGTCCGCCCCGCGCAGGTTCGCGCTGTCGAGGTCCGCCCCGCGCAGGTCCGCCTCGATCAGGTTCGCCCCGTACAGGTCTGCCCCGCTCAGATGCACCCCGCTCAGGTTCGCTCCGCGCAGGTCCGCCTCCCTCGGGTAATCCTCGTGTCGATAACGCTGAAACACAGGCACATCAAGCCGCTCACTGCCGTCCACGACCGTTTGTTGCTTCCTCCATTCGTTCCACGCACAGACGCCCTTCTTGAGCTTTGCGAAATGTTCTGGATTGGCCATAGGGCAAGGATAACAGAGGCTAAGATTGTCGAAATACAATAAGAATCATTGCCGCCTGCCCGCAAGGTCTTCGAGGACCTCCGGGTCGAGGATGAGCGAACTGATCTTATAAACGCCCATCGCCCACTTGCCGAGGTCGATCTTGCGGCAGCGGTCCGTGCAGAAGGGAAAGTCCTCATCCGTGGGGCGGACCAGCATCCCGCAGGTGGGGCAGCGGAGGACTTTTACGGATTTTTTCTTTGCGGGCATGGGATTGTTCCTGGCTGGAGGCAGCCGTCAATGAATATGGTACAGCGCGGGACGGGTCTTGTTGCGGCCCGGCTATTGGCGACAAAAGTTGCAAGTTAGTTCCCGCTTCGCGGGAATAGCAAGTTGGCGGGTTTCCGCGGCAAGGGTGGGGGCCGGCATCTGTGGTTGGACAAAGGGTGAAAAATCCAGACCCTAATACGCCGGCGGCAAGGTGGGGTCGCGGAAGGCGGAGTTGGCGCGGCGAACGTCGCCGGCGGAACCGAAGTTTGCCAGGGTAAAGCTGTAGAGGTATTGAGTATCGTTGCCGCGAACCGAGCCGAGATCGAGGCGGCGGTAACCGAAGGTGAGGCCGCAGCAGTTCCAGTTATAGGTGGCCTGCGCGGTGGCATATTGCAACTGGCCGAGGACAAAGTCGTAGCCGGCGTTGGCGGCAAAGTTGAGGCCGACGCCGCTGGGTTTGCCGATGGAGAGGAAGGGCTGCACCTGCTGGCTCTGGATGGTGGAGGCGGCGCCGCTGTTCTCGTCCACGGCGTTGAGCAGGGCGTGGCCCACGCCGACGGTAGTGCGGCCCCAACTGTAGCCGGCAAAGAGATTGTCGGCGTCCAGACGCCCGCTCTTGGAGTCGTAGTCCAGGTCCCACTCGATGCGCAGATTGTCGATGGCCTCGAAGCGCAGGCGCGAGACGACGGGCGAGAGGTTGCGCGGCGAGGTGAGGAAGGCGATGCCGGTCAGGTCGAGCGTGGAGTCGAAGACGTTGCGGCGGCTGGGAATGATCGCGCCGCCGAAGTTGGGGTCGATGAAGAACTTTTGCGCGATCTGCCAACTGGCCCATTCGCGCACCTGCACCTGCGGTGGGCAGCCTCTTGGATCGGCCTCGCTGTCTGGAACGGCACAGGGCTGCTTTCCGGTGGAGTGCAGGTAAAAGCGCTGGGTGAGCGAGTAGCCGGCTTCGTTGGTGTTGGTGGCTATGTCGGTGGTGTCGATGAGCAGCACGTTTTGGGCCTGCGCGCCGATGCCGCCCACGAAGCGATAAGAGAATTCGGGTTCGATCACGTGGCGCAGTTCGCGGTTCCAGCGGGTCAAAACGAAATCCCGCTCGATGGCCGGCGGACGAATGTCGAGCGCGGCTTCAACATCGGCGCGGTTGAGCGGATCGTGACTGATGGTAGGGGTTCCGCTACCGGTTGGATTTTGGCTGATGGTATAGGCGGTGTCACGCAGAGCAACTTCGGGAACCACGCTCCAGCCCCCGCCGGAAAGCGGCAGGGAGAGATGCGGATAGAAGTCGATGCGGCCCACGTTGCGGGCGTGAAAGTTCGGCTCCGAGCGGCTCAAATAGGCGATCGACGATCCCAGCCCCCAGTAAAGCGGCGAGGCGCCCAGCGGCCGGTCGAGCACATCATAGCGAAGGCTGGGCAGATGGAGAATTCTGACTTCATCGCCGTTGGCGGCGCTGGCAAAGCTCTCGAAACGGTCCAGCGAAGCGGAGGGGATGAAGCCTTTGTGCTCGTTGGTGAGCGAGACGTTGCTGGCCACTTCGGAACTGGTGGCCTGCGAGTAATTGTCGTTGAAGACCAGGCGGTAGACGTAACAGGAGAGATATTCGACGTTTCCGGCGATGCGCGTATTGGGCGAAAGGTCCTTGCGGCCCACGGCTCCAATATCGACGCCGCCCTGATTGATAAGTCCGTTGCTGGTTGGCTGGGCAAGGCAATCGGCGGGGGCAGGGCCTGCGGAGCTGGCTGGAATGCCGCGGTCGAGCAGCGCGTTCCAGCGGGCGGTCAGGTGGTCGAGCCCCGGTCCTTTGTAGCGGAAGTCGCCGTTGGGCGCCCAGCCGCGCTTGGTGTAGAGATCGGCGCCGGCCACCATGTCCATGTTGCGGCCGATGACCCAGTAGGCCTGCTCACCCAACGTGTAGCCCCGGATCGAGTTGTAGTTGCTGGGAAGGGTGGGAATCAGCAATCCGCTCTCGCGTCCGGTCTCGTTGATCGGATGGCGAAGGTAAGGCAGGTAAAAGAGGGGCACGCCAAGGAACTTGAACACGGAGTTGGACGTGGAAGCCTTGCCGTCGGCCAGGTCGATGGAGTGGGAGAACAACTGCCAGTCCGGCTTGGGCAGGTGGCAGTTGGTCATAGTCCCGTCGATGATGCGGTATTTGCCCTCGCCGGTCTGGAGCAGCACCCTGCCGGAGAAGAGAAACGGGTTGGGCGTGGAATAGACCATCGCGCGTCCCGCGCGCCGGACTCCGAGCGAGCCGTTTACGTTGAAAAAACGAGCGGTGCGCATATTCAGCCGCATATCGCCGCTCTCGGCTTCGATGAACACGTCCTCGGGTCCGCCGGCAACCTGCACGTGGCCCTCGGCCTCCAGTTCCGTGGTGGAGGGGTGGTAGACGGCCTTGTCGGCGCGCAAAATATAGTCGCGGTAGTGGACCACAACCTCGCCGGCGAGAGTCCAGTCGTCGCCCGCGCGGGTCTGGCGCTGGGCCTCGAACTGCACGGGAACGCCGGTGGCGGGCGCGGGTTCCGGCTCGGCTACGGGCAGAATCTCTTGGCCGGGGTCGTCGGGGAGCTGCGCGCCGCTCGAGTTTTCTGTCGCCGGGGGTAACGCATTAGTCAACACCTGCCCCCCAAGTTTCAGGTGACAGAGGACCAGCATCGTGATAACCATTAAATGACGAGGACGCATCCCAGGACCAAAGTCAGCATAACAAAAGCAGGCTGCTTTGCATGGGACGCGCGCCTCGCGGCTCTGGCAGCAGGTAAAATCCGGATCGTTTTTCGCCGCGCCCGGTTCGTTTGTTCCGGGGCATCCCTGCATATCCGCGAAATCTCCCTTCGCTCTATGGAGCAACGTCCGAACCCTATTTGCGGGTTTGCGGACTTAAACAGTGCCTTGCGTGGCTGAGATGCCTGCATGACGCATCAGAAGGGAAACTGGAGCCGTGAGCACACTACCTAGCCTACCCAATATCGAATCAACCTCCTGGAAGCAGGAAGTGAATCGGCGTCTTGCCGAGCACAAGAACCGCAAAGGTCTGTCCATAGCTAAACCGGCCGTGGCTGCCGAGCCTCGCTATAGCGCCGGCAGCCGCGCCGCGCAGGCTGCCGCTCGCGTGGCCGCGCGCTATGCAAAGGCTCCCAGCTACAGCGAGATGCTGGCCGAGGATGCGCGTGCCGCTGTGCGCGCCGCTGAAGCCGCTTCCCGGGCAGCGCTTGAGGCGCAGTCCGCGGCTGAATTCCTCCTGGACGGTCTGGAGGCTGCCGCAAACGGCGAATTTTCGCTGGAGGCTGAAACCGCATTTGCGGCAGCTCCGCAACAGATTGCCTCTCCGGCAGCGAAGCCGGCCGCTGAACAAACCCAGCCAGTGGCGCCCACTCCGCGCCCAGCCGCCGCCAGATCGTGGTTTGGAATCTGCTGGAATTCGGATTTACCGGCGCGTCCTGCCGAGCCGGCGGCTGCCCGCGCGGTTCGTGAGGTGAACGGCGCCGAGCTTTCTGCGGAGGACTGGCGGCAACGGTCGCAAGGCGATTTCCAAGGCGGCGATTCTCAAGACATTGAGGTCGTTGAGCCGGATATTCCCATCCACGCCAATCTGATCGAGTTTCCGCGCGAGCTGGTGGCCACGCGCAAGGTCCGGCCGCGCCGGGCCGAGGGACCGCTTCTTGGCTCCGCCGACCCGCTCGTGGAGCAGTTGAGCATCTTCGAGGTGGAGCTCGGCGCCATCTCCATCGAGCCTGCGCCGACGGATGCCGTTGCCGCATCCTCCGCGCCGGAGTGGTCGGGCATGGAACTGGCCGCTCACCCGATCGCGGAGACGGAACCGGAGGGCGAGTCTGCGCCGGTCCTGCACCCGGCGCGAATGAATCGGAGGCTGCTGGCGGCCATGGTGGATAGCGCGTTGATTGTGGCAGTCGTGCTGGCGGCAGCGGCCGGTTTCAGGTCCCTGCTCCCCGTCAAAGAGATAGAACTGGGCGCGCTTGCGGCGCTGGCGGTTATCGGCGCGCTTTACCAGACGCTCTTCTTCACGTTCGCCGAGGCTACGCCAGGCATGATGTACGCGCGCGTCAGCCTATGCACCTTCGACGATCAAAAGCCCACTCCCGCGCAGTTGCGCGGCAGGCTGGGCGCGCTCTTGCTGTCGCTGGCGCCGGTGGGCCTGGGAGTGCTCTGGATTCTCTTCGACGACGACCGCCTCAGCTGGCACGACCGGCTGTCGCGGACTTATCAGCGGGAGTGCTGATCGCCGGCGAGCAATAGCGGCCCGTTCGCGCATCCGCGATTGTGGCCGATAGTTTATGCAGGTTCTTTGAATAGGAGGGTGGAATGCAGTACACAGCGAAGATCGTCATGAAAGGCCGGAGCCAGGACTTCCGGCTTCCCGAGGAGGTTCAGTTCACTACCTCTGAGTTGTCTGTCTGGAACCAGTGCGAAGAGGAGATTCTCTTCGTGCACCCCACGGATTGGTCCGACTGGTTGGCATCGGGCCCCGTTGCCTCGGAAGAATTTATGGACGGGGTTGAGGATTTGCCGGTATGGGAGTGTTCGATAGAGAGAACCGCGCATCGATTTGTCATATAAAGTATTGGGCAAGGTGATGGCATTCCCTCGCAGGCAAAGCCCCGAATTCTCTCAGTCTCTTTCTGGCGACGTGGATTTTGCCCTGTCTGCGCGGAGTCTATCTTGGATGGCGCTGAATCGGAGCGCGTCATGCGCGAGATTCAAGCCTTTTCCCGGCAGGTCAATGCCGCCATTGTCGACCCGGCTTTTATCGTCAAGGTGCGCAAGAAGCTGGCGCTTGACCAGCGTGAAGCAGCCGAAATCTTCGGCGGCGGAGTCAATGCTTTTTCGCGCTACGAGAACGGCAAGACCAAGCCGCCATTAGCCCTGGTAAAGCTGCTCAAAGTGCTGGATCGTCACCCCGATCTGCTCAATGAGATCAAGGTTGCGTAGCATCAGATGGGCGGTGTAGCATTATAGTGCATTTCCAGGTCCGAAAATCCGGACATGGGGCACCCAGCATTGGTGGCAGATTGAGACGTGGGCCACCCGCCGTCTCAATAAGAGAGGGGATGGATGGTCGACGTCAAGCTGAAGTTGGTTTTAGTGGGTTTGCAGACGGACATTATTTCGATCGTGAAAGCGCACTCGGAAGAAGCCCTAGTTCAATCCGCGGTTGAAGCTGACAAGCCTTCAGCCGCCATCCAAATGCTATTAGATGGCAGTGCTAACTGCGTGCTTCTGGAACCTTTTTATTTCGAGTGGAGAGATACTCAAGAACTTCTACAGTTTTGCACATCAACGTTTCCAGTTTGTCTGATTCGGTCGCCTTCCTATGACAGCAGATCCCGCAAAACACCCGGGAAGTGGTTCGAACGCATGAGTCATTATTATTTCATCCCAAGTGACGTCCCGGTCACCGAATTGCCTGACCAGGTGAGATATGCCATCCGAGGGTGCCATAGGTATTTACTCAAGAAAGTCATTCACTCGAACTTGGACCAGATGATATCTGAGTCGGCTTCCGTTCCCCAATTGGCTGATAAGGCTTTGCAGACGGCAACTGCAATCAAGGAGATCGAGTTGCAAGAAAAAAGCGAACTGGGAAGGAATCTCGGCCTGAATGAGGCCCAAATGCGTGCCATATTCGACGAAACGCTTGGCGATTCAAGGCAGGCTGCTCAGAGGTCCCAATTTGCTAACTTCGCTGCGCTCGGAGCAGGATTGTTGGTTCTATTGGCTGCGGCCGGTGCTTCACTGTTTGGCGGTTCTAAGGATCCATGGACGTTCGCTACTGGAGGAATGGGGGCTGCGGCCTTGATCGCCGCGCTCGTCACTTCGCCAAGCAAACGAATTGGATCCAGTGCGTCACGTCAGGTGTACATTCAGACCGCCTATTTTAGTTTTCTGCAGCAAGTCAGGCTCCTAAATTCCCTCAGTCCAGATACAACGCTTCAGAGAAGCGAACGCCTGGAGGGGGCTACTGATAAATTGCTTGAACGATTGAAGTCCCTTCCGGGCGATCAATAGAGAGAGCCAAAGCACTGTACGCTTCGAACAGGTGGATTTGTTCTCGCGAGGACTTTGGAGGGATGGGCTTTGTGCTATCCCGAAAGACATGAACGCCGATCCCAGGTCCGGATTCTCGGACCCGAGATCGGCGAGTAGCCCCGCTCTCGTTCAATCTCTGCGCCGAAGGCCGCCGGCCACACCACAAATGCTAGTCGTAGTATTCCAGGCCTAAATGGGTAATCAGGTCGGCGCCCATGATGTGGCGCAGGGTGTTTTTTAGCTTCATCGACTGGATGAAGAGATCGTGCTCCGGGTAAAGGCCGGCGGCGGTTTGCGGCGACTTTAAGTAGAAGCTCAGCCACTCCTGAATGCCGATGGAGCGCAACTCTTGCGTGCGCTTGGCCAGGTCCAGGAAGAGCACCAGGTCCAGCGCGATGGGAGCGGCCAGAATCGAGTCGCGGCAGAGGAAGTTCACCTTGATCTGCATGGGGTAGCCCAGCCAGCCGAAGATGTCGATGTTATCCCAGGCCTCTTTATCGTCGCCGCGAGGCGGGTAGTAGTTGATGCGAATCTTGTGGTAGAGATCCTTGTACAGATCGGGGTATAACTCGGGCTGAAAGATGTAATCGAGCGAGCCGAGCTTCGACTCTTCTTTCGTCTTGAACGATTCCGGATCGTCCAGCACCTCGCCGTCGCGGTTGCCCAGGATGTTGGTGGAGAACCAACCGGAGACGCCCAGCAGGCGCGCTTTGAAGGCCGGCGCCAGCACCGTCTTCAATAACGTCTGCCCGGTCTTGAAGTCCTTGCCGCAGATGGGCGCCGCGTTGCGCTTCGACAGCTCGATCATGGCCGGCGTGTCCACCGTCAGGTTGGGCGCTCCGTTGGCAAACGGAACCCCCTCGCTCAGCGCCGCGTAAGCGTATATCTGCGACGGCGCAATGCCGATGTCGTTCGTCTCCAGCCCCTTCTCGAAGGCCTCGATGCTCTGATGCACGGCGGTCGGCTCGATGAAAATCTCGGTCGAGGCGCACCAGATCATCACCACCCGGTCCACGGTCTTCTTGAAGGCCCGGATGTCGGCGATGACCTGATCGGCCAGATCGCGCTTGTTCTTGCCCTTCTTGACGTGGGTGCCGTTGAGGCGCTTCACGTAGTACTGGTCGAAGACCGCGGGCAGCGGCTTGATCGCCTCCAAGTAGGGCTTCAGTTGCTCAAGCGTCCCCGAGTCCAGCACCTGGGCGTGCGCGGCCGACTCGTAGACGTTGTCCTCGAAGATGTCCCAGCCGGTAAAGACCAGGTCGTTCAGGTCGGCCAGCGGCACAAACTCCTTGACCAGCGGGGAAAAGTTGTCGGTGCGCTTGCCCAGGCGGATGGTGCCCATCTGCGTCAGCGAACCGATCGGCTTGGCCAGTCCGCGACGCACCGCCTCCGCTCCTGCGATCATGGTGGTGGCGACGGCGCCCAGGCCGACCACCATCACTCCAAGTTTGCCCGTTGCGGGCGCAATCCTCGATGCTCCGGCGGACTTCTGGCCGCCTTCCTGCTCAGTTGACATTGCTTCTCCTAACCTTCCTTCGATAACTCCGTGATTCAGGCCGTTCCAAATCGCCTTGGGGCAAATGCGCCAGTGTACGCTCCGCCGAGCGGCCTGGTCCCATCTGCTGCACTATGTTTCTGCCTGCCTGCCGCGCCTCAGGTGCGACCACACAAACCAAATGATCCCCGCCAGCAGCGCGATCTCTATCGCCAGATGAAAGCGGTGAAACCACTGGTAGAAACGCGGGTCCGTGTGCCATCTCTCACCCAGCTTCATGCCTGCGTAGGCGAGGCAGAAATACCACGACCAGGAACCAACAGAAGTATAGATGTGAAAGCGCAGGCGCGGCATTCTGGCAATTCCCGCCGGAAAGGCGATAAACGTCTGCACCACCGGCAGCATCCGCGCCAACAGCACCGTGATCGATCCGTACTTGTCAAAGAACCAGGTCATGCGGTCCAGATCGTGGCGGCTCATCAGAACCCATCTGCCGTAGCGCTCCACCAGCGGACGCCCGCCCCTGGCCCCGATCCAATACGCGATCGCCGAGCCAAGATTGCAGCCCACCATTCCCGCAGTCGCCACCAGAAAAAGATTGAAGCGGCCCAAATACACCAGATACCCGGAAAACGGCATGATGAGCTCCGAAGGCAGTGGAATGCAGGCCGAATTGATTCCCATCAGCGCAACTATGCCGGCATAGCCGCCCATATCGATGACGTGGGTTACGAACTGCACCAGGAGCGTCAGGATTTTCTCAGTCATTCGCCTCTTCAGTATATAGGGCCAAGGCGAACCGGCGTCTCCCGTCCGGGCCTCCATTCGGCGAGAGCCGCCTTGCCGCCCAGTCTCGTCTACTCGGCATTTCCGAGAAGCAAGCCAACTTGCCAACTTGCTACCTCTGCGAAGCGGCGCTAACTTGCTGCCTTTCTTCAATCCCCAGCCTCCGGGTGGAAACCGCGAACTCACCTCCGCTTTGCTACGATGAGTAGGTATCGAAGGAAAGGTATTCTCCTTGGCCAACTT
>Ga0181536_10003721_pt1 | contig 16493 bp, 15 predicted proteins | sample PEATcosm2014_Bin_41_FD_121105 | JGI IMG/M metagenome (GOLD analysis project Ga0181536, IMG submission 121105) | Peatland microbial communities from MTU Mesocosm Facility, Houghton, MI, USA - PEATcosm2014_Bin17_60_metaG | ecosystem: Environmental > Terrestrial > Soil > Wetlands > Peat | place... | reverse complement strand
GTTTTCGACTCTCACCTGCACCGGCTTGCAGACATATTTCAAGCCGATGTTGCGCATCAGCGCTCCGGGCAGCAACCCCGACTCACACAAAATCTGGAAGCCGTTGCAGATGCCGAGGACCAGCCCGCCCCCGGCGGCGAACTTGCGGACGGATTCCATGACCGGCGAAAACTTCGCAATCGCCCCCGTGCGCAGATAGTCGCCGTACGCGAACCCTCCCGGCACAATGACCACATCGCAGTTTTCCAGGTCGTGCGAGTCGTGCCAGAGGAACGTCGCCTTCTGTTTCGCCACGCGCTCAGCCGTCCAGAAAGCATCGTGATCGCAGTTCGATCCAGGGAAAATAATGACGCCAAATTTCATCGAAATCCTCGAGTTCACTATATGGTAGAGGCGAGATGGATGGTCTTTGGATGGTCTATGGTGACAAGCTCCTATTCTTAGGTCAAGGAAATATTACGAGCGCGCCCATGCGATTCGAACCCATGGGTGATGGCATGGGCAACCTCCTCGCGAACCTCTTCGCGACCAACGCCAATCTGCTGCTCTGACGCCATGAATGGTCTTGGCTATTTCTCACCATGCAAGTGCTGCGCGAGGTAGTTGGCAATGCCCATTTCCTTGATGGAGTGCAGCTGAGCCTCCAAGTAGTCCACGTGCCGCTCTTCGTCCTGAATCATGTGCTCGAACAGAGTCCTGGTGCCGTCGTCCTTGACCTCGACGCAGACCTTCACGGCTTGGTTGTACTGGCGCACCGCATCCAGTTCGTCCTTTAGGTTAATTTCCATTTGCTGCTGCACGTTGCTGCCGAGTTGCGGCTTCAATCCGACATCGACCGTGGGTATGCTGTCCAAGAAGATAATGCGCTCAATGAGGCCTTCCGCATGCCGCATTTCCTCCATGGCCCGCCCCTTCGTGCGCTCGCCCAGCCGTTTGTAGCCCCAGTTCTGGCACATCTCCGACTGCGTCATGTACTGCACAATCGCCGTCAATTCCGAGCTTAGAGCCGCGTTCAATTCCTTAATGACCTTCTCGTTGCCTTGCATGGTCTTGCCCTCCGTAGTTCACCATTTTGCAATTCTGGACGGCAGGCGTGCTGTGACCCAGAGCACAAGGGCGTGGTAGGCTTTCCCGGGAAAATTTCAGGCTAGGGCGATCTGGCGAAACCGGGATAGGCGTCTTCGCGACTGTCTTTTGAGATGGGCACACTGCACCTCGCAGTCGTTGCTGTGGCCAGGCTGTGGCTAGCCCGGGCGGCGGACGATCTCGAGGATCTCTTCGGCGGTCAAAACGCGGGGAGATTTCTTGGCTTCGTCGATGATCCGCTTGGTCAGTTCGGGAGTGACCGGAACGCCGTGGGAGGCGAGATAGTGCTGGACGTTGGAGTTGCCCGACATGGGGCCGATCTCAATCTGCTGCGTGCGGCCGATCCAGCCGGCGGGAACGCCGGAGTAGATGCGGTCGGCGAGCCAGTTGTGGCCGCGCTTCTGGGCCTTGACGACGGCGGCGGCGTGGACGCCGGTGGCGGTACGAAAAGCATCGCTTCCGACAATGGGAGTGTTGACGGCGATGGGAACACGGGTCACCTGGGAAACGAGCTGGACGTACTCGGGCAGGCGGGTGAGATCGTCGTTGCGAATCCCCAGGAGCTTGAGATTGACCAGCAGTTGTTCGATGGGAGTGTTTCCGACGCGTTCACCGATGCCGAGGGCGGTACCGTGGACGCGGGAGACGCCGGCCTCGATGGCGGCCAGGGTGTTGGCGAGATCGAGTCCGCGATCGCGGTGGCCATGCCAGTCGATGCCGATGTGCGCTGCGCCGAGGTCGCGCAGTAACTGCTGCACCCACATCACGAGGTTGTAAACCGCGTCTGGGGTGGCGGCGCCGCAGGTGTCACACAGGCAAAGGCGCCGGGCGCCGGCCTCTACGGCAGCGGTCAGCAGAACGCTCAGATGATCGGGGGAAGAGCGGACGGTGTCCTCGGTGACGTACATGACCTCGAGGCCTTCGCGCACGGCAAAGGCGATGGCCTCACGGGAATGTCGGAGAATGTCTTCGAGTTCCCATTCTTCCGCATACTGGCGGATGGGGCTGGAGCCGATGAAGAGGCAGGCCTCGATGGGAACGCCGGTGAGCTGCACGGCCTCGGCGATGGGGCGGATATCGACAATCAGGGTGCGGGCGGCACAGTTGGCGCGGATGCGCAAGCGATGCCGGGCGATTTCGCGGCACAGCTGCAGCACCGCCTCGCGCTGGCGCTCCCCGGCACCGGGAAGGCCGACGTCGGCGGTCTCGATCCCGAGGCCCTCCATGAGGTGGAGAATCCTGACCTTGGTTTCGACGGGAGGATCGGTTACGGAAGGGCTTTGCAGGCCATCGCGCAAGGTCTCATCGTCAATCATGACGTGAGCGGGCCAGTGCGCGCGGCGGGGACCGGTTGAGGCCCAGTCGTGGATGAGGCTGCTTTCTTCGGGAGTGGTGAAGTCTGCCACCGGATGCCTTATTCGGCTGCGATGGGCTGCGGTTTGCCGAAAGCGCGGGCTCGCCGGCGCAGTTCTTCTGCGGCGGCATGGTCGCCCTGGGCCTCGCGCACCGCAGCCAGGTGAGCAAGGCTGCTGACGTCGCCACTGGATTCTTCCAGGCTGCGCTCGAAGGCGCGCGCCGCCGTTTCGTACTCGCCGCGGCGCTCGTGCAGGACCCCGAGGTGGTAATGCGCCATGAGGTACTCGGGCGTCAGCGCCAAAGACAGCTCCAGGTGCTCGCGGGCCTGGTCGAGTTGTCCGTTGTGGAACAAGGCCAGGGCCAGGCGATAGTGGGCGGCATTGTAGTTGGGGTCGATTTCCAGGCAGCGGCGGTAGCAAGCGATGGCCGCGGGCATGTCGCCGCGGTGGTAGTAGGCAACGCCGAGATCATAGTGTCCGAGGATGAAGCGGGGAGCGGCGGCGACCGCTTTCTGGTAGCAAAGCGCGGCTTGGCCGAGCAACCCCTGGTGAAAATGGAGGGTGCCGAGCAGATGGTTGGCGAGCACGTGGTCGGGCTCCATGGCGAGCAGACGTTCGAGCTCGCGGCGGGCCTCCTGGCTGCGGCCCTCGCGCTCGTGGACGAGGGCGAGCAGGAGGCGCTGATCAATGGCGGCGTCGCGCAGAAAGAAGCCGCACTCGGCACAGAACTTGTCCTGTTCCGCGGCGGGACGACCGCAGCGGGTACAACGAAGAAGACTGGCATCAGGCATACGTAAACCTCCTCTACTTCGCATTCATTATGGGTGACCGGGCGAACTGCGGCGCACGTTTTTCGATAAAGGCGCGGATGCCTTCGACCGCGTCCGGAGTCGCCATAAGGTCATTCAGATATAACGATTCGATTTGCGGAAGGTCCTCGTCGAAGGCGCGGAGCAAGGGGCGGCGAGCGGCTTGGCAGGCGTACTTCAGCGCCGATGGAGAACGGGGAAGAAAATCGGATTCCAGCCAGGCATCGAGTGCGGCGTCGAGATCGTCGGCGCATCTGGCGACCACCCCGCAGCGAGCCGCCTCTTCGGCAGACAGCGCTGCGCCGGTCAGCAACAGCCGGGAGGCGACAGCTTGCCCGACCCGAACCGGCAGCAAGGCGGAAGCGGCGGGAGCGAACACGGCCAACTTGATTTCGGGGGAAGCAAACTGGGCGGTCTTGTCGGCAAGAATCAGGTCGCAGGCGAGCACGAGTTCGAATCCTCCGCCGAGGCACTGGCCGCGGACGGCGGCGATGACAGGCGCGGGGGCCTCAGCGATCCGCCGCAGAAGGGTGTTCAGAGCGCGCAGGGTTCCGGCAATCTGATCGGGCAGGTGCTCTTCAACGCTTGCGCCAAAGCTGAAGTGGGGACCGTCGGCGGCGATAACTATGGCGTTCAGCTCGCGCCCCGCACACAGAGAGAGTGCGGAATCGAGTTCGCGGATCATGGAACGATCCAGGATGTTCGCCTTCGGCGCCGCCAGGGTGATGCGCGCAACCCGCTCTTGATGAGTGAACTGGAAACGGATCTTCTCGAAATTCATTTCGGGGCTCCTTCGGCGACGCCGTGGGCAGTCCAAGGAGCAATTTCTTCGATCAACTCCTCGCTCCAGCGGGCGCCCTGCGCCAGGCGCTGGCGCAGCAGCACGAAATCCACTTCGCGGTTCTTCTTGTCGCCATAGTGGAAGGCGCGGAAACCGGCGTTGGCTTCGGTCATCATGTTCAGCGACAACCAGGCGCGGTTGGTTTCGCGGTTGCGGTCCCAGTGCTCGAGCTTGTGCTTGCGCAGGCTCTCAATGGTCTTGGTGAGGCAGTCGGGCATGGTGTAGAGGAACTGAGTGCACATGCGCTCGACGGCCTCGTCCAGAAGACTGAGGTCGGTGGTGGCGGCGGCCAGCACATTCTGCGCCTGCTTTCTGGCGTCGCCGGTCTTAAATTCGCCGATGACCAGGCGACCGTACTCGTCGAGCACGCGATCGTAGACGACCAACGGGTTGGCAACGAACCTGCCGTCAACCTTGGTGACGGGCACGATCTGGGTCAGGCCGCCCAGCCAGTAGAAGCGGTGGGCGCTCCAGGGTTCGCAGAGGGTGCCGCTGATCAGGGCGCGCTCAATGCCGACGAACAGCGGCAGGAAGTCGGTGCTGCCGCCATCCGGAGCCGAACCGTGCTTGGGGCCGGCTTGGCTGAAGATGGCCGTATCGCTCGCAATGGAGAAATCGCAGGCCATGCCGATTTCCTGGCCGCCTCCCACCCTCATGCCGTTGACGCGGCAAAGCACCGGCTTGTCGCACTGCAGGATGGAGGTGACCATGTCGTTGAAGAGGCGCATGTATTGGCGGTACTCGGCCGGAGCACCGGCGTAAACCTCGGCGTACTCGCGGGTGTTTCCTCCCGAACAGAAGGCACGGTCGCCCGCGCCGGTCAGCACGACGGCTACGGCGGCGCGATCGTTGGCCGCCTCGCGCAACGCCAGGATGATGGCTTTGGCCATGTCGGTGGTGTAGCTGTTGAGTTCGCCGGGATTGTTGAGCGTGATCCAGATGTTGTGCAAGCCCGCGACGGGTGAGCCGTCCCGGGCACGAACGGGGCGGCGCTCGACCAAAATGTTTTCGCGGGTTGCGACTTCGACGAGATTGTGATTCTTCATGATCTCTCCCAGGCAGGCTTAAGGATGACACGGCGGGCAATGGCATGTCGCGCAACTGCATCGAAGACCGCGGGCGCGTCGTCCAGGGGGTGCTCGACCACGTAGGGCGCAATCTTCACTTTGCCCTGCAAGACCAGATCGAGAGCGGCAGGATACTGATCTGGAGGGCAGCCCCAGTTGCCGCGCGCGGTGGCATCCAACGCCATCAGATTCGACAGGCGCAACTCGACTTTCTTTGACGTGAAGCCTACCACGGCCAGGTAGGCGCCGAAATCGAGCAAGCCGAAAGCGGTCTGTTGTCCGCCGGTGGTCCCGCTGGTTTCGAAGATCTTCAGGCCGATGGCCCTGCGCCCGCTCTGTTTCGCGAAACCGCGGACGGCGGCCTTGAGGTCTTTTTCGCTCATGGATGAGGAATCGAGAGTCAGACCGGCGCCATGCTGAGCGGCGAGTTCAAGTTTGCCCTGGTCAACGTCAATGGCGACCACCGCCGCGCCCAGAGCGGCCGCGATCTGCACGCCGAAGCCGCCCACCCCGCCCACGCCCACCCAGACCGCGACATCGTCGGGGCCGAGGCCAGCACGACGGATGGCTTCCCAGGGAGTGGTTACGGCGTCGGCCACGATCGAGAGCAAAGCGTGTTCGATTCCCGGCGGCAGCGGTTCGGGCACGGGGCAGAGACCTCGAGCCGGGACGCGAACATGGGTGGCGAATCCTCCGTCACCGTCATTGCCGGGCATGAACTGATGGCGGCAGATGGTTGGACGTCCCGCCAGGCAGGCGGGGCACGCGCCGCAGGGAATCACGGCGGGAACGATGACGGCGCGATCAAGCCAGGCCGCAGCCTGGTCGCCGGCGGCGACAACACGCCCGCTGATTTCATGGCCGAGCACGAGCGGCAGAGCTTTCCGCGTAGGAATGCCATCCATGGCAAAGCCGACATCGGTATGGCAGATGCCGCAGCCCGCGACTTCGACGATCACCTCTTCCGGCGAGGGTTCGAGCGGAGGGAACTCCCAGCGTTGGAGCGGCTGACCAGCCGCGACCAAGCGATAACCATGGGCTCCGCTAATATGGGCTCCGTCAATCCGCATGACTTACCTCACGGCCGCTGCGAGCGCGGAATTTCTGCTGGCCAGGCGCTTCAGTCCGAGCAGGGCGGCGCCGAGCGCGCACACGTAATCGCAATCCGCAGGAATGGTGACCTTCACTTTCAGGCGCTCTTCCAGGGCCCGGGCAATTCCGGCCTGGCGGGCGACCCCGCCGATCAGCGTGAGTTGATCCTTCATCTCGACGCGCTTGAGCAGCGCGCCGGCGCGGTCGGCCAGTGACTCGTGGATGCCGCGCAGAATGTCTTCGACGCTGATGCCGGCACTGACATGGTTGATGATTTCACTTTCCGCGAGCACCGCGCAAACGCTGGAAATCGGCTGCGGGTGCTTGGCCCGGAGTGACAGCTCGCCCACCTCTTCGAGCGACACCTCGAGATACTTGGCGGCGCGCTGGATAAACATGCCGGAACCGGCGGCGCACTTGTCGTTACTCTTGAACACCTTGACCTTGCCGGTGCCGGTGATGCCGATGGCGCGAGTGCACTGCCCACCGATATCGAGGATAGCGGTGGTTCCCGGCGTGGTGAAGTGGGCGCCCCGGGCCGCGGTGGTGATCTCGGTCACCTGAATGTCACGAAAGCTGACACCATAGCGGCCGAAGCCGGTGGTGGCGATGTATTCCAACTGCTGCCGCTCGAGGCCGGCTTGCTGGAGCGCCTGTTGCAGAGCTTCGCCGGCGGCCTCGTCCACCTTCACGCCGCTGCGCGCGCGTCCCTTGCCGAGAACCCGGGGCAAACCGCGCTCTTCGAGCAGTACGACCGCCTTGGTGAAGCTGGTCCCGCAATCAATGCCCGCCAGTAACGGCATGGTCGCCCCTCCAAATGCCGGATTCGAAGCTCTGGTCGAGTTTTTCCAGAGCAAACAGGGCGGCGCCGACGGCGCCGATAAACTGCGCATCGGGGCTGACCTGCACCTTGCGTCCCAATACTTCCTCGAGGGCGCGCACCATACCGATATTGCGGGCTACGCCGCCGGTCATGGTGATCTCGGGCTCGATGTTGAGACGGCGCGCCAGCGAGAGCGTGCGTTTGGCAATGGCAAGATGAACGCCACCGAGGATGTCTTCCGCCGTCTTGCCTTGCGCCAGGTAGGAAAGAATGTCGGACTCGACAAAGACCGTACAAACGGTGGCGATCCTGACCGGATACTTCGCCTGGAGCGAGAGCGGTCCGATCTCGTCGAGGCTGATGCCCATGACCTCCGCCGAATTCGCGAGGAAGCGTCCGGTGCCGGCGGCGCACTTGTCATTCATGACGAAATCGATTACCTCGCCGCTCGTCCCGACGCTGATGGCTTTGGAATCCTGCCCGCCCATATCAATCACCGTCCGCGTGCCCGGGCAGAGAAAGGCGGCGCCCTTGGCATGACAGGTGATCTCGGTCATCTGGGTGTTGCCGAAAGCGATCTTGTAGCGGCCGTACCCGGTGCCGACAACGAAGCCGACGTCGCTCGCGTGCAGGGCGGCTTGCTCGCAGCACTGGTCGAAGGCGCGTTCGGCCGCACGTTGCACGTTGGCGCCGGTATCCACCAGGGAGCGCGCCAGTATGTTCACGCCCCCGTTGTCGGACATGATGACTGCCTTGGTCTGGGTGGAGCCGACATCGACTCCGGCTGCGATTCTCATGTGCTCCTCTCGTTATGCGCCGACGCGGACCGAAGCCGTGGCCTTGGCGTGCTCCAGCGACTCGAAGAAAGCGTCGATACGGGTCCTGGTCTGGGCTTCCCCAAAGTAGCGGGGATCTTCCAGGTCGGACTCGATGTAGAGCGTGGGCACGCCCAGTTGCTTGGTGAAGTAATCGCGCATGTCGCCCTGGCCGGCGGAGAACAGGCGGCAGCTCTTCACAAAGTGGATCACGAGGCCGTCGGCGTTCCACTCCTCAACGTAGCGGCGGAGCTGTTCGTAGCGTTGCAGAAGGCTCCGGTTGGTTACGTTCTGCTCAATCATGTGCATGGCCACCGATTCGAAGGGATGGTCGGGGTCGTGACGGAAACCGAATTCCCACAGCCCGCCGACGGTCGAATAGGTGGAGGCCACGGCACACGCCTGCCACTTGGCGAACATATCGCGGAAGGTGCGGAAATAAGGATAGGGGGGAGGGCCTTCCATCACCAGGCGGAAGTGTTCTTTCTCGTAAACGCCGTGGCCGGCATCGCTCTTGGCCTGCAACTCGGCGAGCGCGGCCTCGAAAAACTCCACCCCTTCGGGCCGGGCGCGATACACATACAGAGGGCCCATGAGAGTAATGGCATCGAAGTAGGCGTCGAACGGCGAAGGCGTGCGCCGGGCGAGATGCTTGATCTGGGACCACAGCTCCTCGGAGCGGCGCGAGCAATCCACTGCCTGGCGGAAGCGGTCGTGATCGAACTTGCGGCCGGTGAGTTGCTCGAGCTTCTTGACCGTCTCCTGCAACTGCTTCACGACGTACTCGACATCGAAGCGTGTGGGATGGTCGGCGCGCATAAAAGGCACGTCGATCACATAGAGAGGCGCGTTCTGTAGCTTGGCCAGATGTTCGAACCACTTCAGGTAGGTGTTGCAGCCGACGAAGTTGCAGAGGATGAGCGTGGGCGTGGGCAACTTCCCGTCGGTCGGGGTGATGCCCTTCAGAATGCAGCCAATGTCGGCCTTCACATAGGCGCAGTTGTCGGCAGCATAGCCCAGTTCTTCCGCCGCCAGAATGGGATCGAGCGACTGGTGGCGGATGGCCAGTTGCAGCGCATTGACCTCAGGATAAATGGGGATGGCGCCGAAGCCCTCCAGCAACTCGACACAGTTGCCGGAGACCATCATGGTGACGGTGGGCGGATTGCCGGTGTTCGCCGCTTGATCGAGCTGCGCATACCACGCCAGCATCAGGTCCTTTTGCCGCTGGTGAATGGAGCCACGGTACTCTTTTTTTTCTGTCATTCTTTTCCTCAGTCCCTTCCTCAGTCGAAGACCAGCGATTCCACAAAAGTTTCCACTTCGGTGCGGAGATGGTCGAAGGTAAACGACTTTTCCTCAAATTCCAGCTGCAGGTGCGGAACCCCGGCGCGCTCCACTTCCTGCTTATAAGGGACGTAATCGAAATAGGCGGGCTCGCAGAACTTTGCGATGAGAAACAGCACCGCGTCCGCCTGGGTACGCCGGACCTTCTCGACCAAACCGTCCCAACGCGGCTTGCGGAAGTCGTGACGGACGGAGGAGTACACGGCGCGATCCAAGTAGCTGGCCGCGAGCGCCAGGATGGGATCTCCGCCGGTGGGGACGTCGCTTTCAAACCAGCTCTGACCGATCGCGAAATCGTCGTCCACGATGTAGCAGCCGGCCTCCTCGATGAGGCGGATGAGGGCGATGGGGGGCTGTTCGCAGAACGAGCCTTCGACGACGATACGGATCGAATCGCGCTTCTTGGCGCCGCGGGCCCGGAATTCCGGGAGCGCCGCCTCGAGCATGGCAGTGTGCTCTTCCACGGGCATGAAATTGCCGGCCCGAATCAGCCGATACAACTCCCAGGTGGGCGCCTGCTGCGGGTCGCGCGTGCGCAACTGGTAGAGCTCGCGGATCAAGGCCCGGTTGCGGTTGTAGAGGGTAATGGAGCGGCGCAGGGCGTCGTCGCTGACCTTCGAGCCGCTCAGGCGCTCCAGTTCGGCGAGCACGCGGCGATACTCTTCGGCCAGGAACTGCGCCGCCGCCGGGGAGCTGGGATTGTGTGGCAGGTGGAGAAAGTCCACATACATTCCGGGAAAATTCCGCTTCATGACGAAACAGAGGTTCCGGGCGGAATCGCAGATCGAGGAAAACAGAAAACCGTCAAACGGTTCGAGGTGTCCGGTCAAGCCTAATTCCAGGGTGGTTTTCACGATGGAGCAAATGAACGAGCCGAAGCGGGCATCGGCATGCTGGATGTCGAGGCGGTCGCCGGCGCCGCTAAGCCCGACGGGCAGCATGCCCGAGGCGTGGATCAACTCTACCGGCGAATACACGGGAAAATACGCGACCGCTTTGGCGCCGGGGTGGGCCTGCTTCCACTCGCGCACCAGGGGAAACTGCAAATCGGCACATTTATCGAACGTTCGTTCTATAAAAGGCATACATCCACACATAGTCCATATCGCAAAGTCAGGCTGTGACCAGAATCACATCATGGTGTGATTGGATGGGGCTTCCAGATTGGCAGGACACGAATGGCCTTGTGATTGTGGGACGCGAAGGGCAGCAGGGAGTAGTCAGGCTTCAGCAGCCAGCGCAAGCACCGCGCGTTTCGTGAACACCCGGATCATCTCGCGACGATACTCCGGGGTTAGGGCCGAGGTGGTCAACGGTTTCGCGGTCTGGGCCGCGAGAACACCGGTGGCTTCCGCCCACTCTTCCGTCATGCGCCTTCCTGCCAGCAGTTCGGTGGCGCCTTTCACCAGCACGGGCGCGGGATTCACGGCGGTCAGAGCGACGCGTGCGTATTCGATGCGCCCGTTGGACAGCTTTAGAACCACGGCGACTCCGGCGAGCGGGTAGTCAATCGAGCCGCGGATGCGCAGCTTGCGGTAGGCGCCGCGATGGCCGGCCGAGGATGCAGGCAGGAAGACACGGGTCATGAGTTCGTCGGGTCGCAGTCTGCGGTAGTCATCGCCAATGCCCGTGTAAAAGTCCGCAAGCTTCGCGCGGCGCACGCCGGAGGCGCTGGCAATCTCGATTTCCGCGTCCAGGCAGAGCAGCGCCGCCGGAGTGTCGCCCGAAAAAACCGCCCAACACTTCGTGCCGCCCGGCGCGACGTGGCAGAGATCGCCATCCTTCTTGATGCAGAAGGCGCAGGATTTTCGCCACTGCAACGACTGGTTGTACCAGAGGCAGCGCGTGTCAAGACAGATGTTCCCTCCGATGGTGCCCATGTTGCGCAGCACGGGCGAGGCGACGGTCTTCGCGGCTTCGGGAAGCACGGGGTAGTGCTGACGCAGTACGTCTGAGTACTCGATGTCGGTGAGTGGAGTGAGGGCGCCGAGTTCGACACCGCCGTGGGGTTCCGGGCGAATGCCTTTCAGCTCCGCGATGCGGCGGATGTCGAGCACATATTGCGGCTCGAACAACTTTTGCTGCATCGAGGGCAGCAGGTCGGTGCCGCCCGCCAGAATGCGAATGTTCCCGGCGTGCTCGGCCAGCAGTGCGACCGCTTCCGCGGTGGTGCGCGGACGCAAGAGTTTGAACTCGGGGAGGCTCAATCCGCACCTCCCCTCTGCGCCCGTCGACGCGCGGGATCGAATTCATGCCGCTTTGGGCCTTTGCCCTTGAAACACAACTCGCCCCCGTGTTCGCGAAATTTTTCCGGGGCGGTGGGGTCCACGCCCTCCGTCAGGTTCAGCGGCTTGGCATTCCTTTTCGTGCGCAGAGCGGCCAGCACGCGCTCCGGAGTGAATGGCGACTCGTGCAGACGGATACCAACCGCATCGTAGATCGCGTTGGAAATCGCGGGGATGGTGGCTGCTAGCGAACCTTCGCTGGCCTCCTTCGCGCCGAACGGACCTTCCGGATCGACGCTCTCGACGATGATCGCTTCGACCTCCGGAGACTCAACCGATGACGGGCTGCGGTATTCGAGCAGACCGGGATTCATGAGCAGCCCGTCTTTCCAGATCATCTCTTCCGTGAGCGCCTGGCCCATCCCCATCCACACCGAGCCGATCACCTGGCCTTCGACCGAGACCGGGTTGAGCGCGCGCCCGCAATCGTGCGCCGCCCAGACTTTGTGGACCGTGACCTCGCCGGTGTCTTCGTCCACGCTGACCTCCGCGACTTGCGCCGAGTAGGAGTAGGCCGGCGAGGGTCCAACGCCCGCGCCTTTGTGTTTCCCGCCGCGACTTTCCGGCGGAGGCGCATACGAACCGGTGCCGCTGAGCGCGCCGTGGAAGTCGATCGCAGCGACCACCGCTTCCTCGAACGTCAGCGAATCTTTCGGGCCTTCGTCCTTGCGTTTTTGCTGGAGTGAGCCACGAAGGATCTGGCCTTCGACGTGGCCGGAGACGGTGGGGGCGGCAGATGTGGCATTCGCTGGAGAATCATCGCGGAGTTGCGCTCCGCCTGGACGGGCGAGGCGCCCGTCCCCAAACAAGTCCTGCCTCTCCACACGGTCGTTGCGGAAGACGATGTCCTCGGGAGCGCTGTTCATCTTCTTTGCTGCTGCGGCGGCGATCTGCTTCTTGACTTCCTGGGCGGCGCGCAACGTTGCGTTGCCATTCATGAAGGTGACACGGCTGGAGTAAGAGCCGATGTCAATCGGCGTGAGGTCGGTGTCGGCGGCGACCACCTTCACGCGAGAGAGCGCACAGCCCAGCGTTTCCGCGGCCACTTGCGCGACCATCGTGTCGGAACCCTGGCCGATATCGGACGCGCCGGTGTAGATGACGACACCGCCATCGCGGTCAATTTTGATGTTCACCGTGGAGTGCGGCATGTCGGAGCGAATAATCGAGTTGGCCGCGCCGCTCACGTAGTGGCTGCAAGCAATGCCGAGGCCCCGGCCTCTGGGCAGTTTTCCCTTGCGTTCATCCCAGCGCGAGCGCGTCACTACCTGGTCAATGCATTCCGGGAGACCGTAGCTCTGCACGCGCAGGCCGTTGATCGTAATGCAGGGAGGTTGGAGCAGGTTGCGGCGGCGGATCTCGGCGGGGTCCATCTTGAGCTTGGCTGCAATTTCGTCGAGCTGCGATTCGAAGGCGAAGCGGACGTTGACCGTGCCGTGTCCGCGCATGGCGCCGCAGGCCGGCTTGTTGGTCAGCACGCGATAGCCGTCGTACTGGATGTTGGGAATATCGTAGAGCGCGCCCAGCAGCGCGCCGGAATAAAGAATGGTGACCACGCCGTAGGAGCAGTAGGCGCCACCATCCTGCACCACGCGCGCCTTGACGGCGGTGATGCTGCCGTCGTTTTTCACCGCGGTCTTGAGGTCCACGATGGTGCGCGGGCGCCCGCGGTGCGCCCAAAACACTTCCTCGCGAGTGTAAGTGATTTTCACCGGCTTCTGCGCCGCGCGAGCGGCGATGCCGGCAATAATTTCGATTGGGATCACTTCGCTTTTTCCGCCGAAACCGCCGCCCACAAGCGGCTTGATCACGCGGATCTGCGACATCGGCATCTCGAGCACCAGCGCCAGCTTGTGTTGCAGGTAATAGGGAACCTGAGTGGAGGACCAGACCGTCAGGCGCCCAAGTGTGCCGGTGTGCGGATCGAGCTCGAACGATGCCAGCGTGCAGTGCGGCTCCATGGCCGCATGGGTAACTTCGTTGGCGAGGAAGCGGCCTTCGGCGATGTAGTCAGCTTCCGCAAAGGCCTTGTCGGGATCGCCGAAGACGTGGTGGTAGTCCTTCTCCAGATTGTTCGGCTTGTTGTCGTGGATGAGATTCGTCTCGGCCTTCATTGACTCTTCCGGGTCAAAGTAGGCTGGCAGAAGCTCGTAATCCACCGCAATCAATTCGAGCGCCTTCTCGGCAATGGCTTCGGAGACCGCAGCCACGCAGGCCACGTTGTCGCCGACGTAGCGAACCTTGTCGAGCGCCAGCGCGTGCTCGTCGTGGCCGACGGGGAGGATGCCGAATGGGTTGGGAGCGTCCTTCCCAGTGACCACCGCAATCACCCCGTCGAGCCGCTCGGCCCGGCTGGTGTCAATGCTCTTGATGCGGGCGTGCGGATGCGGCGAATGCAGAATCTTTCCATAGAGCATGCCGGGGAGCGAGAGGTCGTCGGTGTACTTGCCGCTGCCGGTCGTTTTCCCGGCGGCGTCAACCATGGCGACGGATTTGCCGATGATGGAGTAGTCGTTGGTCATGCGTTCTGAGGGACCGTCATTTCACCGCGGCCATTCCCTTCTTCTCCGCTTCAATCGCCGCCTTGATCGCACTGTACATCTGCGTGTAGCCGGTGCAGCGGCAGAGATTTCCGCTCAACGCGCTGCGGATCTCTTCGTCCGTGGGATCCGGATTCACCGCGAGCAGATGCTTCACCGTGATCATGAAACCCGGTGTGCAGTATCCGCATTGCGCGCCGCCCCAATCTCCATAAGCCTTCTGGATGGCGGCCAGGCTGCCGTGCTCGCTGATGCCTTCGACGGTAGTGATCTCCTGCCCCTCGCAACTGAAGGCGAGCAGCGTACAGGCGAGCATCGGCGTGCCGTTCACGAGCACCGTGCAGGCCCCGCAGGAGGAGTCGTCGCATCCGCGCTTCGAGCCGGTGAGGCCGAGATCGCGGCGCAACACGTCGAGCAGCAGCGCGCTCGGCGCGATGGCGAGCTCGTGGGTAAGACCGTTAACGCGTAGTTCTATGAGTTCTTTCTTCACTGTGATTCTGCTTCCGACTGCCACCGTATATATAAAGGCCGCTGCCGGATCACGCCGGCAGGCCGTGCTCGCGCAATTTCCGGTACAAATTCCGCTCGCTGATTCCGAGCATCCTGGCCGCGTTTCCGCGGTGGCCCTTGCAGGCCTCGATCGCCAATCGGATGTGCGTGAGCTCGGCTTCTTCGAGCGTCGGCAGCGGGGCGTCCGGCGCTGACGGACTGGCCGCTGTAGCAGGCTTCGAAGTCCGCAAGGAGGCGGGGAGGTGCTCGGGCAGAACCAGCGATCCCTCACAGAGCACCAGGGCGGCTTCCACCACGTGCAGGAGTTCGCGCACGTTCCCCGGCCAATTGTGCCGCCGCAGGAGTTGCAGGGCCTCTTCGCCGATCTGTTTGCTGGAGCCGAAGCGCTCGTTGAGCACGGTCACGAAGTGTTGTGCCAGCAGATCCACGTCGGCCGCTCGGGCGCGCAGAGGCGGCACCTCCATCGTGATCGTGCTCAGGCGGTAAAACAAGTCCTCGCGGAAAAGACCCTGCCGCACCATGGAAGGCACATCGCGATTGGTCGCGGTCAGAATCCGGACATCCACTTGGATTTCCCGGTTGCCCCCGACATGGCGGAAAGTGGAGGTATCGAGGACGCGCAGCAGCTTGGTTTGCGTCGCCGGGCTCACCTCGCCGATCTCGTCGAGGAAAATCGTTCCGCCATGGGCGACTTCGAACAATCCGGGCTTGGCGCGATCCGCTCCGGTGAAGGCGCCACGCTCGTGGCCGAACAGTTCGCTCTGCATCAGGGTTTCCTGCAGCGCGGCGCACTCGACTATCACGAACGGCCGCGACCGGCGGGAACTGCGCGCGTGAATCAGCTTGGCCACCCGTTCCTTTCCCGCGCCCGTCTCGCCGGTTATGAGCACGGTCGAATCGCTGGGGGCCACCCGTTCGATCAGATTGATCAGACGGCGGAATTCCGGGCTGTCGCCGATGAAAGAATTGCCGGGATTCGGGGGAGTCAGAACCCGATCGAGAAGATTCGCTCGCTGGCGCAGCGATCGCCGTTCGATCGCCCTTTGAATGCGAATTTGGAGTTCGTCCAGGGGGCAGGGTTTGACGACGTAATCGAAGGCGCCGATACGGATCGATTCGATGGCGGTATCGATGGAACCGTGCCCGGTCAACATGATGACCTCGGCCGTCGGCGTGGCGGCCTGGATGGCCTTCAGCGTCTCCAGCCCGCCCATACCGGGCAAGTGCAGGTCGAGCAAGACGACTTCGGGCTCCACCGCTGCGACTCGCTGGATTGCCTCTTCGCCCGAGCCTACCGCGTCCACCTCGTAGCCGAGACGACTCAGTTCGCCCGCCATCACCTGCCGGAATGCGGTATCGTCATCGACCAGAAGGAGGGAGGTGGATTTCATAGTTTGTCCTTCGGATGTCCGTCCTTCGGTTGCGGACCGGGATCTATGGCAGGGAGCACGACTTCGAATATAGACCCCTTTCCAGGTGTACTCTCGACCAGGATGTTGCCTCCCCAACTCCGGACAGCGTTCAGCGACAGAAACAGACCGAGGCCGGTGCCGCCCTGGCGGAGGCTGAAAAATGGCTCGAAGATTTTTTGACGGTATTCCGGGGCAATCCCGCATCCTTCATCGGTGACGCGAATGTGCACCGCATCGCCGCCTTCGGTGGCGACGACGACCTTGCCGCCCGGTTTCGATGCCTGAATCGCGTTGAGCAGAAGATTGACAAGCAGGTTTTGCAACTCGGCCTCGTCGGCCCGGACGTGCAAGGTGGTCGCGAACGGCCGCACGGCGACGTCCACGGAATTGGCGCGGGCCGTCGGATCGACGAGCCTCTGGGCGGCCGCGATGGCCGCACCCAGGTCCACGATATCTCCGGCGTGCCGCTGTCCGCGCGACAGGCGCAGGAAGTGCTGAGTGATGCCGCGGC
>Ga0181536_10003712_pt1 | contig 16529 bp, 15 predicted proteins | sample PEATcosm2014_Bin_41_FD_121105 | JGI IMG/M metagenome (GOLD analysis project Ga0181536, IMG submission 121105) | Peatland microbial communities from MTU Mesocosm Facility, Houghton, MI, USA - PEATcosm2014_Bin17_60_metaG | ecosystem: Environmental > Terrestrial > Soil > Wetlands > Peat | place... | reverse complement strand
GATCGGACAGCGCTCGAACGTCAACGTCAAATTCTTCTACTACGCCGGCACCATGCAGGAAGCGTGTTTGAGGCTGATGGGCAAAAAGCTGTTAGTTTCGCTCGCCATGGAAGGGAAGTTTGCGAGCGACGGCCTCCAAGCGATCGACGAAGGCGACGACATCCTAATGGCAATGGCCAGGGAGCTGGTGACGGAGAATGGCATCGGGGAGACTGCTGACGCCGTCTGGAAAAGGCTTGTGGAGAAACAGGCGGAGGTGTTCGGAGTCCAACCTGTGGAGACTCGCGAACCGGAAATCGAAGCTGAACCTCGTGTCCAGGACCAGATGGAAGTCATCATTCCACCAGTAGCACCGATCCCGGCAGTAGTGACGCAACTCCTGATGTTCGGTATGTCGCACGAGGCGGTACAGCGGCGCAAGGCTGCAGATAGGCCATCGAGTCCTGTCACAGCATCGGATCAGCTCGGATTGTTCCCGATTTGAGAGTGAGGCAAGCTGTGGCCGGCGGGGGTCTCCTTACTAAAATGCTATCGTGCAGCTTCGGAAGTAGTTCTGACTGGCCCAAATGAGAGGGACGTCGATCAGCCTTGGTCGCTACACCTCTGAGGGGAAGTAAGCGTCCAGCCTTGATATTTGGGCTGTTTCGCCTGCGTTCAGGCGGCCACTCCACAGACATGATCCTCTCCAGGAAGCTGACTTTTCGGGCACGATCATAGCTGAGTTGTGCTCGTCCCATTAACGGCCAGATTAGGCCGTCCGTTTTGCAGCCGGAGGAAAGGATCATGCCATATGATGATGGGTCTGCTGTCTTGGGAAACTCGGGAGAAGATGTCACTGACTTCCTAGATCAGTAGCACCCGTTCAAAACCTGCATAAACCCTGATCTCCGACTGGGTCTGTGTGCTAACTGTGTGTCATTTAAGGCCGACGGCCCGCAAAACCTCGTGAAAATGGCTCCGAGTTATCATACCAGCGGTCTGGAGCGGCGAGATCCTGCTGGCCGAAGAGCGCCGACCAGACTATCACCGCCAGTAGACTGCGTTCCCACCATGCGGAGGACCGTGTACGCCCGGTTTGGGCCAGTCTTCCATTCCCTCGGCCGCAAAACCGTACCAAAGAAAGGTGTTGACATGTTTAAGGCACCGGACTTTCTGCAGAAAGAAGGACTGCAGCAGTCAATGCGCACAGAATCCCGACACCTTGGGGGGATGAAGGGGGCCAGGAACAAGACAACGATGGGATAAAGCGCCGTAAATGGAGCAACGATCGAAGCCTTGCCACCGCTCTTCAGGGCGGCCAGCAGCGCCCAAGGCCCATTCAGTATCTTGCAGGTGAAAGTCCTGCCGCAGGAGAAGGTTAGTTGCCTGCGTAGCTATGGCGTATGTGTGAAGGGCGACCGAGACACAGGAACAACGCCGCACAAACGTGGCCCCAGACCCAGACCGTGGGCGCGCGCAACTTTACAGCCCGCAACGCAAGTGAACCGTCATAAGCCTCGTAAACGTCATGCGCGGCAACGAGATGCACGTGATGCCCGGATGAACGGCAGCGGGAGCAGAAAAGGGGGAATTGGCCAAGTCACACGCGAAAAAGCTACCGTGACGGCGCAGATGCGGTCGGAAGGACCCGTACAGGAGCGATCAACTTTTCGTAGTCGGAAGGGCGGTGGGTCTATTGAGGTTGGTTTGACGGTGATGATTGTAGTTCGATACCAGGAGGCTGGTCTGATTTCCCCTCTTCGACGGAGATAACGCTGAAGGTTCCGTCCGGATTCCGCGCGCGAATGGCTCTCGTCTCCTCGGTACCCGCAGGTCCGGAAGTCACGACATCTGAAACTTTGGTCATGACTTTAAAATCCAGGCCGACCGGATCAATCTGCTCAATCTGTTGCTCGGTTGTTGTTCGAGCAGTGGCGGGTGGAATACAACACCAGGAGGCCCCATTCGGCGCTCGGCAATAGGCCGCCGGTACCGGCGGCCTATTGCCCTCTGGTTGCAGCAAATCCAGTTTCACAGCCCCGAGCAGTGATGTAAACTCTCTCACATCCGCTGGTACAAAATCTCGGGCAGGTCACCTCCCCAAATTGGCGAATTGTTGGACCTTGCGATCCAAATTGCTGACGCCCTGGAGGTGGCGCATCAAAAGGGTATCGTTCATCGCGACATCAAACCGGCAAACATATTTATCACCAATCGTGGACAGGCGAAGATTCTCGATTTTGGCTTGGCGAAGCTGACCGCCCAGGGCGGGCGCCCACAGGGGTAGCCTTCCAAGCCCTGCCGGCGCCTTCCCAATGTAAGCCAAGGCGCTGGCAGACCCTGTATTAACGCCCGTGCAGGGCCTAGCACTGGCGTATCATCCGAAGTGTCGCCGGTGTCCTGCAATGCGGGACATGCTTGACCCTTGCGAAAAGGGTGAGCAGAAGGCATTACCAGGTATTCGTGCGGAGCATTTTCTGCGGAGAGTTCCCTGACATGCACCAGCAGGGGAGCGCGTGAGAAGCAAAGGATGCCTGAGCTGGTTTCGCGGAGTCTCTACTGGGCGGGCGTGGCGACCTTCTCTTCCACAATGGCCCGCACGCGGCTCCCGGTGCGAACGATGCGCCCATAGCGCGTGGGATTCTCGGGACGCGTGGTCAAGATGGTGGCTGCCGTGCGCGCCTTGCAGTGAGATTCTACGAGCGCACGCAGGGTCTCCGGACGCGCCGTCCTCACGGCGTGGCCTGTGCCCAGTTGCTCGTGCTGCTCGATGAAAACAAGGCCTGGACGTTGAAAGGCTTGCCGGATTTCCTCACCTTTGTCCCCGATCATCATGTAGAGGCAGTCGGGTCCGGCTGCAAGCGCGGTCCGCAAAATGTATTCGCCCAAAGGCCGGCCCGCCAGCCGGTGCAGCATCTTCGAGTGCTTCGACTTGAAGCAGGTGGCCTTGCCCGCCGCAAGAATAAGAATGGAAAAACTTTCGTCAGGCATCTCACCCTCCGTTCCGCGCTTATTATACACGCAGGGATCGACAGGGCAAGCGACTCTTCGGTTAGGTGCCGAATGTGAAGGATGAGGTCTGGCCGTCCAGAGAAAAAGCGGCGAACCTCAAAAACGGAGGTCCGCGCTACTCGCCGGGATTGAGGAAAACCTTACCTGCTTCCACTTTTACCGGATAAGTTTTGAGGTTCACGCAGGCGGGCGCTCCCTTGGCTTGGCCCGTAGTGAAGTCAAATCGCCCATTGTGCTTTGGACATTCGATGATGTGGCCGATGACGAAGCCGCCCGCGAGATGGACCTGGGCGTGAGTGCACAGGCCGTCGGTGGCATAGTAGGCATCGTCGAGCGTTCGGTAGACAGCAAAGGTACGATTGTCGTGATCGAAGCGCATGACGTCTTCCTTTTCGATATCGCCGGTGTTGCAGACTACAATCCAAGTGTTGTTCATGGCATGGCGCGTCTAAATTGACTGTGGCGTAGCAAGGGGCGAAGCGGCCCCCGGCAAGGGGCGTCGGACGAAGTACGTTGCATCTTTCGCTTGTCTAATGAGCGTGGGGATAATTTCCCGGTACGCTTCCCAAAGACCGTTGTAAGCTTTGGGCATTTCCGCCTTCACTTCCTGATGCAGCTTGCCCAGAGCATGGTAGGGTATCATGGGAAACAGGTGGTGTTCGACATGGTAATTCATTTCCCAGTAGAGATAGCGAAAGATGGGGTTCATATACACGGTGCGGGTGTTGAGGCGATGGTCGAGAACGTCTTCAGCAAGTCCGGCGTGCTGAGTTAACCCGAAGAGGCCTCCCAGCCACCAGCCATAAAAAGCGGGCAGGCCAATGTACATCAAGGGCAGGACGCTGCGGATGGCCATCGCCCAGGCAATGACAGCCGCATAGATCAGGATGTAGAGGCGAGCGTTGCGATAGACCTTGTGACGCTCCTCGGCGGGAATGTAGGTTTCCTCCGCCGGAGTGAGCCGTCCGAAGCAGTGGCGAACCATCTTGGCAAATTCCTCGGGCACCCTCGTGACACTGATAAACTTCAAGGCCACGCTCAGCAGACTTACCGGGCGAGGCACGGCGATCTCCGGATCGCGGCCGACGATGATGGTATCCGTGTGGTGGCGAGTGTGACTCCATCGCCAGGGCACGGATTCACGAAATACCATGAAGGAAGCGATTTCATAAAGCACATCATTCATCCACACCGTCTTGAAAGCCGTCCGATGAGCGGATTCGTGCCAGCGTGAATCTGACGTCCCCCCGTAGAGTGCGCCATAGACGACAAAACAGGGTACTGCCCACCACGTGCCCCACGCCTTGTAACCGAGTGTGCCCGAAATGATTATAAGCCCGAACCAGATCAGCGTTTCGCGCGCCGCCGGTCCATCCCGCCGCTGCATGAGCTCCTTTAGCCGTTGGCGGGAAATCTTGGGAGTGTACCACTGCGCGTCCGCCAAGCCACGCTCCACGGCGAGTTTGGCGTCGCGCCCCGTGAGACTGTAATCGCGTTTGGTAACTTCAACTTGCATATTGCGCCTCGTTTCGCTTGCCCGCAGATCGTACCCAGTTCGCAGGAGAAAAGTCAACCGTCGAGCTTCACGGCAAGTCTCCCTTCCTTGGGCACTAGATTTTGCCGGAAACTAACTCTGGAAGTGGATCAAAAAAACCGGGGCCGACCAGTTGCGAATCTGCACCCTGCGGAGTCGAATCCTCTCACCGACTTCGTACTTTCGATGATTCACCCTCAGCAAATTGCAATTCGCTTAGTGATCCGCCGACATCTGGCGCCAGCAAACCGCCGATTTCTCCCGAAGCCTGCCCCCGGTCCTCCGCTTCAGGCTTGGCATAAACCAACGTCGAGGTAGCTTTGCTTTGCCCAGGGAAGTGTCATTTCCTAGCTAGGGCGTAACCGCTCGCAGCAAATTTGCATTGAAGACGATCGCCAATTCTTTGTGACAGAAAGAAAAGCCGAAAAACTGAATCAGGCGTGCCAGTCGGAGGCTCTTGATAGCCGATACGCCAACGGACGCGATGCAACCACTCTCTGCGCAAACCGGCCCACCTCCAATCTGGCAAGGCGGGTTGCCTGTTTCCAGGCGGGCGCGACGCATGTGGTAGCCTGAGCAAAGATGCATTCGTCCGGGGAAAGTGGTGGTTGCAGATAGCTCTTCTAGTCGGTTTCCGGGGCATACACTTTCGGGAAAAGGCGGCGAACGCGTGCAATCTCGGCGTCCTTCCGCCAAAGTTGCACAACTCGACTTTCCCGGGGGGGTACGGTGTCGAGCCGCGCCTGTCAGAAGAATATTCCAGCTCGATACGAACCAAGCTTGGCAGGAGGCGTGGAGGCCGTCGGCGGCGCGCCGGAGGCGTGCTGGCCGGTGGCCTTCGATGAAACAAGTTCCAGTCCAATGAGGCGCACCGGCTGGCGCAAGATCCTTGATAAAATCAGCCAGTCCAGCCGCCGTCAATGACGTGGATTTGCCCCGTGGTGAGCGCCGACTCGTCGGACGCCAAATAGACCGCCGAGGCCGCAACCTCCTCCACCCGGCCCAGCCGGCCCATGGGCTGGCGGGCGACGAACGCCGCATAGGCTTTTTCGTAATCGCCTTGCGCTGCCACCCGTTCCTTCAACGAAGGAGACTGCACAGTTCCCGGGCAAATGGCGTTGCACCGGATCCCTTTTCCCACAAAGTCGGTGGCAATGGATTTCGTGAGCCCGATGACGGCTGCCTTGGTGGCGCTGTAAACGAATCGGTTAGGAACGCCTTTGATGCTGGATGCCACCGACGAAATATTGATGATGCTTCCCCGTCCCGCCGCGATCATGGCGGGGAGAAATGCGCGGCAGGTGCGGTAAATGGACGTGCCATTGAGATCAAAGGAATAATCCCAGTCCCTTTGCGTGCACTCCAGGATCGTCCCTTGGTGAACGATACCAGCACAATTGAGCAGCACATCGACCGCGCCGAGTTCGGCCGCCAGCGCCTCCACCTGGTCCGTTCCGCAAACATCCAGGCGACGAGTTCGAATGTCCGGCCGCTCGGAAGCGAGTGTCGCCAGAGTGGCTTCGTTAATGTCAGAAGCCCAAACCTGAGCGCTTTCGGAAGCGAAGGCGATCGCCGTCGCCCGTCCGATACCTTGTCCCGCTGCGGTGACGAGGGCGGTCTTTTCTGCCAATCCCCCGCTCATTCTGGGCACAACGTCAGAGTCCTTTTGCATGCGATTGGATGGTCCTCGAATTCAACAGGGACTACTAAGGATCACGGATTTCCGCGTGGCTTCCCGGTCACTGTCGAATGGCCTGCGACGCATTTGGTCAAACCACTGAAGCGAACTGGAATGGAGCACGGCAAATTCGTGGCTGGCGCATCTATAATGTCGTCGGCTTTGTCAAGCACATATCCTTACACACTACTGCCCCTGCGCGCTGGAGGCGGGGTCAAGGGGGAGCGCAGCGAGTTTATCGCAGACCCTTGACCCCGCCCCCAGCACGTCCACGATGGAAATCGGACGAAGCACGGGTGCTTTTTCCAGGGCTTCGTCCTTAGAGGATTCTTTGAGCTCAACCCGACCAAGGCTTGCCTCTTGGAATCCTGCGGTGGACCGATTCCACCAGCTATCTATTCGATATGGCCCCCTGGCCACGACCATGATTCATGCTGTAATCTCCCGGCCGGCCGCCGGGAGGCCCAGCGCCCAATCAGAGCGGCGATGGACTTGCCTCCATCATGCACCAGCCGCCCCGTGGCACGCCCATTCCCTGCTCATCCCACGGGGTCCAGCCCGCGATGGCGCAGATGGACTTCTTCAGGTTGGCGCAATTACCGTATTCTGCCACGGTATTGATGATTTTGCCGAACATCTCTCGCTTGCGGTCTTTCCAGTGTCCTTCCCTCACATCGTACGGCATGGGCCAAACAAACAGCCACATCGTGTGCGTTCCAGGAGGTGCCATGGTGGGACCGTAATAGGACTGCATATTCACAAGAACGGCAGGGTTTTTCGGATTTGACCGGTGGAGTACTCGTAATAGGCTTTCTCCATATAATCATAGGAGGGACCAATACCCAAGGTACCATTCAGCCTGTCCTCTGGGATATTGAAATTCGGCAATTCGGTCGTACCGATGCCCATCGAGATGCCGTTACAATTCTGCTAGTACTCCTTCAAGCCACTTATGTACTTGGGGTATAACTTGTGCAACAGATCCTTACCTACCATCTGGAACATCGTCTTCTTGGGATCGATATCGGAGGTGATAATCGGGGCAAAGAGCTCATCGCCGCTTTCAAGCCTAACACCCACTGCCTTGTTGTCTTTCACTATGATGCTTTTGACAGGGGTCTCGGTCTGGAGAGTTGCTCCCCAATGCTTGGCTACGTTCACATAACACTCTGCGACTTTACCCGATCCACCCGTAGCCACACTCCAATGGCGAGAAAACACAAGGTGAGCAAGCAGAATCCGCGGGCAGGCTGAATGGGGTCCGCTGGTGGCGCCTTGCATCAGTGGCAGGAAACCATTCTTGACGTAGGTCATCATCTGGCCCCAAGACGCCCATCGATTCTAGCGCATATTTCGGTTTTACGTAATGCCTCAGTTTCAGCCGCTTTTACGGGCTCGGGGCGGGGCTTCTTCCTGGTGCGAATGCTGGACGCTTTTCGGTGGCGATCGCCGGAGCTGGCGGGACTGATCCGGAAAGCCCTTTTGCACCGAATCTGGAGCCAGTCCTGGGTCTCGTGGCGCTGATTACGGGAAACGAATCAGCGCCCGAACCGCACGTGCAGGTGTCCACTTTTAGGGAGGGAGTCGGAAGAAGTGCCCTATCCGCGCTGCTCGATGCACAAAACGACGGTCCGGCAGCGCTGCCACGATCAGATGAACGGGGGATGAATAGAATTAAAGCTAGAATTAAAGCTTGACTTTACGCATAAGATTTGTTTGAATCCCTATGGCAGTTCAGCGATAAGTCATTCTGATGTTCGGATCCTATGCCAATTCATTTGGCTACTTTACTTACCGGTTTGGAGTGATGCTCCAAACCGGCGGAGTAGGGTTGGTCTGAACACGCAAAAAATTGCGAGCGGAAGGCCAGCCCACTTGAAGTGAGTGGGTTTTTTTGTTTTGGAGGAGCAAGGGAGCGACAATCATTTCCATGAACACGCAAGCCTCGTAGGAGCAGATTCGAGCATGTTTCCGGGAGTCTCCGAAACTCAGGGTACAAGGCCCACTGGCCTCAGGGCGAAGAGCGCATGGTGGTCGGTGTGGTCTGAATGTGCGATGTCACCGCCTCCCTAGAAACAATTGAAGACCGCATGCTCAAGCAGATGTAGCGAGTAGGGGGAAAAATGAAACCGTGCGTTAAAACGCCAATCAATATTCGCGGTCGGGAACTTGGCGGCCCTAAGCCACTCTTTTGCGTACCATTGGTGGCTGCCGAGCCCACCGAACTCGTTGCTCAGGCTGAAATCACGCGGAAGATGCAGCCTGACTTGATTGAATGGCGAGCCGATTATAGCAAGGACTGGACGTCGGCCGGTTTGGTTTGTGCCGGTAAGATGCTGCGAAGAGTTCTGGCCGACGAGCCCATCATTTTCACGCTCCGAACCAAAGCAGAAGGAGGAGCGCAGGAAATACCGCAATTCGAGCGCAGGACCTCCCTCGAGGCCGTTTTGCGCTCAAATAGCGTCGATATTGTTGACTTGGAATTGGCCAATGAACCCGAATTTCTCGAGACGCTGATGGGAATTGCCCGGAAGCAGGGAATTCGGGTGATAGAGTCATTTCATGATCTTCAGGGCACTCCCCAGAATGAGGTGTTGCTCGCCAAAATCGCTGCCATGCACGCAAATGGCGCGGACATCGCGAAGATCGCGGTTATGGCGAAGGCGCCGGGGGATGTCCTGAGGTTGCTTCAGGTGACGTTCGAAGCAAGGAGGACCTTCCCGGGATTGCCGCTCGCCATCATGTCGGTGGGGACGATCGGCAGCATCACGCGCGTGGTCGGGTTCATGTTCGGATCGGATATGACCTATTCGGTCGGCGGCGAACCCTCGGCCCCTGGACAAATTCCGATTGAGGACGCTCGCTTGATGACCGAAATGCTGCTTCGTTTTCTTAAGTATGGCTGAAGAAGAATCGCCCTGCCATGCCGATAGCGGTCGCCGAAGTTCGGAATGAAGGTTCGGTTGGCTTTATCCTGCATTTCCGATTTGAGTCTCGCCTATTAGATCCCCCTGATCTCCGACGCCTATTTTCATGTGGATCCCAACGTGCTGAAGATGCCAGACACCGCCCGGCAGGAAGAAGAGTATATCAACAACGCGCAACGGACGGAGACGGGTCCGAGGAATCGCTTCGAGCAGCGGCAGGGCCGGCTGGCAAGGGGCAGTGAGAGCTACTTCGGGGACCTATGGGGCTGATTGGATGGAACCCGAAACAGGCCGCTCCAAAACGAGGCATTGCGTGGTATATTTTAGTGGTCAGAAATGCCAAAAAGGAAATTCTGATCGAGCAGGGGGGTGTCCATGAAGATTCATCAGCTTTCGCTTTTCCTTGAGAACAAGCCAGGCCAGCTGATGGAACCTTGTCGCCTCCTAGCGGAAGCCGGTATAGACATCCGAACTCTGACCTTGGCCGACACGGAGGAATTCGGCATTCTCCGCCTCATCGTGTCCGATTGGAGGGAGGGCGCTCGCGTTCTTCAGAAAGCAAGTTACGCCGTCAACGTCACGGAAGTTGTAGCAGTGGAAGTGCTCGACCGGCCGGGTGGCTTGGCGGCATTGCTCAGGGTATTCGAGAACACGGATACCAATATTGAGTACATGTACGCGTTCACCTTCGGCCGAGGAGTGACGGCAGTTATGATCTTCCGGTTCGATAATCCCGACACCGCCATTGAGCGGTTGCAGGCCGCTGGTGTTAATGTCGTGGAGAGTTTAGAACTCGCAAGGCGCATTGAGCAATGATGACGTCATCATGAGCATTGGCAAAACTACTGCGGAACAGATGGAACATGCCTCTTGGATCCGGCGAATGTTTGAGATTGGCACCCGGCTGAAACGGGAGCGCGGGAAAGAGAGTATTTTTGATTTCACTTTGGTGAAACCTGCTGGCGAACCTCCAGAAAAGGTGATCTCGGCCGAGAATATAATGCTCTCGTTCTCAGACAGGACCCCAGTGAACGTCGGGATCGGCAATCTGGGCGGCGTACGATGGAGGATATGGATACCCTCCCCAAGGTGTCCGGGGATATTATCAGCTGGATTGGCCTTGGACCGGCATGCAGAACCACAGTTCACAGACCACTAGCGAGCTTGTTCATAAATATCGCTGTATTTGCTTCCCTTTGAAGGGCTTTGATGCTACGCTCTTCGCATCTGCCACGTCGTTCCTTTTCCCGAGTTGACGGGTGAGCAGCTGGTCGGTTTGCAGCGCTTGTTGCGGTCTCGGTCGACCCCCGCTCGCATACATCGACGAGCCGCTTTGATCTGGGAGTTGGCGGCCGGCAGCTCCTTGGTGGAGGCCAGCGAGACGGTGGGTCTTCACTGCACCAACGCCCATCAATGGCTGCGTCGGTTCCTGGTCGGGACGCCCGCCCGGCTATGACTCCGAAGCTACTCCCGAGATTCTGAAGGTGGCCAGGGCTCGTCCTCAGGACTTGGGGTTGGGTTTCACAACTTGGTCTCTGCCCAAGTTGGAGGAGTTTCTGCGTCGGCGCCGCGGCTCGAAACGCTGGGCTCGTTCGACCATCCGCCGGCGCTTGCGCGCCGCCGGGTTGGGTTGCTGAGCCGGTCAAACGGGTTAGCTTCTGTCACGACTTTGAACTCCCAGCCCATATAAACCCACGCTATTTATCGCGAGTTTGCCTTCGGGCTATTGGGCGACGTCTTTCCTAAAGGGAAACCTTCTCTGCATTTCAAGGACTTCCGGCCAGGATCTGATCCCCCCGATTGTGGTCAAATCGCTGAGGTTCATTCCACCGGCACATGTTGCGAAGCGAAGCGCTTCATCCAGGGGCCAATGTTTATAAAGCCCGTAAAGCACGCCGGCGCAAAACGAGTCGCCAGCGCCGGTACTACCCACGATGTACGTTTCGGGAAGGTCCAGAGAGGGCTGAATGATCTCGGTTCCATCTGAGGTCATGAGGTAGGCTCCTTCCGGAAAATGGATCACCACCAAGTCGTTGACACCGTACGCGAAAAGCGCCTGGCCTATGCGGCGTAGATTCTCTGTCAAGATGACGCTTCCACGCCGAATGGGCAAGCTTGAGATTCTTTCCGCCTCGAAGTCATTTATGATGCAGTAATTTGTGTATTTCAAAGACGCCGGGACGATCCGGCTGAATCGGTCGCTGTCTTCAGACACCAGGTCAATCGAAGTTTGGATGCCCCGCTTCTGCACCTCGTGCAAGAATCTCGCCGCTACAGTTTTGAATTGGGGATCCGCTTGGTCCATTGCGTCCAGTAGCAATAAGTATCCAAGGTGAAAAAGACGCACTGGCAAGCGATCGAGGTCCACAAAGCAAGGGGCGAACAATCGGTTCGCCCCACGGTAATGGAAAAAGGTTCTGCGACCTGTAGACTGAACGTTGAAGACATCCGTGTACGAAGTTCTGTCGTGGTCGGTGCGATGGAGTTGGTCAGTGTGGATGTTCGGAAATAGATAGCATTCGGCGAGGAGTGTGTCCCCGTTGGGGTCGTTGCCAATGACGCCCAATGCGTACAGATCAAGGCTAGAATCAAACTTGGCGAGGTTGAGCGTCACATTGTGAGCGCAGCCCCCTCCTCCCTGGGATTCCCGGAGGATGTTCGCGAGGGCGCTTTCGGGAGGATACAAGTCGACGACCTTGACCAGGTCGATGATCCAATTCCCACCGCAGGCGATACCTTTTCTTTGGTCAGTGCCCATGGGTTTGCTCTTCCGCTTGGTAGCTGAGGAACTCTTGAGTCGTTACAGGCAACGCCCTTAGCTTGCTGCCAGATCGAGGGTTTCAGTGTGGACAGGGCTGCGCTACATTGCAAGTTCTCCGTATATCAGTCTGTGTGATAACCGCGACGCGAGGGGGCTGAGAGCTTGTTGACGTGGTCGATATGATGATATTGCTACGAATTCCCGGCCTTGCAGCTCTGCCGAGCGAGCCGCGTTTCATTTCCCGGCTAGGCGCGGGCAGTCCTCCGCCACAGCCGGGTGAGATTAAAAGCCGTGCAGGCGAGGGTAATTTCCACCCCCACTTTGCTCAGCCTGCGCAACCGCACCCGGCGCAAGCCGCGTTCCTCTTTCAGCACTCCCATCACCGGCTCGACCAAGGTCTGACGCCGCCGGTAGCGAATCTTTCCCTTAGGGCTGCGCAACCGTGCCCGCATGCGGCGGTGTTCCGGACCCTGTCCGGGCGTTTTCAGCGGCCCGCGATGATGCTTCAACTCCCCCGTCAAGTGAGCGTCGGGTACGAATCCCTTGATCTTCCGCGTTTCCAAGCCCACCAGATTCTCCACCGAGAAAAAGGCGCTGTCGGCGCTCGCCTCCGCTGGCCATTCTCCGCACGCCTCCATCACCCGATCCACCATGGGCAGCAACGACTCGCTGTCACTCGCGGCTTGCGTGGTGCGTTGCGCCACGATCAACTGGTCGTCACTGACCGCCAAGTCCATCGTGTAACCCAGCACGAAGCCTTGCACCTGGTGCAGGAAGCGGCTGTCGGGATCGGTGCTGGACTGTTGCTGCGCCCCCGACTTCACCAGTTTCTCCAACTTCTCGTGCGTCTGCGCCAACTGTTGTTCCAGCCGCTGCTGGTCGCTGGGGTCCACTTGCGTCCCCGGTTCTTCGTCGCCCTCCGCCGCCGCACATTGCTGCTGCCAGCGTCGAATCGCGCGCCGCTCCCGGGCCAGCCGTTGACGCAGTTCCTGCTCCGTCTCGGTGCGTTGGGGCGAGGCGTTGGCTCGCACCCGGGTGGAGTCAATGGCCACGTGCCCCAAGCGTGACATGCCCAAACCGCGGGCCACTTCCACCACTTGCAGAAACAGATCATTGAGGGCGCGCCGATGCCGAGCGCGAAAGTCATTCAGCGTCCAGTGGTCGGGGGCGCCCCGCCGGCCAAGTACCGAAACCCCAGATCTTCTCGGATGCGCTGTTCCAGGCGCCGCGAAGAGGTTACTTGCAGCGCGTAAGCGTAGAGCCATACCTTGACCATCAGCGCGGGCGCGTAGGCGGGAGGACCCTCCTCCACGTAAGCCTCCTCGAATTTGCTCAGGTCCAGTCCCTCCACCACCCGATGCACGAAAAAACAGAGATGATCCGCTCTCAGCACGTCCTTCACACTGGGCGGCAACAACCAAGCCTGATCCGGTTCGTAGGGCATAAATCTCATCATGGGCCTCCTAGCCCACGTCTTTGCAGGTCGATAACCGCGAGTTATCACACAGACTCTATATGGGTGAAGGCAGGCGAGTCCACCGCCCCCTGCGGCCGACGGCTAATACCGCACGCCCAGCAAATGCGCCGTGATGTAGCGAGTTAACTCCTCATAGTCCCGCTGCTTGACTAACTCGGTGCGCAAGCTTCGATTCAGGCTGCGCACTTTGTCGACCAGCCAGAGAAAGGTTTCCTTGCTGTTAGCGAGGTGTTTTGCGGAGACTTCCTTTCTCTGCGTACGCATGGCCTTGACGTCCAGGCCTACATACTCGCCGTTCCGGCCATAACCGTTCTCTTCCAGAACACGCACTTGATTGAAGGCCCGCCGGAGATCGACCTCTCCGAAGGACTTGTCTTCATCGAACTTCAGTCCGCTCTGATCGTTCAAGTGGACGCTCCACAGCTTGTGGAAGGAGAGCGCGAATCCCATTTCATCCGAAGGGTCGAGACCTGCCAGAATCTGGTGTGCCGTTTCAATGAGAATTCCCATCCGCGACGGGTCGGTGGTGCGGTAACCCAGTGCTAAAGCATGACCTACCGTAGGAATGTAAGCGTGGTCCATCGGTTCGTTGGGTTTGGGTTCCACCAGAATGCGCAGATTCTTGTCGTATTCCAGCATCTTGTTAATCGCTTCCAGCAAATGCTGCATTGCCTCGGGGACAGACTTAGCTTCGCGCACGTAAGTGCCTTCGCGCGCCAGCCAGAGCACCATGAGGTTCGTGCCCAGTTCATGAGCGATATCAATTGCTTTGATTGACCTTTCCATGGCATAGGCACGATCGGTCGCGTCGTTTGCAGTATAAGCCCCGTCAATAGTGTGGGGACTGAACCAGAGGCGCGGTGCCACAAACTCCGCTGCAAGGCCATTGTCAGTGAGGATTTGCTTAGTGGCGCGGGCTTGCTTCGTTATCTCCGCGGGGCTGAGCGAATCGAGCTCGGGCACGGCATCGTCATCGTGAAATTGCAGAGCGTCGAATCCCAGTTTCCGGGCGATCTTTACCTTTTCCACGAATGTAAAGGGGTCGCGCACGGTGGGACCGAAGGGATCAGCCCCTTCGCTGATATTCCACGGCCCAAATGAAAAACGATATGTGGTTAGACCTTCCGGCATGTGTCCTCCTAAGAGATGGTCATGGAGCTTTTCGCAACCAATCCCGCTATCTGTGGTCTATTTCCGTCCGGGGCCGCACGTGAAGCTCAGCCCGCTCCATCCGCACCATTGCTCATAGTCCGGCTTGAAAAAAGTGGTTGCTCCAATCCAATTGATCGGCGGCTCCGTCGTTCGGGGCATTCCCGCCTCGAAGTTGCGGGCGTCATCAATGCTCCCCTTGCCCGAGTAGCGGGCAGCCTGCGGGTAAGGATACACAGGGCGCGTACGGACAGCCTTGGATATATCCGCGGGCGCTCCGAGTTGGACCGTGCCCGGGGCAAAGTACCAACTCAATAGCCTGTTCGGAACAACACCCTCCTCCACCCATCCCATGATAGCGCTCAGAAGGTCGCATACGATGGGGGCTACTCTGTTGCAGTGATATCCGCCCGGGAAGAGGTAGAGCAATGCGAACTGCTTCGTCCGATCCGCACCCATCTGCTTTTGCACCGCGTTATAGTACGCGATCGTATTGACAGGTGGAATTGAACCGTCAGCCCAGCCGTGCCAAAAAATAATCTTGTCGCCAGCCGCGGCAAAATGTGAAAGGTCCGGGTCGAGTGCGTCGTAGATGGCGTGCATGGCGGCTAATCCCCTAAACGTGGATCCATCAAAACGGAAATCCGCCAGCGTGTACTCGAGCGGTCGATTCTCCGGGAAGGCCAAATACTTGCTTGCGAATGTCGCGAGCAAGGTGCTGACGGTCTCGGCGGCCCCGGGCGCCATCGTGACGTACTCGTTCCACTGCAGCTCCGAGCCCGGGAGAGGACCTGTGACCACTAAGGGCTGTCCTTTTTCGTCGTGCGCACCCTGGTAAATTAGTTGAGCGGCATGGACCTGAGCCGGTGTGAGACACGTTGCGGGATCTTGGCCCGCCTGACACTGTGTGACCACCGGATCGAAATGGCAAGATTCGGGCTCGCTAATCAGGCCGTCCTTAAGGCCGTCTTGAGCATCACAGGCAGCCAGCGCCGCGGCGTGCAGGATCGGAAGCTTATCGGCGGTGAGAATTAAATGGCCGTTGGCATCCGAGTTTGAGCGTGAGTTCCAGGCGTGATAAAGAGTAATCTGGGTGAGGATATTTATCGAGGGACAACCAGCGAGGATGCCATTGAAATCCTCCGGGTAACGCTGCGATTCCATGGCAGCTTCGCGTCCGCCCTCGGAGCAACCCGAGAAATAGGAGTACCTGGGCTTCTGCCCGTAGTATGCTTGCATAAGTGCTGTGGCCGCCACGGCTGTCACATGCACGCCCCGATAGGCGAAATCGATGCGCAGTTGGGGATCTGCCGCAGCCCAAGTCCCGTCAAAAAAGTTGCCGGTACAATGACCGGTATCGGTCGCCGCCAGGGCCAACTCCCCGCGCTGAAACAGGGTGTTTTGTTGAAGCACGATCGCCGTTCCAATGGGAGGTCGAATTTGGACCACCCCGCACAGGGCACCACAACCTAGCTGGAGAAAGCGTTGCGTCCAGCGTGTCGTCGGTAGCCGAAGTTCAAAGCCGACGCTGGGTGACACATAGCCCTTTACGTCGCAATACGGCGCAGGCTGTTCGTCGACCACTTCCGCCGACTGAATCTGCATTGGAACCCCAGCCATAACCGAGAGCTTATGCCCCATGAATTTCAACGCGCGGCAATTCGTGGTCGGTTGCACTACCGGAAGATCGGCAAATGCGGTCGCGGCCCTTTTCGTTTCAGCTCTCGCAGTGAGAGTGAACGAAACAACCGACAGCACCCCGGCTACGGCGCGGAAAAGAGGCCTCACAATCCGAGGTGCCTTGAGCACGCGCGTGGTAGTTTCCTTTCCGAAGCTGGAACATCAACCGGACGTTGAGAGGGGGGATAACGGCGCAGATATTATAGATGTCTTGAGCCGTACAAAACCCGTGCCGAGTCGTTTCATACAAATTCGACCGCCCATAGAGGGTCTCGAGTGGGGTGCCGCTAGTTCCCTTCCCGATAAATATCGTTGATATTCCAATACCCCGG
>Ga0181536_10003708_pt1 | contig 16537 bp, 14 predicted proteins | sample PEATcosm2014_Bin_41_FD_121105 | JGI IMG/M metagenome (GOLD analysis project Ga0181536, IMG submission 121105) | Peatland microbial communities from MTU Mesocosm Facility, Houghton, MI, USA - PEATcosm2014_Bin17_60_metaG | ecosystem: Environmental > Terrestrial > Soil > Wetlands > Peat | place... | reverse complement strand
GCCAAGCTACGGCAGATTCCGGCCCTGGGGCCGATTCGCTCCGCCTTGGCAGTGGCGCTGATTCAGACCCCGCATCGTTTCCGCACGAAGCGCCAGCTGTGGACCTACAGTGGACTGGGGTTGCTATGGCGGTGCCGAGCGTCAGCTACGTAACGCTCAGTGTGAGAGTTCAACCTGCAAGCTCTTTCCCAGCGTCCTCGACTGTTACGGATCCGCTTCTGGATTCTTTGCCGCCAGGCGGAGGCGCAGCACCCAGCGGCAAAGCGAGAGGAACCAAGCAGGCGCCCCCCAAGAAGCCGAACCAGAATTGATTAACCTCCTTCGGGCTCACTTTTATCGTGCCGGGATGGACTGGAACAGGTAATGAGATTGGAGGTGCGAGATGACTTGGAAAGGGATTTTGGCCTTACAATCATTGGGAGTGAACTGTGCTAGGGCCCACTTGCGTTTTCGGAAGTCCATGCCGATCGTGCTCAGTATCATGGACTCGTTCGAGCGGTCGCCCACCGCGTGATAAATCGGCAGCGCCTGGCTGAGGGCCGGTATTGCAACCTCGAGCGGTCGCGCTAAGCGCACAGTGTTTCGGCGTCTAAATGCCGTCTCAGGCGTTCTTGATTTCTGCCTTCCTCTGCTCCAGATAGACGTCGATCGCACGTCTAATCAATTCCGCCACAGGAGCCCCGGTGACCTTGGACAGGGTCTGCAACTTGGCCATCTGGCCCGATCTCACGAACAGTGCCGTCCGAACCATCGTCTCCCTCATGACACTATAATACCCTCTAAGCATATGTCTGTCAGGTAAATAGGCTATAGGTTACTATAGATGACTATCATTATCTATATATACCTATAGATATATCGTAAACTAGGTGGCATGGAGGCACGATGGAATACCTCAGTCGCGACGCCGTACTGCGCCTCGATCGGGCTGCCATCGATGTGCCGCTGTCCTTTCAGTTTCCAACCACGTGCCTTGTGATCCAACCTCTTCAGCCGCGAACTCTGGACACGGTCCTTCACGGAGTCAGCGTCAAGAAGCTCACTCCATATCCGTTCAAAGTAACCGTGAGGCGCGGCGCTGGCGTTATCGGGACACCCACCGGGCCACTGATCGGGTTGGTGTTGGCATCAATTGTGACGTGGCTTGCGCTTGAGAAAGTTCCCAGCGCGGAGAGATCGAGAACCACCGTGCGGGGATCGCCGGTGCCGTTGTTGTCTGAGGGCGCATGCACGGCGTGGTCGGCGACCATGATGACCACCGTGCCGTCATCACGTTGCACCGCCAGCACTTCAACAGTAGTGCTCTCGGTCACATTGAGTGTCAGGATGTTCTCGCCGGGGGGGCTGGGGAACGACTGCCCCAGCCAGTAATCCACCCAATAAGAAAGCTGCTTGTTGCCCGAATCCTGATTGATTTCTCCGTATTGGGCATCGCCCACGAATGCCCAGTGATAAAGAGCGCGTTGTCCCGCCTGGCCCAATTGCGAGAACTCGGTCGGACGCCAAGCAGCAAAGAAGGCACTCGAACCGCGGCGGTCCAGTACAAATGTCCCGCTTCCGTTGTCCCAGTCGGCATTGACATTATTCTCGGTCATCCAGACTGGAACGCCCTTGAGCTTGGGATTGACTTGCAGCATGGAATAAATGTCTTTGGTGTTTTGCGCGATCCAGGGAACGGTATTGAGCAGGGTCTGATCTGTATCCGCCTGAACCCAAGTGGCATAAAAGTGATTAGCCAGGACGTCCACCTGTGCGTTCACGTTGGAAATAAACGTGGGCAGGTAGTCATGGGCAGCATCCTGCCCATTCAGCCACGGTTCCCAGGAGTCGGGAAAGTCCGCTAACTCGACCGCCGCGAATTTCAAGTTGGGGTTCGCCGACTGCATCGCGGGCACGACCACGTTGTAAAGGTTGACATATTGCGCGGAAGTGAGCTGCCCTTCGCCGTTCGGCTCGTTGTAAATGCCCCACCAAACAATGGGGTGAGCCGGATCAAAATTCGGATTCTGGTGAAGGACGCCTTGTTCGTCGGTGAACTGCCCGTTGCTGTAATACTCGACCAGTTGCTGGCAGAACGTGGCAAAGGTCTGATAGGTCGGGTCGAGGAAGTTTGTCCCCGTAGAGTCATACATGAAGCTGGGTCCCATGGCGATCTGGAACTCAGGGCTCTGGTCGCCGACACCCATGATCGGCTGGACCATACTGTCGAGATTGGTGAAGTCCCAACTGGTCGGGCTGGTTTGCGGAATGAAGTTATCCAGCACCTGCATGCGGATGTGCTGGGGCTGCAAAGCCGTGAGTGCCGGCGTCAGATTTGGCGGCAGGGCGTAATTCTGGAAGGACGTGGTCATGAACTGTTCCAGCCGCCCGTTTACGCCAGCATTGGTGTTCACGGTTGAGCTGATGGTGGCCACAATGCCTACGATCAGGGTCAGAGTGCCGCTGCCGGTGGAAGTCGCATCGGCCGCCTGGATATTCACGGTGTAGGTCCCCGCTGCCGCCTGTGGCGAGGCTGTGAAGGTCACCGTTCCGTTGTTTCCCGTGCCGGGCGATTGGATCTGGGCAGTCACGCCTGCGGGCATTGAAGGCACACTTAGGGTGGCGGCGGTGGAGTCGCCCGACGGCCGGGCAAGCGCAACATTGACCGGGACGGGCGTGCCATCCTGGAGCGCGGTGGCTGTGTACGGAGAAAGCGTTGCGATCAGCCCCGATGTCAGCGCTTGCACCGTCACGGCGGCGGACGCTGACTTTGTCGTATCGGCATTGCTGGTGGCAATAACTGTCACTGGATTCGGCGAGGGCACTGCCGGTGGCGCCGTATAGAGCCCAGTCGCAGAGATGGTGCCGGCCGTCGCACTGCCGCCATTCGTTCCGTTCACAGCCCAAGTCACGGCATTGGTCGGGTCCCCGGTAACCGAGACGTAAAACTGAACACTCCCCCCGACGTTAACTGTGCTCATGCTGGGCCCGAGATTGACGATGATGGACGACTGCGGAAACGGAGGTTTCGTGTTCGACGGCCCTCCGCCGCAGGAAACAAGATGCAGAACCGCAGGAATCAACGCACCTAAGATAGCTTTACGGAATAGAGCCATACCGAACCTCCGGAAACGGAATCACACGGAGGGAGGACCCTTCGTCCTTCCCTCACGTCATCAGAAATAAAGCTTCAATCCCGCCTGGGTTTCCCGCGACGAGTTGCATTGATTGGTCACCAGCCCGAATTGCCAGCTCGCCACCCCGAGATTGGGGCCGCAGAACACCGGGTGGTTGAACGCATTGAAGGTTTCAAAACGGAATTCGAACCGTGTTCCCTCGCGCAAGCTGTTCACCAGGAACTCCTTGAACACCGATAACGAGGCGTTGTTGTTCCCGGGTACCCTCGCGCTCGATATCATGCGCGGTGCGGTCCCAATCGTGTACGGTTGCGCGATCGCGGCTGCGTCAGGGTTGGAGAAGAAGCCTCCGCATGTAACTCCGCCGCAGCTCTGGTCAAGGTTGAACCATGCGCTGGAGCGGTGAGAGCGGTGCAGCGGGGCCAACAGATCCGGACGCTGGCCGTAGGAAGGCAGAGGCTGGTTGGAGTAGGCTTCCCACAGGACTCCGATCGGCTGCCCGTTGTCGACACGCACGAATCCGTTCGCCTGCCAGCCGCCGAGGAACCCATCCACCCACTTGTTCCAGTTCCCGCCCCAGTACTTGCCGTGTCCGAAGGGCAGCTCGTAAGTGAACGCCACGGTCAGAACCTGGGGTATGTCGAACTGCGACACCGAGCGTTCCGATCTGAGGTTGTTGGGATTGACCAGGCTCGTCGATCCTCCGGCCCAGCTTGCATTGCCGTTCCCGATTGACGAATCGTCGATGGCCTTGGAAAAGACATAAGTTCCCAGGAACTGGAGGCCGTGCGAAAAGCGCTTCTCCACTTTCAACTGCAAGGCGTTGTAGTTGGAATCTGCCTTCGGCGCAGAGGTCGTTGAAACAAAGTTGAACTGCGGGAAGTACCCGGACGCGACTGCGTAGAACGTTCCGGCCCAGATCGTTTGGGCGGACAGAGGAGAGGTCGGGTCGGTGATGATCCCGTAGAAAGGATTCGGGATCATGCTGTTCATGGCAGCGATCGTCGTTGGATCGGCGGTTTCGATCCATGGTCCGATGTGGTTAATCCATGTGCCTCCGTAATAGAGGTGCGTTCCCTTGGTCCCAACGTAGTTGACGTCTACCACCGTGTCGCCGGGAAGGCTGCGCTCAAAACCAAGACTCCAGGTTTGCATATAAGGAGTCGCGTTCCAGGAGCGAATGGGGGCAAAAACGCCTTGGCCGATCTCGGTCATCAATCCCTTGGAAGCTCCCGGCGGGGCATTGATGCCCAGGGGAAACGGATTGCTTAAAGGTGCAAACGGTGTGGCGCCGTCGTTTTGATAAGTCGTTACCCCGAAGGTCCAGGCGTCAAAGCCGTCCGTGCCGTAGGCGCCATATGTGCCGGCGAAGTAGGTGGGTTCGTAGAAGATGCCGTAGCCGACGCGCATCACCGTCTTGGGCAGGAACTGATACGTCAGGCCTGCGCGCGGACCCCAGTTGCTGTAATTGGTGTAGGCCATCTCCCGGTCCCCGGGATGGGCAAATTCCAGTCCGCCGTGCAAAGTGCCCGGGCAGATCTGGTTGGGCAGGCCGGGCACGCTGACATTCACGCAAGGAGCCTGAATGGGTGAAAGCACGTTGGGATCGAACCACGACAAATAGTTGTTCCGTTCGATCCGTGGAACCTGCACCTCGTAGCGCATGCCCAGATTGAGCGTGATTTTGTCGGTCATGCGCCAGTTGTCCTGAAAGAATCCGCTGTACGACAAATTCCTGGTGCCCTGTCCGAAACCATAGTGATATTGCCCGGCTCCAGATCCATCCATCAGACCCATCAGGAACGACGCCATGCCGTCACCCGAGCCGATATTCGGCGCTTGCGATGTCATCCCCGTATCGAAGCCGAATTGCCCGTTGACCGGGCCGGGCTGCGTGTAATTGAGGAGACGCCAGCGGATTTCGCCTCCGAACTTCAGCTCGTGACGCCCGCGGACTTTATCCAGAGCTCCGGACTCGTGATAAGTATCCTGTCCACTGTGGCTGAAGTTCCAGGGATTTGCGCCCAACGAGCCGCCGTAATTGGAGATAGAAATCTGGGGCGGCCCATGGTATCCGGAAGCCGTCATGTAAGAGGGAAATCCCAACTGTGTCACCAGATTAAAGTTGGGATCACTTTGGGCGCCCTTACCGCCGCCGAAACTCCGCGTGTACCCCAGCGACAAGATAAGCACTGACGTGTTGCTGAACGCGTGCGATGAGTTCAGCACAAACGCCTTCGGCCCGCCGCTGGAATTCCCTCCGGCGCAAGGATCGAGGATTCCCGCACTCTTGAAACAGGGAGCAGCGGTGGACGACCACCATCCGTAGGTCAATCGGCCGCTCAGGCTAGTTCGGTCTCCGAAGCGGCGATCAATCCGAATATCGAAGGTATCGCCCCGGTCCGTGTTCAGACCGCTGCCCGTCCAGTTCAGGTACGGGTTGTAATTGCCATTTCCAACATTCAGATTCGGTAAAGGGAAATACGACATCAACTTGGAAGCCACCGGATCAATCAGATTGCCCGCGCCAGGGCGCACTTGGTAGGGCGTCCCGTTAAGAACCGGGCTGCCTGGACTTGCGTATTGCGCGAGGTTGTTAAAAGGAATGGTTTGCGTTCTTACCGCGCCACCAAGATTCGGATCGTAGTATCCCGAGTACGGATCCCACAGTTGACCTGTTGGCACGATCGTAGTGATGTCATCGGCCTGCACACATTGGCCATAATTCGGATCGCCTTGAGTAGTGTCCCAGGCGCCGGGGTGCACGCCGCCGCTCGCGTCTGTATTGGCCGCGCGCGGGCAAAGCTCGCCAAAATCCCCCGTTCTTTCTGCCGCGCTCGGTACTCCAAATTGGAATGGGCCTGCCTGGGTGGCTTCCCGGGTCCCCTCGTAATCGACAAAGAAGAACAGTTTGTCCTCGATGAGAGGCCCGCCAAATGTGCCGCCGAAGTTGTGCCTCCGATGGGCAATTTTGGGAGAGCCGTAAAAGTCGTTGAACCAGTTGTTGGCGTCAGCGGAGCTGTTGCGAAGAAATTCATAGGCGCTGCCATGGAATTTGTTGGTGCCGGAGCGCATGACGATGTTGATCACGGTGTTGCCGCTTTGCCCGAACTCGGCGCTGAAATTGTTCTGCATGATCTTGAATTCCTGCACGGCATCCACCGAGGGCGTGTAGCTGACATCCACAATGGTCCCGTTGGTATCCGTAGCGGTGGTGCTGGCTCCGTCGACCAGAATGTCGGCAGTCATATTGCGCCCGCCGTTGGAGGTGAAGTTGTTCTGTACTCCAGCGGAGAATGACGACGTCGGAGCCGGATTGACGCCCGGGGCCAGAAAGGCTAGGTCCAGGACTGCACGGCTGACCAGCGGCAGGTCGTTAATGAACTTGCGATCAACCTCCTGCCCCGTGGTGGCATCTTGCGTGTTCAGGAGCGGCGCCGTGTCCTTGACTTCAATAGACTCTTCGATCTTTCCCACCTTCAGGGACACGTTGATGGTGGCATTCTGATTGACCTCGAGCTTGATGCCGGCTTGCTGATAGGTCTGAAATCCGGGCGCTCCAACCGTCAGCTTGTAGTTGGCTGGCGGAAGCGGGCGCAGCAAAAAGCGCCCCACCGAGTCGGTGTGGTCGGTGTACTCGAATCCCTTGTCAACGTCGGTGAGCTTGACGCTCGCATTCTGCACCACGCCGCCTGTCGGGTCTGTGACAACTCCGGTCAGTGAACCGCTGTAGAGTTGCGCCTGGACTGGAACCGCGCACAGAGCGCAGAGAATGCCCACGCAGCATGTCAGGATGAAAGCGGTCGCGACTTTTCGGGTCTGCAGAGCCAAGGCATGATGAAGCGATAGGAACCTTGCTAATGATTGCACTGGAACCTCCCCTTTGCCGTACGTTACTTACGCCATTTCAAGAACGCACTAACCCATCTGGGCCGGAGCTGAAGCTGTTAGGCGGAGATCGCCCGAGGATGAAGCGCCCGACCCATGACGCAACGAAGCTGAATATGAGAACTGGACTTGTGCCGTTGGAGATATCTGGCAGATGCGAATGTCCGTTTACAGGATAGCGCCGGGAGCGGGATGGAAGACCTCCACTCTAAAGGGCAAGTTTCCTCCCATTATTGATACTGACAACGTATGATACGGCCTTTAACACCCCCATTTCGTTGCAGAATCAAAGAGATGGAGGAAGCCCGCCGCCGGTGCTAAGATGCTCCACAAGGGCCCTACAGCCATGCGCACCGATGTTGCTGAAAACCACACAGCGCTCACTGAAGAACAGGTGCGTGCCCTTCAGGCCCAGGCGGCTCGCATTGTGGAGAGTGAGTTCTTCCGCAGCAGCCATCGCTGCAGCCGATTCCTCGAGTATTCGGTACGAAAGGTGATCGAGGGTTGTCCCCCGGAAAAGATCAAGGAACGCGTCATCGGCGCCGAGGTCTTTCAGCGCTTGCCGGGCTACGACACCGCCCAGGACAACATCGTACGCGTCACCGCAACCGATGTACGCAGGCGGCTGGCCCAGTACTACAGCACTGCGCCGGCAACCGAGAATCCCGTCATCGACTTGCTCCCGGGATCTTACGCGGTGGCCCTCCACTGGAGACCGGCCGCACCGGCACAGCCCGCAGGCGCCGAACCTCGCGTTGCAGCGCAGCCTCTTGAAGCGGATAGGACTTTATCGGTCGCGGCCGGTTCAAGGTTCAGGAAGCGTTTGGTCTGGGCAGCCGTGGTAGTTGTATTGGCTGCGGCCGCTGCGGGGTTCTTTGTAAACCGCGCCAGAGGCAACGATGTCTTGAGCAAGTTCTGGTCTCCTTTGCTGGATGACCAGAAGCCCGTTCTCATCTGCATCGCCCAACCGAAAGATACCGGTCCAGGACCGAAGGCGGAGCACCTTCCGGCCACGGAGTCCTACGTGGGCGTAGGCGATGCCCATGCACTGGCAGAAATTTCCGGGTTCCTCAGCAGCCGGGGAAAGCCCTGGCGGTTGCTTGCCGAGTTCGAAACTCCTTCCGAAGATCTGAAGTCAGGGCCGGTGGTGCTCATCGGGGCATATTCCAACCCGTGGACCCTGAAGATGACCGAGAACCTGCGCTACGTTTTTGCGCCTTATCCCGAGACCGCAGTTATGGACACATTCCAGCCCGATAAGAAATGGAGACTCACGGGCGTGTCCCCGGAAGGCGAGGCAACCGAAGACTATGCTATCGTTTCTCGGTTTCTGAGTCCGAAAACCGGAGAGCCGGTTATTGTCGTGGCCGGTCTGGTCAATTCAGGCACCCAGGCGGCAGGGGAATTCATAGCCAACAAAGAACTGCTGGCGGCCGCCCTGCGCAATGCCCCGAAAGACTGGGAGGGCAAGAACTTTCAATTTGTTTTACATTCCAAAGTGATTGGCAGCACTCCCGAGCATCCTGCTGTTGTGGCGGCTTATTTCTGGTAGGAAATCCGGCAACCTTCAGTTTGGGATGTTCCTGCCGCTCAGCGCAGATCACAACGGCTGGAAAAGGACGGCAGTTTCAGTCCTTTCAGTTCCATGATTTGCTGAGCCGAAAGATCAGGTGACGAGATGGCAATAAATCGACGAGACGTGTTGCTTGGCGCTGCCAGGCTCACGCCGGGGTTAATCGCCGGGGCAGCGGCAATGAAGGTGGAAGCGGAGACTCCGTCTGCTTCAGCAGGTCCAACGCGCAAATTGAAGATAATCGTGACAGGCGGGCATCCGGGTGACCCTGAATATGGTTGCGGCGGCACGGTTGCACGATTGACCGCGCTTGGCCATGAAGTGGTCCTGCTATATCTAAACGACGGCGGGTGGCCCCCGAATCCTCCGACCACGCGGATTGCGGAAACCACGAAGGCATCAGAGATCCTGAAGGCGCGGCCCGCTTATGCGGGCCAGATCAATGGCCACGCCATCGTGGATAACGACCACTATGAGGCGTACCAGAAGATATTCGACGCCGAGAAGCCCGATGCCGTGTTCAACCAGTGGCCCATCGATAATCACCGCGACCATCGTGCAACTTCCATGCTGACCTACGATGTCTGGAAGGAATCGGGAAGGAATTTCGCGCTATATTACTACGAGGTTTCGGACGGCGAAGACACCCTGCAGTTCGCGCCTACTCACTTTGTGGACATTACAGAAACGGAATCCCTGAAGCGAGCTGCCTGCTACGCGCATGCCAGCCAGACACCGGACCGCTACTACGAACTGCAGGATTCGGTTGCCAGGTTTAGAGGAATACAGAGCGGATACAAGAGAGCCGAGGCTTTCATTCACCAGATACAGAGCCCCTGCGACATATTCCCGATGGCAGACATACCAACTCGATGACGGGAATAGGTGCGCCTAAGGTTGCCGCCCATGAAATTGAGCCAGAATTCGCAACGTCATAATCTGGTGCGGCGCCAGCGCGACCTCCAGGGATGATCCTCGGACCGGAATCTCCTTGATGTCATCCTCCAGGCGGTACATAACCAGCCTCGTTGCAGGTCGAACAATGGAAAGTGCGCAGCTGCTCTACTATCTGTCCCAGCAGTTTCGAGATGCCCCGATCTCACGAACAGTGCCGTCCGAACCATCGTGTCCTTCATGACACCATAATACCCTCTAAGCATATATATGTCTAGTACTAGACTACCGATCACTATAGATGACTATCGTACTCTAGCTATGCCAGTAGGTATATCGTAAGCTGAGGTGGCGTGGAGGCACGATGGAATACCTCAGTCGCGACGAACTGGTCAGATTGTTCAAGGTCGCCCGCAGCCGCAATCCGTTGCACCACGTTGCCCTGCTCGTCGGTCTTCTACATGGACTCCGTGTGTCAGAGATGCTAGCGATCCGTGGGCGCGACATCTGCGACGGCAGGCTGTCAGTCAAGCGGCTGAAGAAGAGCCGCCCGACGCTGCACACTCTGCGAATTGACAGCGATCCCTTGTTCGACGAGTCTCCCTTATCGGAACTTGCCAAGGCTAGCCCCGAGACCGAACTCTTTCCGTGGTCACGGCAGTACATGGATGTGTTGATCAAACGGTATGCTGCCCTCGCCGGCATTCATCCCGCAAAACGGCACTACCACGTCCTCAAGCACAGCATCTGCGTTCTGCTGTGGCAGGAGACGCACGACCTCAACGCGATCCAGGACCACGTAGGTCACCGCAGTTCCTCGAGCACGCTGATCTATCTGAGGGCGGACGCGGCTCTGAAGGCCCAGATGACTGTGGTCGGCATGTCATTCAGCGAGGCGACCCAGGTCTAATCACACGTGTGACTAGAGTATTATTGAGAGCGTGGTTGCGCACGTCTAAGCCCGCGGCCATCGTTTATCATCCGCTGAATTGGCGAAAGTGCCATCAATCCTTTTCATGATTCGCTCGGCCCACTGCACGGCTGAGGCCACTAGCGACTCGGTTCGCGGACTGGGCCGGCTGTCATGCAGATCCTCCGTCGACTTTAGATGACGCGCGACCAGAATTCTGGCCATGATTCCCAATACCCGTTTTCGTCCTTTCTCCATCTCATTCACCCTTAATCCTGAGCTTGCATTGCCAGGGCATCCAACAGCGGCCTTCGGTTTCTCCGTTCTAGCCGCTCCATCCGATGATCAAATCTCGCCTTGATCTCGCGATATGGGCCCGGTGCGATGTCGCCCACTTGATTTGCGCGGCGAAGTTCATCGATTGCCCGCAGGACTATTTGTCGAGCTTGCTCTGGGTCGCGCGCCTTGTGTTCGTAGTAGATCACCAGCTGTTCGTAGGCCTCATAGCCGTACCTTGAATTTTCAAGTGCATCTTTCCAGAGTCCACAAGCCAGATCGAAATCGCCTTCCCGCTTAGCGAGCCGTGCAAGGGAGCGTCGTGCTGCCCGATCTGTTTCGGTCGGCAAAAACGTAGCAATCGACTTCTGGTAAAGCTTGCGGGCTCGGCTGTGTTCACCTCGCTTTTCGCAGATGCGAGACACACCGAACAGTTCCAACCCGTTCTCCCCGATGTTCTCAGCGTCGCTGAGCAGCGAAAGAATCCGGCTCGACAGTGCTGCCAGACCGCGTAGGTCCATCTGGTTGTGGTTGAGTACAGGAACCAGGCGTTCCGGTGGGCCGCCACGCAGATAATCGAAATAGATTTGCGGTATTTGGCCGGAGAGAACATCCGTTCCTCGGTCCCAGTTCAACACGTGCCGTTCAAGTTCTGACAGCCGCACCGACCCGAGTCGTAGTCGCCATAGATTCCGTGCCGGATGAAGGAAATCGAGGTGCGCTCGCGGAGTTGGTACAGAAATCTTGCGGCTCATGCGATAGCGGGTTTCCAGCAGCGGCCAATCGAACGATTTGCCGTTGAAGGTAACGAGAACCGGGTGTTCCGCAATCCGCTCTCGCAACGCGAATAGCAACGAGCGTTCCTCGCTGTACTCGCGCATGAAGAACTGCTCGATCTCAAGCCCACCGCGTTCCCACCACGCGACACCGACGAGAAATGCATACGTGCCGCTGCCACCGGCAAGGCCAGTGGTTTCCGTGTCCAGAAAGAGCCACTGGTCTGGATCGGCGATCTCATCCGCGGCTTCCGGGGTGAGTAATCTCAAGGAGCGGAGGTCGGGCGAATATCGCGGAGGCTGAGCACACCAGCAGCGCACTGAAAGATATTCTCCATACTGATTCGTTTTCGGAATGGCTCCTGGAGTCTGGGATAACCGGTCCGGATCGTTCTGGATCGACTTCGTGCAGGGGTGCAACCCGTCGCGATCGTTCAGAAAAGAGGCTTGCCAGTTGCGCACGTCTGGTGCCGATGAGCGCTGAAGGGCCTTTAGCCCGCGGACTCGGTCCAGGCTCACGTATCTTACGCTCATGCGATTTCTGCTGTCCTCGTAGCCATAAACTGAGCGTCTCGAGACAGTCGTCCAAGAATCTCAAGTGCGACTTCTTTCGTTCGCTCGCTACGATCAGCGATGGGCCCGACGCACGAAGGACATCCGCTCTCGCATGGGCACGCGCTGACCAGGCCGAGGGTACGGTTCAGCAATGTGCCGCAAATGCGGTACAGCGGCTCGCTGAACCCGATCCCGCCGGGGTAAGCATCGTAGATGTAAAGATTGGGCTCGAAGAATTCTTTGGCCTCGGAACCGTTCGAAGAAGCTGTAGCGAAATCTTCCCAGTTGATCTCGCTTGCTGCACTGGGCGGGCGTTCACCGACAGCTGTGCCAAGGTCACGTCGGTCGCACATCGTCAGGAGAGTTGCCATTGACCCGAGTGCATAGAGCAAGCCAAAGATCCCGCTCTGACGCTCGGAAAGACTGAACGGCAACTCGGCAAGCAGGGTATGGCCGAGCGCTAGCCAAAACGAGGTCGTGTGCATCTCGTTCTCCGGCAGTTCAAGTTTTCCAGAGCCTACGTTCTCGTTGGTAAAGAATTTGATCTTCTTGAAACCCACGACTTGCGATCGCACGAGCACGTCACCATGTGCGCGAGCCGCTGGACCAGCAATGCCCTCTTCTTCGGCGACTTCGAGCACGCGAACCTGCGTGTAGCGGATCGCGTCCGTGAAGTAATCCGTGTTAACCGGTTTCACATAAGCTCTGCGCTTGTCGAAATCCAAATGCTCGACGTGGTATTGCTGGCCCTGGTGGATGTATATCGCTTTCGGATGGACGGTGGTGAGCGCAGAGGAAAAATCGACTTCGCCGATCACTTCGGGCTTGCCGTTGTCTTCGCCAGTCGTATCGATGATGACGAAGTTGTCTGAGGTGACCGATCGCAAGCTGATCGTGTCCGCGGGATAGGCTTCGTCGATCCAATGCCAGTCTCCGCCGCTCTGATGCAGGAACCCTGCTTCCCCAAGTTGCTCGCACAGGTCGGGGAGATCGACGTTGCCGAATCTTTCATCAGGAGAAATGGGCAGTTCAAATGCCGCGCATTTCAAATGATTGACGAGAATCTCGAGATTGTCCGGCTGGATGTGGGCGTGTTCGGGCGAGTTATCGAAGAAGTAGTCGGGATGTTGCACGATAAATTGATCCAGTGGTGCTGAAGACGCAACGAACACGGCGCACGAGCTCCCACTCCGTCGTCCTGCGCGGCCTGCCCTCTGCCATGTGGAAGCAATCGATCCCGGATACCCTGCCATCACGCAGGCATCGAGTGAACCAACATCAACTCCCAGTTCTAGGGCATTCGTGGCCACGACGCCCAAGATCCGGCCGTCGCGCAAACCGCGTTCAATCTCTCGTCGTTCTCCTGGCAGGTAGCCTCCACGGTAGCCGCGAATCGGTTCCGGTTGCCCGGGCTTGGGAGGATTCGCCTGCTGTAAGTAGGTGAGCAATACTTCCGTATGCAGTCGACTGTTAGCAAAGACGATGGTCTGCAGCTTCCGGGCAAGAATCTCTTTCGCCACTCGCGTTGCTTCATTGATGTAGCTTCGGCGAATGCCCAGATTCCGATTGACCATTGGCGGGTTATAGAACACGAAAAGCTTTTCGCCTGCGGGTGCTCCGTTCTCTTCAACTACTTCGACGTCCTTCTCGATCAGTCGAGAAGCCAGCTCGCCGGGATTCGCAATCGTCGCTGAACAGCAGATGAACTGAGGATCGGAACCATAGAATCTCGCGACTCGCTTGAGTCGCCTGAGCACATTCGCCAGATGGCTGCCGAACACCCCACGGTAGGTGTGCAATTCATCGAGGACGATGTAGCGCAGGTTCTCGAACAGTCGCATCCACTTTGTGTGGTGCGGAAGGATGCCGGTGTGCAGCATGTCCGGATTCGTCAGGACAATGTGCCCGCGTTCCCGAATCGCCTTTCGCGCATCGTTTGGAGTGTCACCGTCATAAGTGAACACTCCGAAACCGTCATCGAGCCTTTTCGCAAGATCCTGCAACTCAGCCAGCTGATCCTGGGCAAGCGCTTTGGTCGGAAATAGGTAGAGTGCGCGAGTGTCGGGATTCTCCAGCACTGCATTCAAAACCGGCAGGTTATAGCAAAGGGTCTTGCCCGATGCGGTCGGCGTCACCACGACGACGTTTTTGCCGTCTCGCACCAGTTCAGCGGTCAATGCCTGATGTGAGTACAACTCCCCGATTTCCTTGGCCCGATACGTCTCAGCCAAGGAACTTGTCACCCAAGCAGGCAGAGGACGAAACTTAGCTTCTCGGGCAGGAATCTGCCGTATCGCTGTAAGCACTTCCTCCCGGCGATAACGCGCAACCAACGATCCGAGGATGTTGTGAACGGTTTCAAGACTGGCTGGCGGGCGCGGGACTAAGGAATGGAACGCGCACATAAGGGATTCCGATCGTATTCGCCTTTTATTCGCCTAGACTAGCACCTCCCTGCCACTGGCGCAATCCTTTTAGGATGGAACCATCGAAAAGGAGAAATGGACATATGCCTGATCAGCGAGCCGCCGAGGCGGAGCGTGTCCTTGGTCCGATCCCTTCGCTGTCAGCGGGCTATGACTGTAGTCGGCATGTCATTCAGCGAGGCGACCCAGGTTTAATCACAAACGTAGGAGACAAGATGTGCCTCGAATGTTATCCCAAGTGTCGTGACGGCGGAGAAATTCCACAACCACAAGGGCGACACCCGGCAGGTTTGGGGGGCGAACTTGCCGCCACCGACACTCACAACTGGGCGGAAAGTTACGAGCGCGACACCCGCGATGTACTGAGCTTGCAGGCCGAAGTGGCGCAGGCAATTGCCGGCGAGATCAAGGCGGCCGTCTCGCCCAAAGAAACAAAGACTTTGGGCCGCGCAAATCCAATTGATCCCGAGGCCTACGAGGCCTATCTAAAGGGTCAGGCACATTGGTACCATCTCTCGCCCGAGCCCCTCGACGCGGCTCTTGGGTACTTTGAATTAGCGCTCCAGAAGGAACCCAACTACGCGCGTGCGTATGTAGGTGTGGCCAACGTCTGGCTCGAGCGAGGCGACGCCGGATCCATGCTGCCCGACGAAGCCATGCCGAAGGCGAAGGCCGCAATCTCAAAAGCCTTGGCGCTCGACGACACACTCTCCGAAGCGCACATCACCCTCGCCAATATCGTGGGACCATATGACCACGATTGGTCCGGAGCCGAGCACGAGTTCCGACGTGGCATCGAGCTCAACCCGAACAGCGCCGATGGCCATTTCATGTACGCTGATTTCCTGATCTCCATGAAGCGCACAGACGAATGGAACGCAGAGATTCACAGAACACTGGAACTGGACCCCTTCAACCCATTTTTCCAGTGTTTCTACGGCTGGCACCTCGTGTACCTGCAACGGTATGACGAGGCCATCGTGCAGTTCCGCAAGGTTTTCGCCACAGTACCCGACTTCTCATCGGCCCACATGGGCCTTTGGGGTGCTTATTACAAAAAGGGAATGAATGAAGAGGCCTTGGTGGAAGCCCGGAAATTCTTCTCCGTCCTGCACGACCGCGAGGTCGAGGAGGCGCTGACACGCGGTTATTCCGAAGGTGGCTACGCCCGAGCCATGCACTTGGGAGCGGAGGTATTGGCAGCCCGCTCCAAACGGACCCATGTTCCTGCCGTGAGGATTGCACGCCTATACACCCACACCGGAGACAAAGAGCAGGTTCTGCACTGGCTCCAGCGAGCTTGCGACGAGAGGGAAATTCCCCTATCCCATCTCGGCGTGGCTTGGGACTGGGACTTTGTGCGCTCCGATCCACGTTTCCAGGATTTGCTGCGTCAGGTCGGCTTGCCTCAGTGACAACCTATTCGCGCCCCGTGAAACGAGTCGACCCCGACATCCCCATTGACAGTGACTGGCGAATTTTATACCAGGGGGAATGTGAGGCGAGGCAGATGTTGCTGAGCTATGGAGCGGATTCCAACTTACGAGGCCACAGCCAATGGCTATGGGCCCCGTTCACGATTCGCTCCGAAAGATGTGCGGCGTAGAGGCCCGTAACCAACCCTGTGAAGACATCCATGGTGTAATGCGCGCGCAGCGACAGCACAGCTGCAACCTCGAAGAGAACGAGTCCGGCAGCGATGACGACTAGCCAGCGACTTTTGAAGCTCGCCAGCCTGATCGCTCCGATAACGGCAATCGCCGTGTGACTGGGGAAAAAAATAACCGTTGGCGACGCTGTAGGTGACGACCAGAGACGGGAATCCCGGGTAGCACCAGATCGTGGCCGGCGGCGGAAGCGCAATGCACGCCTGCGTGAGTTGCCGTAATGCAAGCACAATGACCAAGCCGAGGAACCGCTGGGCGTCGCCGCGGAAAGACTTGGCAAAGACTGACTGTCGGTCAGTGCGAAGGCTCCAGATTCTTGCGATTGTGCTGCCGCTGGACTGAACCCCAAAAATGAGACACTCGGGAAAGGCACACTAAGCAGGGAAAGGAACTGCGAGTGGCAAAGAAACGAGTGGGGCGGTACCCGAAGGAGTTCCGTCGCGTGGCTGTCGAACG